>Ga0105239_10000630_pt1 | contig 50197 bp, 47 predicted proteins | sample KBSC44metaG_FD_92761 | JGI IMG/M metagenome (GOLD analysis project Ga0105239, IMG submission 92761) | Corn rhizosphere microbial communities from Kellogg Biological Station, Michigan, USA - KBS C4-4 metaG | ecosystem: Host-associated > Plants > Roots > Rhizosphere > Soil | place: Michigan, USA...
ACACTGCAAAGCTTGCTGAATCAATCCGAAGCGGGTGATGTGGTTTGTTTCTACTACTCGGGTCATGGAGATCGTTTCCCTGAAGCCGGTTGGGAAGGTAGCAGCAGCCGTTACTATGAAACCATCGTTCCCTGGGATGCCAATATGATTACAAGTCATGAAATCGCTGCTTTGGCCGATGGACTCGAACCCTCCTATGTCAATTTCACCATTATTTTAGATAGCTGCCACTCCGGCGGCGTTTATCTGAGTGCTGAAGATCAACCGGCTGGTGTCAAAGGTTACTGTGCATCAGATGATTCAACCATTACTTCCTTTGTTGAGAGCGTTTTGTGCATTCTTCCCTGGATTTGTTCCAGCCCGGACAGCGTGAACGGAAACGTATCGCAAGTTTGCAAAAATGATGATGGCAGTGTCAGTATGTACATTGATCCAGCTAAAGATAATCCCCAAGATGCAAAAGCGACTCTTTTCAGTGCTTGCAACTACAACGAAACCGCGGGCGAAAGCACCGATATCGGTCATGGCTACTTTACCAAAGCCATTATCGATGCCGTTAATGCTTGTGGTTACACCGTTACTTACACAAGCTTCCTGGATGCGATTCGCAATGCGGTAGCGGCTTATACCAGCACGCAAAACCCTCAGTTGCGCGGCCGTCCTGCTCGTTTGGAAGAAAACTTCCTTGAAGGATGGACCTACAGCATCGCGTCAGCTGATTCCCAAAATTCAGCTGCTGCCGTCGGTTAAATTTAATTCAATCGCAATCTACCTTCCTTAAGGGAGGTAGATTGCGATAAAAAATAAAGGAAAAAAGCCATGACTCTGTATGCACTTTGCGCGGGTATAAGTGATTATAGCCAATGGCGGAACATTGGTTGGAACGCTCCCGATCTTCCATCTTCAGTGAAAAATGCGGAAGACTTTGCCCAGCTTTTGATCACAAGTTTTGGAGCACAGGCAGAGAATGTCGGAATACAGCGCGATACATGGTGCTCATCCGGGAATTTTTTGACGGCGTTTCACGATCTCGTTCAAAAAGCTCAGCCCGGGGATTCTCTCTGTATTTTCTTTTCAGGGCATGGAACGCGTTTGGCGGGTTCCGCTATTCCTGATAAACCTGCTGAGCTTTGGTATGATGCTATTCTGCCTTATGGCGGTTCCGTTGTTACCGATTATGATATTGCATCCCTCACTCAGGCTTTGGATGCCGGTAAGGTAAGTTTAACCGTGGTTTTGGATACGGGTTTCGCGGGCGGCATTCGTCCGGTTCCGGGAGCACCTCAGCCTGTGGGTATTGCGTTGGAAGAGCCAACGCGTGAAAGCTTTATCCAATACTGCCATACCTTAGTGCCTGTCGGCCTGGGTATCCAAAACCCTATGGGGACATTGGCAGGGAATATTTCTACCATTACGAAAACACCCGCGGGTCAGCTTTCGATTACATTGCCTGCGAATGCGAATCAGGTGGATGTCGCAAAAGCCGTGGTTTATATGGCTTGTGCGGAGGATGAAGTCGCTTGGCAAATTCGAGATCCTAAAAATCCGGATCTTCAGAACAGTCTTTTCGTAGCGGCCTGGAAACAGGTGGCAGCGAAGGCCAATGGACCTTTATCTCTCAGTCACACCGATCTTCTGGCGAGTTTACGGACTCAGACTGATCAATTGATGACACAGATGGTGCGACGTGTAGCCAGCTACTCTCATTTTACGCAAGTACCCCAACTTTACGGCCCTGCTTCCGTACTTTCTCAAAACGCTCTATCTGCAAATGCTGCGGGCGTTTCGGGTTAATGTCTTTAGACGATAATATTCCGGAGGATTCTTCTTCCCCGTTCTCGACGACTTCAGGGGTAGATGATTCGTCTGTTGATTTTAAGTTGGAAGCCTATCGTTTGCGTTTATTGGCGACAGTGCAGGACTGGCATTTACTGGCAGGTGGCACGCCTCAAACATGGACAGAACAGGTTCGAGAAGTGGAACGTCTTTTTTCCCATTTGGGAAATGGCGTTGAGCCGAGCCAATGGCGTCAATTTTCCAAGCTCTGTAGTGATGGTTCGCCGGTGGAATGGTGCGAGCGTTTGAGTGAGGAAGATACCCCTCACGGCCCTGCTTATACCATCGATCCCGCCCCTTATACGACGGATGATAAAAATAAACTTCCTATGGCGCGCCAGTCACTGGAAATGCTATTGGCTCAGGAAGGCCTGGATATTAGTCTTCCCGGCGATCTGATTCGGATTCTCAACGGTGAATTTCTCGATCATCCTATTCCGGAAGAAGCCAGCCAAGGGGTTGCCAGTTTATGGATGGGGGTTGAACATCGACCCGATCGAGCAAAACGGCTCATTAAACTGTACATCAATTTAAACTGGCGACACATGCCGGAGCCGTGGGAGCAAATTTCTTTTGCACTGACGCGACTTGGCTGCCCACCGGATGATTTAACGGCTTGGATGATTCGTCCGTTAGGATCGCAAGGTTATCCCAAAATGCTTGCTATTGCGCTTTCTGCCGATGCCCGACCGGGGGCTAAATTGTATTACCGCATGCATCAAATGGATAAGAATCGTCTCTTTCAAATTATCGAAGGGGCTTCCTGGCCACGGGCTCCTTTTGAAAAATATCTGAAAACGGTTCTCAACAGCGGAGAGTTCTGGAGCGACGGGAATACGGGTATAGGACTCGGTTTACGAGGTGAGGCGGGCTTAACGAGTCTGTCTCTTTTCCATTATGCGTCTCCCTATTTTCGTAACGATACCGATCTCCGACATGCCGTTTTATCGGCTTCTCCGGAGTTTTCCTGGAAAAGTGAAGGTTTTAGATTGAGTTCTCGTTTGCTGGAAGTGCCGGACGAGCAGCATCATCGCTTGCGTCATTTATTAGGCTTTAGTGTGCATGCCAACGGACGAACGGGTTTGCGGTTGTATTCCCGAACCGGTTATTTGGCGGGCTTGCAGTGATGAATAAAATTGCAGAGACTTTCCCCCCCACCCTTAATCCCTCCCCCACCAGGGGAGAGGGGACATCTGTCCTTACAAATAATTCCCCTCCTTCGGAGGGGTGCCCTTTAGGGCGGGGTGGTTCATCGGCTATAACCCCAGAAGACCACCCCGTCCGGCTAGGCCGTCCACCCCTCCAAGAGAGGGGAATTAATATGGAATATCCATCGGTTCTTCAGACGTCACAAATTAAATCCGCATTAGCCTTTTTGGAAGGGTCACAAAGCTCATCAAATCAACCTTTTCCAGGGTCTTTCGTGTGTTGTTTGAATCAATCAAATGGAAGTCATAAGGACGATTGGACTGTCTTTAATACGGCGCTTACCGTACAACGCTTAAATCAATTGCTCAGCAAGGCACCGTTCAATTATTCAGTTTTGGGTGGGGAATCACTTCCCGTCATGATTCAATCGGCATCTTCGTTTCTGAATCACTCTCAGCACAACATACCCGCCGGTAGTTTTTCGTTTTGGCCGCTTGGAAACCAATATCAGGCGAAGCCGGATTTAGATGATACCGCATTGGCTCTGAGTGCCGTACATGCAGATTTTTATAAATTAGATGCCTATGGCGTGGAAGTTCTACCCCACACGCCTACAATTTCGCATGAGTGTTCTCCACGTGAGATAGAGAGAGAAGATCTGAAAAATAAGGCGTGGGAGCTTTTTTCGCCTTATCGCTATAGTCGTGGCATGACCTTGGCTATGCAAAGCCATTGGGCTGAGGCTTATCCAGGTGTTTTTTCAACATGGATTTTCCAGGAACCGTCCTCTAAAAATATAGACGTTTCAAGAATTAATGAGATGTCATCTGATACGCGGCGCGAGCAGCACAGCAACAAAGTAGAAGATAGACAGCTTATTAATTATGGAAATGGCTATAATGAGCCGGTGGTGATTGACGCTATCGCCCTGGCCCATATTTGTCATTATTTACTCGATATTGGATCAACGGATATCCCCGGTTTAGGGGAAAGTTTGACACTTTTAAGCAAGCTTTTATCGCATTGTTCAGATCGGATTCAATCCACAGCGTCTTTAAAAGAGGTAATGCAGAGTTTACCCTTGGCACAGTGGATGCCTTACTACCGATCATTGCCTCATTTTTTATCGGCATGTGCGGCACTGAGCCCGCTGCAGGTTTCATCCCATTATCTGAGTCCAAAAATTGCAGCAATTCACGAAAAAGTGAGCGCTCTCTTAGTCCAGTCTCTTGAAGATGACTTCTCCAATGATTTTACGAGTCAACTGTGGCTTTGGGATGCAGCTGTTCACTGTAATTTAACCTTATCTTCAAAAGACTTAAGCGATTTAGCAGTCTTGCAGCAAGCGGATGGCGGATGGCCGGAGATTGAAATTTGTACCGATTTACAAGGGGACTGGCGCTGGACGAGTCGTACAGTTTCCACGGCGATTGCTCTTAATTTGTTATCGCAACATAACGGCGCTGAAAAAATTTCTATATTCAATGAGTAGTAAGGAGTTAACCCGACTATGCTAAACCTATTTGATCCGATTACAGTCCCCGGTGTTGAGCACGTCACGGTTTTTCATGACGATCAGGATCCGAACAAGTTTTACATGCTCCCGGAATTTCCAACCATCTCACGTTTACCCAGTAATTCGGGTAATCCGAAGGGCGATCTTCAATTCAGCCTGGTGATGTTTGCACGTGATTTTCACTTGATGCAAGATGCCGCCAAAAATTTAACCGGTACTGAAACCGAAGGTGGCTTATTTGCCATGACGACTGAACTCAGTGTGAGTGCTGAGGATCAGGCGAAGATTATCGCCTATCTTAAATTTAATTTAAAAGGAGGCTGGCGTCCGCTTTTGCAAGCCGGTAGCGCCAAAATGGTTTTTCAACAAATTTTTTCCATGGCCACTGCTCCGGTGACATTGGCCTATCCGACATGGGTGGATGGAAAAGTGGATTTCTCCTTAATCCCTTCTGCGGGTAATACCTTTGTAAAGGCTCAGGAAGGCTCCGATAAGCCGTCTTTGATGACGACCAATCTTGCCAACTATAGTGCCTTATTGGGGCAGGAAGGGGTGGAATTGTTTCGCGCTATGCTCGATAAGGGCATGACGCCGGGAAGTGTCAACTATACCGTTTCTTTCATGGCTCGAATTCCCAGCATGACGGTTAGTGTTAAAGGCAACATGTCCGATATTTATAAGCAAATCCGAAGCCTGTCCATTCCCTATATTTATGCGGGTCGTTGTTACTATCGTTATCCTGTATTTAATACGTTGTCGGAAGTCGAAGAACGCGTCACCAGCTTAAAAATTAAAGTGACAAGCAGTGATTTTTCTCAGCTTGCGGCAGCTGGCGGAGCACCTGCGGCACCGAGTGCCGATATGGCGACTCAAATCCAATCTAAATTGAATGATCTTGCCTTTGGCATTATTCAGGATATTTTGAAAAACCAATTCTGTACGCCGTCTTTCAGTGCTGCGGCTGCAAGCGACCCTGCAGCAGCGGGTTCAAGCAGTTCGGATGCACCGTCCGATCAACGGAGTTGGATGAAACCAAACCAAACGATGACGGGCGATCTTGATGTAGAAATTACCTACGACAAAAATCTGCCTGTCATTAAGTATCCCGGCTGTTCTTTGTTGACGCTTTGCACGGCCGAAGAAGCAAAGAAACACTTTGTTGCCGCCGATCTCAGCGATCCCTTCTTCCAAATTTTGGATATATCGGTTCAAGTGACGGCGGACTTCCAAAACGATCCGATTGCGGCCATCAAAATCTTTATGGATTACAACCAAACGGATGAAACCACAGGCATGGCCAAAACTGAAACGCAGGAATTTATGTTCACCACCGGCACGGAAGTCTACCGCTTCCAAACGGTGATGGCCAAAGCGAAAGACGGAACCCCGAAAGACAGCTACACCTATCACAGTGAGATTATCTATAAAGCCTCTTCCAAGCCTGAAGTCACACCCAGTGTCGTTTCTCGCGATAGGGCTCTGATTATCGGCTATAACCAATTGAGCTGTGTTCGGGTACAAACAACACTGGGATCAGTTCCAACGGATACGGTTAGTCAGGTTCAGGTGCACTTTGAATATCCGGGTTCGAATTTACCGACGGCGAAGAAAGATCTGTTCTTATCACCCATGCATACCTCGGATAGTTGGTTTACCTATACCAACGGTAATAAATCCCTGGATTACCATGTACAGCTGACTTATCTGTTGACAGGCGGACAACAGTTGAAAATGCCGGTCCAAACATGTAATAGCAATACCTTTATTGTGAATTCTCCATTCAATGATATTTTGCGAGTTACATTTGCACCGCAAGGTCAGTTCCCAACCATCGCCAGTATTTTACTTTCCGTGAAATATGAAGATAAAGATCAAGGGTATGTTCAGGAAGCAACCCATACCTTCTTGAGTTTGGCTGATAGCTGGCAGTGGTCCTTACCTTTATTAGATAAAACCAAACGCACGTATCAATACCAGGTAACTGTTACCAATGCCGATGGAAGTTCCGATCAGGGAGATTGGAAAAGTTCTTCGGAAACAACCTTGCTAGTGGGTCAAACCGCTAAACAAATGCTGGAAGTGGACGTTGTTTCTTCTTTAATCGATCTTCAAAAACAGTACAAGCTTGTGATTGCTCGTCTCGATTATGAAGACGAAGCCAACCATGTCAGTGAAAATCAAATTTTCCAAATTACCGGAGCCAATGCGGGTCAGCCGCTCAGTTGGAAAATTCCGCTTAAAAACCCGGCGATGAAGAGCTATACCTACAAACTGGATGCCTATGGCTACGACAGTGCCAATAACAAAAGTATTGGGCCGGTAAAGACGGAAGATCCGCTTTTGGTAATTCAGATCTAGGGGATACCCCTCACCCTTGATCCCTCCCCCTCAAAGGGGGAGGGGATAACAAGTTTCATAAGAAAAAAGTAAGTTATACAAACACTCAAAACCCCACATAGGCCCTTATCTAATTAATCCCCTCCCCCTTTGAGGGGGAGGGATCAAGGGTGGGGGGTAAAGGAGCACATTTCATGGAAACGCTGAGACCGCGTATTTTAATACAACAGGCTAAACCGGTTTTGCCAATGGTTCAGCCGCTTGCAATGACTTTGAAACAACCTGTGATTGCAGGGCAAAAATTTAATCCATTGACACTGGCTTACCTCAAAATGGTGGCCTGGCAACAAAATAATGCTCCGGCCTTCAACAGTGCTCCAACACAAACCGGCGTGGCTTATACGTCTGTTAATGGCGGGTCGTACTTTATTCCCAATGCTAAAGTAAGCATGCGGATGAAAGGCAGCACCACACCGGATGTTTTTCTGCAACGTAAAGCGACAGGTTCTGGAGATGTGGGATATACACTCCGTGTTACCTTTGAACTAAGACGTCCCGATAATTTACCCGACAGTGCACGAGCCCTCCCGCTGGATCAATTTTCAATCAGCTTGCAATCCAGCACTGGGGTAGCGGTTCAATTCCCCTCGCAAAATATTACGGTATTACCTGCCCCGGATGGCGGGGACCCGGATATCGTCCAAAAGCTGGCGGTTGAAGCTCCCGTGGATGTGGATCAGGTTGTTAATATTTTGCAAAACGATACCCAGGCGCATTTCATGCTTCAAGCTGCCGTCCATTATCAATTAATCGTCGATCCCAATCAGCCGCCTCCGGATATGAATTCTTCCCAACCTAATTTGGGCGCTCTGACTCATCCGATGCATGTGATGCGTCGTCCGATGGAAATGACAGCCATGCGGGCCGACACGGTCCAGCCTTTAATGGTGAACCCGCAATTGATGAGGATTCGGCGCTTTAACCCGACGAATCAACCACTACCTCCTATTCAACCGATTGCAATTACGCTACCATCCCCACCGCCTCCAGTCGCTCCCCAAGCGAATGATGCCAGTGCGGCACGAGGCAGCTTGGCTTCAAAAGCACTCTTTGGTTTGGGTAAATTGGTGAAAGCAGCCATTGAATCTTCAATTACGAATGCGGCCAATAACGCTGCTAATGGCAATCCAACCACGAGTGATCCGAACAAAAAACTCGATGTCGGGACACTCACGCACTTCCTTTTCGATTCATCTAGCATTCCCACTAATACACAATCGAATCCGAACGCTCACCCCGCACAGGACATCATTTCATTGGAATTGGCTAATACGGCAAGTTCGGGCTTAGGAGCTTACTTCCCTAAAACGACGCCTAAAAACCGACCTATTTATGCGGGTGTGGATAGCAGTTATGGTGATAATCCCGACGCGGTTTGGGTCACTTCCAATCTCGGTTATTTTAAAGAATCCGCTGTACCGAACCAATTCTATATTCTTCCCGATGGCTATTCTTTATCGCTGAATATTGAAAAAAGCCTGCCCGATATGTCTGTGTTGATGACTCCGAATTCCGATCCCAATGCAACCGGCTCCAGTGCTTATAAAATTCGGGTTAGCTTTGGAATTGCTCCCTGGGTCGATGCGAGTCGGAAACGGGATTTGCGTAATTACCTGAGCAGTCAATTGGGTATTGTTTACCCGGACTTGGTTTTAGGCGGGTATACCGGCGGTACTTTTGAGCCGACTCATCTTTTTGATCAACTCGGAAGTTCCGCATTAGGCAGTACTACGGGTCCGGATGGTAAGCCCCTGATACAGAGCGTTAATCCGGCGCAACCTTTTGAGTTTATTCTCGATTGCACAATGGAGTTTTATACGCTTCTATCGAAGTTGCTGGTGTCCAACGACGGACAGGGCTTAAAGGGCAATGTGCATATTCAACTCAAGACAGACAGTACGCCGAATATGCCTCTTAGCGATGTGGTTGTTCCTGTATCACTTCGATTGGATCAAGTGGCAAACCATCCTTTGATGAGTGGGCTTGTTGCGATGCCAACCCATGATTCTGACAAGTCCGATGATGCGGATGAAGCCACCATGAATCCGACTCAGATGATGGTATCTAACCCGTCGCAATTATCGGTTTCAGTTGAAAGCGTGATTAGTACGTTGCTCTTTACGCAGGACGATCTGCCTCCTGTGAATGCGGCTGTCGCAATGTCCACTCCAACCAGTTTAATGTTGGGTCCGAATGGTATTATCACCATTGATCTGAAGCCACCTCCGAAAGTATCGGCGTGGACCAGTGTCGCTGTTGATTTTGATGGCGTTGCCGTAAAGCTTGATGCGACCCGGGTTTTGAATCAAGTGCATCAAATGGCGAGTTCGTCGAGTTTTAAAACGAGTTTGAAACTCAATTGCTACGGTCTCGCACATCCGGAGTCACTGCCCCCCGAATTTAATCATTTAATTGGCATACACGTTCAAATCCAGAATACGTCCATGCCTACTTCCTCCTCCCCGGATGCGGCCGCGCAGCCCGGTGGAAGTTCATCCGGTGCCGGAATTCAGGATGTTTACGTCACACGGGATAAACCCACCCCGACCGTAAATATCGCATACAGCCTGGCCGATGTATTGAATGGTGCATCGCTCGATCAGCCCAAGTGCCGCTTCCGCTGCCGTAATATGACGGCTATGGGAGAGACTGGTAACTGGTCCGATTGGCAAGACAACTTGGGGCAGGATCTATTCGTTGCCCCTGTCACTGCAAGTTAGGTGCCCCCACCCTACCCCCCAGAGGGAGAGGGGACATTTATATTAAGACGAATATTCTCTATTCCCGTAGGAGAAAACTAATCAACGCAAAATGAACTCTGAATAATAAAATTCTAAAATTGGAATTTTTAATCCCCTGTATAAAACACTTGTCCCCTCTCCCTCTGGGGGAGGGTAGGGTGGGGGTAAACCTTTAAATAAATAGCAAGGGAGAATTAGCAAATGGCAACGATCCAACCCAATCGAGGTGTGTCTACCACCACGACCACTGTCACGACAACAAGCGGTGTAAATCCTTATTTGCGTTTTATTTGTTCCAGAGCTTACATGACCAGCCTTGGTTATGCCGTGGTTGTTGGATGCGCGATTGGTTTACTGTTCTTCGGTTTGCATTATGGGCCGAATGCAACGGCTGTGGCTATTGCCGGGGTTGGCTTACTGAGTTTTTTCAGTGTGATTGGCTTGGTGAATGGTGCCACAGGTGATGGCAGTTTGAACAACGGAGAAATCCGAAAAGCAATAACAGCGGCATTTATCACCGTTTATTTGACCGTTGTTGGGCTCACCTTCATTAGACCCTACCCCTTCCACATGCAGGATGACTTTACAAAGCTGGTGGGAGCCATTGTTCTGTTCTACTTCGGCAGCAGTAGCTTCCGGGATTACCTGGCTGTAAAAGCAATGAAAGCAGCGGATCCCAGTATCAATACAGCTCCTGCACCCGATAAGGATTCAGACTCGGATTCCTCAGGGAAAGTTACTGATGTTCAGAACAATGCACCCTCGCTCTCACAGAATATCCAGATCATCAGTCCAAATCCTGCGGTTACGCAGGGTGGTGTGACAACCGGTGAGTTGTCGACCACCGAAAGTAACCTGACTGGTGCTGCGAGTTCTTGAATCGTAGCCAAGCGCTTTGAATTAAGGTTCCTTCAGGTTTTATTGATTCCCGAAGGAGTCTTTTTTCAATCGGGGTCTTATTTCAAGCTAAGCTTTTTTGAAAAAGGTGTGGGAAAACTTTTGTTCTTTCCGTTGCTGCTTCGATAGCTTTTTATCACGAACGTAGTAGGCACCAACAGGCGTAGTTACTGACTGTAAGGCTGGTGGCGATAATGCTTCCTTTGGCAGGCTGCTTTCATGGGCGGGCATTAGAGGCAAATTGAAAGCACTCGCAAACTGATTCGCGGCTTCACGAGTATCTTCTAATAGCACTTTCAGTTCATCAAGTGTCATCGCTTCGATATCGTCGTCATCACTATCACAAGAGCCGGTGTCTGTTACAAGTTGCAACTCGGAAACAGTCGTTGCCTCCAAGTCTGAAGCAGCCTGCTTAATCGATTCAGACTGCTCTGCACGGTCTAAGTTTGGATACACGAGGGCAGTGTAACGGTTTAAATCCTTGTGAAGATTAAGCACCATGCGAGTGAGGCTAAGCAGCGCTTTATCAGCCTTCTCCTGCGTTTCGGGCTCTGCATTTTCCGATGTCATGCTTATCGTAAGTCGTTCAATCCGGTAGTCGCAAAGCGCAAGCAATTTAACGACTCGATCCAGGGCATGATGAAGTATACTCCTGACTTCCGGGTGTGGCACCGCAGGAAGTGGCTTTGTTTTGGAGGCATTTTGTTTCAGTATGGAAGATGCCATGGTACAACCCCTTCTGATATTTGAGATGAGCAACACGAATAACTCACTTATCCAACTTAAATACTTGGCTTAAGGAGATTCAGAGGTTAAATTAAGTTCTAATTAGGACACTACGGATAAGGAAAAACCACTGGGAAGTATTGATTAATTTGATTCCTCATGAATAACAGTTTTTTTGAGATGCGTCAAATTATGAGTTAACATTTCATAAAATAAAGCGCTGCTCAAGTCCGGAGTTATATATCAACGAGACTTTATCGACACCAGGCCTGATATTGTATGTTGATCTACAACTTTAGGGGAATTCCATTTGAGAGCTGATTAAATCGGATAGGGTTAGATTTCGAATTAGGGCTTTTAAGCCTTCTTTTTACCAACTAAACCAGGATGGATCTCGAGTTGCATCCGGGTTAGTTGTATACCAGCTTCCCCACTCATGAGTGACTGTATTGCTGGTAATAGAAGCCCAAGTGGCAACACGACCGGTCGTATAGAGATAGATTTTCAGTGATTTACTGGGACCGCTTGTGCTGCCTCCATACCTACCATCGGGATCAATCAAAAAATAGATGGCATTGAGTGTCCCGGTTCCCCCAAAGTCGACATTCGTGGTTCCACACCAAAGCATAGCGCCATTATGAAGCCGGTAGCAGGCAGTGCCCGCTGTGGAGCAATCGAGACTCGTTCCTCCTGATTCCGAGTCAATAATACTGGTTGAATCTTTGGCGACATAGTTCAAATAGGGTGTTAAGTCGGCAGTACTTGTCGATGTACTCAGAGTATTAGCAACTTTGTATTGCATTAGGGCTGTAGAAAGCGTGCCTGCAGCTTCTTTTGCGATGGCGTTCGATTGGGTATTCTGTTGTGACGTTATGAGTTTGGGTATGGTAAAAGTGGTAATTTCTCCAATAATAAGTAAGCAGATTAATAGCTCAGCCAGAGTAAAGCCTATTTCAGAAAAAAGCAATGTTCTTTTCATAGCAACAGACAAGGGATACCCTTTTTGATACGCACTTTCTATTGTCTCAAATTATATTGGAAATGAAATTCCTTCAGTAAGCACTATATCGGTCGAATGTCCCATAAAAACAGGAATTAATAAAAAATATTAATAGATGAGCTTTCATAAAAGAACGCCCTGGAAAACTCCAGGGCGTTCTTTTAGTCGGTTTTAAATCTAGTTGTGGTCGGCCCCGCTTTTTTCAATGTGTCCTTTTTCACTGTTTCCATTTTCACGGTGTCCGTTTGAATGGTGGTTTTTTTCGGATTGATTCATTGAACGGCGAGTACGATTCTCCACCATCAATAAGGGCTTGTACCAAAGCTGACGCTCCAGCCAAGTTCTGCTTTCGGCCCCGCTTTGACGTTTCGTAGAGTCTCCATTGGGTAAAAAGCGGCAAGCTAGTTGATTTAAAGACGCATATGTTTCAGGCATGAGGGCATGAAGCGCTATTCCTATCGATGTTCGTTTAGGGAAACGAACAACCGCATTGCCTTCCTGAACCCCCTTGAAGATAATATCAGAGGCTCTTTCAGCACAGACGGTCAACCCTGGAAGGTTGTCACTGAGGGCAAACCAGGCATATTCTTTCTCATGGTTCCCCTTAAATAAGGCTTGAATGGGAGAGCCGGTTCTCATGAGGCCCGGGTACACAGTGGTCACCCGAATTCCTTCGGGTTCCAATTCTGCCTGCAGTCCTTCCGATAAAGCGGAAAGCGCATGCTTGGCAACGCTGTAGCTGCTCATGTGCGGAACCGGAATGCGTCCTCCGACTGAGCTGATATTGACGATTTGTCCACCTTTTAGAAGTGGTTTTGCAAAGCGGACCAGTTCTAAAACGGCAAAAAGGTGAAGCTTCAGACTGGACTTGTAATCGGATTTTTCAAGGGTGGAAATAGGTCCGACTGTAATGCTACCCGCGTTATTGATGAGAACATCAATGCGACCAAAATCATGGCGGATTTTATCGATGGTTGTTTCCACCTGGTGATTTTGAGTAATGTCACAGACCATCGTATGCACTGATGCGTAGGGATACTGCTTTTTAACGAGCTCCCAAGCCCTGTCAAGTTCTTCGCCATCACGAGCGAGTAAAACAACTTGTGCACCTTCTTTGGCGTATCGTTTTGCCATGGCAAAGCCGAGTCCGCGAGATCCGCCGGTAATAACGACGGTTTTTCCAAAATAATCCCGTTTCTGCCCCGGCCAAACTCGTAGAAGTAAGGCCAATAATCCCAGGTTTTTGGCAGTTTTCTTGTGACCGCTCAATAAGAAAAGCAGAGAAGCAATCCCGCTTAGAGCGGCAATTTCTTTTCGTATACCATGTCTCAACATAGTCAATTATTCTCCCCAAGTTTTAAGAAAATAATAACCGTCATTCCGTGAAAAAAAGGAATGACGGCTTTTAGCTATTTAATGCTCGCGCGATGAGAGAAGATCCAACATATCATTGGCGTGTTCTTCTTCCGTGCAAAGAATTCCTTCCAACATAACCCGTGTCGCGGGATCATCATTGCCGAAGTAACGAATTAATTCTCGGTAGTGCTCAACAGCAATGCGCTCAGCAATTAAATTCTCTTTAATCATATCGAGCAGCTCAGTGGCGTTACCATACTCAGCAGCAGAACGACTGGATAATCCATCCGGGTTAAAATTAGGAATACCGCCGAGCTGATTAATGCGCTCAGCGACCATCATCATGTGCTGTTGTTCTTCCGCGGCATGTTGTTGAAATTCGCTTTTTACAGCCTCGCTATCAATCCCATGTGCTGAAATGGCATGCATTGTATAGCGAAGAACGCAAAGAATTTCGGTTGCAAGCACATTTTGAAGGATGTCGATGGTTTCATGGACATCGCCACCATAGTTAGAGGTTAAGGCACCATCCTGAATTTGTTGACGGCTTCTACGACGTAATTCCTGTACATCGGACAGAAAAGGACGATCTACTGTTGCGCTCATGGGCACACTCCTTATTTCAAACTGAAAACCGTTACAAAACGAGGTTATTTACTTAAAATAGCGTCTGAACCATCGTAATAACGGAAGGGGCAATGGTGATCTTGTCATTTAGTCACTATCATTGAAGGGCAGGTGCTTGCGACTGCGACATTGAGAGTAAAAGACAAGCTACAGTTCATCATAGCGATCAGCTCCCCGGACTGTCATCACCTGATATACTACAAATAACTGTTTAAAATGAGACTATTGACTATAGGCTGAGCGGTTAATAGAGGAAAGATATGACCTTCTCAAGAAAACAAATCTAAGAAAAGATTGGGTCGTAACAAAGGGTAATGGGGAAATACTGTGGAAGAGAAAATATATATGGCCATTAGGACTACTGTAATAATAGCGACCAGAGCATAACTTAAAATTAAATTAAGTGTCCCCAGCCCTACAGAAAACTCTTCCACTTCTATATAGGTTAATATTTGAATGATTGCAATGTATAAGTAAAAAACTGTTAGTAATAGGCTTGCCATAAGCTTTGTAAGAGGACTATATTCGAGATTGGGGATTAAAATGAGAATGAAGCCAATAAATTCAGTGGGAACCAAGGTCCACAATTGAGAAAATAAAACATCTTTGAAGGATGCATTTCCCTTAAAGGGTTTCCCTAGAACCCATAAGAAAGCACTAAGTAAAAACAGTGTCAATAGTGCAATTAATATTAGTATGAGTCTATGTTTAAAATGAACTGTCAAAGCATAAGAATCAGAACAAGTAGTTAAAACTGGATCACTCAAAGATTTGTGTGTGAAAAATGTTGGTTTAAAAATAAAAAGCAAAACTTCTTTAATGCCAAGTAACCCGACTAGATAGAAAATTTCATGTTGATTTACGCAAATGAGGCGAATCGTTTTTCGTGGTCGTATGATCATGCCTGAAAAGTAAAGCCATAACTTCTTAAGATACATTTTTTTGTTTTCGGGTAGAGGTATATTCATGTCTATTCCCTAATGTTTGTTTTAATCAATGATTAAAAAGTGAGCCTCCTTGAGAATTAAGAGCCAATGCAGCTCCAAATATAAAAGCCTCTATTGTTAATGGTACGAAAATAACAATAATTTCTACCACGTAGGCGATAAATAAATTAAGAAAACTTTTTTTGACACTCCATCCTTGAACTTCTGAATAATTCAATGCCTCGATCGTAAATATATAGGGAACTATTCCTAGTGTTAAAATTGATTCAAGGTGTTTTGGTTTAAGATGATCTGAGTATGGAAAGGCAATACAAACAATGACATGCATCAGAATAGCCGGTATTACAGACCAGTATTTGGATATTACAATTTTCTTGAAATGAGTGGGGCCTTTCAGTAGTTTTGAAATTAACCAAAGAATTGCTGAATTGACATATATGGATATTGCCAGGAAAACAACGCACAAAAAAATGATAAGAATCGATTTGAGCCAATCTTGCGTTAAATAAAGCATTGTGTAGGAGCAAACGAGACATACCGATAGCCAGCCTAATCCAAAATAGATATTTTCATCGAAAATGCGTCGAATGGTTTTCTTAGGATGAACCAGCATTCCAAAAAAACAATTTAAAAACTTAAGTTTCGCTTGGGCTTCACTCGTACTGTCGTCTGTTAAGGCATCCATGATCCGTGCTAATCCACTTTTGTGTTTGTGAATAAATCTTTTAAAAAGAAGGGGAAAAACCAGGCATGGCGTTTTGGACAATACCAAGAGCAAAACCGACAATAAAACTCCAGAAAATAATAACGAGAATGATCGCAGGGATACACATCAATAAGAGCGCATAGGCTTGATTAGCGACGCTTTCCCAAAGCGTAAACCCTTGAACTTCAGCCACCGTGGCAAGGGTTAGCTTTATTCCGAATAAGAAAAACAACACCATCAACAGGGCTGACAGCATTTCAGGGATAAATGCGGACATTGAGAAAACAACGATATTTCCTAAAATGGTAGGGCTCATGGCCCATAAAAAGGCGGTGGTAATTTCCGTAAACGAGCCTTTTCCTTTGAGCTGCTTACCGGTAAACCATATTGCTGCTATGGTCGGATAAATAGAAATAGCCCAAACGAGAACAGCGAGGAGAACAGAGAGCAGGAATTGACTCAACCCATGTTTTAAATCTTGCAGCGCGGTGCTGACTACTAAAAGGGAAAATAATTGCAGCTGCCCATACCTGGGGTTGGCATCAACAATCTTACGGATGGTTTTATACGGCCGCAGGCAAATCCCCTGCATGCAGTCCCAAAAATCCAAGGCCTCAGTCGCAGGCTGCTCAGATGGAGTCGTTTTTGGTGGATTCCATTGCGGTGGAATGATGTCGCTCATGCTCCTATTATAGCGCCTTGCTGCCAAACAGATGAGCAGTTATAAGCTCGTCTATAGTCTGCTTTTTATTACTTTGCATGGGTAAAGTGATGCGGGCATTTTCCGTCAACTCCTCGGTGATAATCTTGAAAGGCCTTCTGGTAAACTTCAAGTGCTAAGCGATTTTTTTCGAGCTTTTCAGAAGTTTTTCCGAATGGCAGGCTTTTTAGCCATGCACGATACAAGCGGAACAGGGCATAGCATGTAAATGTTATTTTTTGCAGGGGCGTAGCAATCTGGGATAAAAGCTTGAGGCGATTCCGTTGGAAATAGTATTGCGTTGCCGCACTGCTTTTGCCTGTACTGGCACTTTCGTGATGATAAACGATTGAATGCGTGGCCACGGTCAGGGAAAAACCCGCTCGAGCACAGCGAAGGCTATACTCGACGTCTTCAAAATAAAGAAAATAGCGTTCATCCAGCAGACCCACACGAGCTATGGCTCGCATGGGAATAAGCATACTGGCACCGCATAGGATTTGTACCGGCATGTGATCCGAGACGGATTCTTCCGGATAGCCTTTTACGTTACCCGTCCATGGGTTTAGTCGGGTACCCACTTGTTGATAGTGATTATCCGGATAAAGAAGCAATGAACCTGCAAGACCTTTGGTCCGTTCGGCCTCCTCAAAAAGCGTTTGGAGGGCGTTGGGATCGACCAAGGTATCATTATTTAGAAGCCATATATAACGAGGAGGGTTCAACCGTGCTCGCATGGCACGTATAGCGAGATTGCAGCCCCCGCTATAGCCTAAGTTATGCGTGGATTCGATGAGGGTAAACTCGGGATGATAGTCCGCATCTTCCCTTGCATCGGCAGTATAAGCGTCTTGAGAATGCTTAGTAAGGTTGTCTCGCAGCGCATGAGTATGGCTGCTGTTTTGTCGGTCGAGTCTTTCCCGTAAATGAAGTAAAGAGTCATCCGGGGAGGCATTATCGACCACAAAAATCTGATAACTCGGCCCGGTAACCAGTTTTAGGGAATCCAGACAGGCCAAGGTTTTTTCAACGTGGCCATAGTTCAATAGAATAATGGCAACATCAAAAGGATCTTCTTTTTGGACTGTGATTGAAGATGTCTTCATAAAATGGATTTAGGCACGCTCAGCCACAGAGCGATTCAACTCATCCAGTAGAGCCTGTAAGGGAAGCTGATGAACTCGTGCAGTCGCAAAAAGCGTTTCAAACTCAATGGCTTTATAGCCGTTGACCTGAATGCCATGGCGATTAAAGATTGATTCCGTCTCGGGAAACTGCTCCACGATTTCCGGAATGCTCATTTCTGCATGAATGGGGGCTTGCTGTTGAGATTTTTCGCTCATGGTGGATATAGGCCTGCTTCAACTACTCATAAGTTTATTATACAGGGCATATATTGCCTAAACGAGACCGCCTGCTTATCAGCTTTTCTTTCTTGCCAGATTGGTGAGCATGTTTAATGAAGTTGAAAGCCGCCTTCTTCTTGAAGATCCCGAGCGTGTAAGGGATTCCGTAGAGGACGATGCTGAGCTGGACGCTACCGACGAAGCTCCAAAAGAGCGTGATGATTCAACTGAAGTCATGGAACCTCTTCGAGAGTTGTATAAAGAAGAGGCGGAATTATCCAAAGGAGCCAATAGATTTTGCAGGATTATGCCCTCGGTCATATGAGCCGGGATGTCCACAGAGCTTGAGGAACTCAAGGGAGTTGCGCTTGGAGAAAAGACAGGAGTGAAGTGATACGGACTTCTGTAACGAGGTCGACGATTTAGTCTGAAGTTGAAAAAATTAGGTTGTCGTCCTCTAAGAAAGGAGCGACTAGAGCTACTGCTGCTGTCGGATAAGGAGGAGGAACTGGCTTCTAAACTTTCATTGGCAGCTGTAGGCGAGTTATGAATAGATGACAAGCTGGGATGAAGCGAAGAGGTTTCTGTAGAAGAAGAAACGTTGTCCGGCGATTTTGTTTTTTCATGTTTAAAACCATCTGAGGCAAGACTGATTTTTGAACTGTTTGCGGAGCCAGAAGGAGGCTTGACAGAAACATAGGAATCTGACAGGGATTCGGAGGACCCGGTATGGCGAGGGGTAGGAAAATTCTGGCCAAAAAGTAGGGTATGTGCACGAGAGTGGGTAATTTGCATAAAGAATAACTTCAAATGATGAACATTAACAAGGTTATTATCGTATTACAAACACGTATTTGGGTACAATTTTTAGTGTGAGCTTTTAAGGTCTTATCTTATTTAATCAACAATGGTATACAAGTCTTTCCGAGAGTAGGGGACCAGTTTTGGAAACTATGAAGAGATTCTCTTAATGCTAAATATTTTATTGGTTTTACGTTGGCAGAGTGAGTAGTCTGCATGCATGGGGAGTGAGTTTTGTTGCTAATGGTTAGTATAAGGCGGGCTTCAATTTTCTACAGGGCATTAGTAAGCAAAAAGCTCCATAAAACAATCTGATCAGATGTATAACCGATCAGATTACTGCTGTAAAACGTGTAAATTAAAACAGCTTTCTAACTACTTGCGAGGTAAATGTTGCTCAATTCTTTGTCTAATTGCTTGAATAGAAGCTAGTAGCTCAAAATTCCCAGCGGCAGCTTTTTCGGCAGTACTAAGATAGACCAGCGCTTCTCTATTTTTTGCTTCTGTGCCTTGTGAAGACAGAAAATTCGTAAGACCTATATAGCTTTTCACAAGTGAAGGTTTATCCGGGTTGGGCATTTTCATAAGATAGCTAATAGCCCGCATATAGTGCTTGTCATCTTCTCCTAACTTTGCATCCCCTTGTGACCTAGCGGCTCTGGCCTGTAGTTTTAAAGATAGATTTCTTTGGGTGGGCGGTATGGCTTGAGCAACTTTTTCTGCTTCTGCTGCCATAACAAACCCTTCTTTTCCGCCATGGGCATAACTGGACTCAATTAAACACTCAGACAGGGTTGGTGCATGTCCTTCTAAGTTTGCATTGTCCCTAGCTGTTGCCAAAAGTGCTTTTTGTTCAGTACTTCCTGGAGTTTTACCACGAGCTAAATTACGAGCTGCATCCGATTTAGTGAGGCGGGTTCCACTTTTTAGAAGCTGTGTATAAATTGTTTCTGCTTCGGCAGGATTTGTCTTTTCTACCAACTCAGCTAACCAAAGCTGGGCTGTTTCATTTCCAGGAGAAACCCGAAGCGCTTTCCTTGCGTACTCTTCAGCTTTTGCAGGATCATTTTCCCATTTATTTATTTTCGCCAAAGCTAACAAGCGTTTTGATCTTGCTCCTTTTGGAACGTTTGCCCCTTTCCAATGTCTAAAGCTGGATTTTAGAGCAGCCTTTGCATAGGGAAGGTATCCCTGCTGCTTAGGAAGTTGCGTTAATGCAGTGCCTACATCGTATAAAGCTGTAGACTGGGCTTCTGATTGAGACGATTTTGCTTTAATAATGCCCTTGAAGCCTTTGATACCTGTCATTTTGGGAAATGCCTTTTTCAGCGATTCCCATGCTTGATGACCTTTAGGATCTTTCGGAAAGCTTGGAAGCGGGAGCGTATCATTCAAAGTTCCGATTGTACTAACGCTTGCATCAGTTTTTGCAGAGCGACCACTGTCAGAGCTCTTTCTTCGAACTAATGTATTGTCGTCATAACCTTCTAAACTTCTACGACTGTCAAAGCTGTTGCGTTGTGATGGCCCAGGAGGCTGCAAGCTGATTGTACTTGGGTATTGTGAGGATGCTAAATTCCCACTTGCTGCAGCCTCCGCAAAAGATCTTGGTTTTGATCTTTGCGTTTCTGTGCTTTCTCGTTGATGGTCTGAGTGTCGGCTAGCTACAATATCTGCAAAGGATCTTCTTGGCGTATTATCTTGAGAAATATTTCTTTCCGCAGCGGGTTCTACCACTTCAGGAATCGGGGTTGAACTTGATGCTACTGGCTTGGGCTGATTTTTTGCCTGACTACGCCATGATAGACTTCTTTTGAATCGTTCAATTGGGCTTTGTGGAGTTCCCTCCTTTGCTGCACTTGATTCAGCATTAGAATTGCTGCCTCCTCTGTTACCCCACGAGAACCTTTTTGTAAGTTTTGCAATGGGACTTGCAGGAGTTTCTACATTTGCTGTACTTGATTCAGCAGGAACTGAACCCGGTATAGAAGCAGTGCTATCAGAAATTGGTTGTTTTTTTCTTCTTCGAGCAGAAAATTGAGTATGAGTAGAAGTGTGACCATAAGAACTAGAAATTTTCATAGAAGTAAACCCATATTGAATTTTTAATGTAATAAATATAGAGGTATTGCTTTAAGCGGGAAACAGAGCTTAAGCCTATAAAATCCACTTTTAAAAGAACTTGTTTAAATAAAATTAAAGCAGGCAATGCTTTTTAATCCACTTTTGGATTTGCATGAGCTTATACTGAACCTTATAAAAAATCTAGTCTCTTTTGAATAAAATGGATGAGTTTTAATTTTAAACATACTCCACTGTTTAATTGACTTTTCTTTAAAAGGGCTTTTTTTTGTGTTTGATGAGCTTGCTCCTAATTAAATAATCCTTTAAGATAGAAAAAAGTGTGGTTCAAAAATTTGTAAAGCTAGTCTGGAGGCTGTTTAGAATGTACCGTAAACTGCTCCCATTAATGAAACGTTTTGTATTTGTTCGTCAAGGTGCGTATAACCGATACTACGAAGGTAAATTGATTTCTCTTGATCCTGAATCGATTCAAATTCAAGCGTTCAGAAAAGATGGAACTCCGGAAGAAATCTGGACAATTAGTTTGGATTCAATCTCGGAATTCTCGGTTGGTGGTCGTCATTTAGCGGAAATGGAACTTAAGGTATCTTTTGCTTCCTCGGCTTACGGTGAAGTGACGGAAGAAGAGTCTGAATCTGTACCGGATTTAGCGACAGCGAGTCAAGAGAGTGCAACAGAAAACTAAATTGTCATTTCCGCAATAAAGCACAGTTTGCGGATAGGCGAGAAATTCACTGCGCGGAGCGTATCTGAGTAGAGAATAAGATCTTTTGAATTTAAAAGTTTAGATTTCCGCAAAGCGGGAATGATTTATATAAGTTCCCCTATTAATACCTACTGATTTTCCATAAACGCAACAGACAGAGTTATTGACTGTCGTTGCGTTTTTCTATTTTTAATTTTAATTGGCTTAACTCAGTTGTTAGGCCTTCCAGGCGAGCTAATACTTCGTTATGTCTTAAAACCTCATCCGTAGGCTTACGAGGAATAAACGATAAATTGCCACTGGTTTCAAGGGTAATGGTTTCCAGTTCATCCAGTGAGGCATAACCTTGTTGCTGAGCTGTTTCAAGAAGCTCCTGTTTAGTAATTTCCTCGCTTTTAAGATGAGCTTCGACAAGTTTCCCCTTTTCCATGAGTGTCGTGGGGGTACCCTCGATTAGTTTGGACAATTCCGGCTTTTTATAGAGAAAATGGATTAATAAGGCATTGATGCCAACCAGTGCTGCTGCACCAATTAAACCACCCAGCAATGAATTATCGGGTCCAATAATGGCGTTTTGAACCGTGTTGGAAATGGTGAGCAGGACGATTAAGTCCAAGGTGTTGATCTGAGCCAGCTGGCGCTTCCCTGCCATCCGAAAAACCACCAGCAGAAAAGCATAGACTGCCACTGAGCGAATAATTTTTTCGATAATCGGAACATCAAGTTGAAACAGGTCATCGGGCAGTTTCCATATCTCTGCGAAATGGAGATGCGGATCGCTCACAGCCCAGAAAACGGGCATATCGTTGAAATGCAGCATGGTGTTTAGGTTGATCCGCCTAAGGTTTTTAAGCGTTCTTTCGCGTATTTGACGAAGTCATCTTCCGTCTTATCGCCTGATAACTGAACGAATTTGGAAAATGCTGCTTTCGCACCGCTGGTATCTTTTTGTGTATCTAAGTCCACAGCGAGAGCGTAATAGGCATCGCTAAAGCTGGGATTATATCGGGTTGCATTCCGATAGTTCGTGATGGCAAAAGCGACTTTCTTTTGAGCGTCGTAAATAAGACCTTTGTAGTAGTAGGCCATGGCTTCTTGCGGATTTCTGGCAATAGCGGCATCCAACTTGGTGAGTGCAATCGGATATTGTTTATTAGTGTAGGCTTTAATGGCTTCATCCAGTTGTCCACTGGCTTCCGTGAGCTTGAGATCCGACAGGGCTTTTACGGCGTCTGCATAACCCGGTTTTACTGCCAAGGCACTTTTATAGGAGGCTTCAGCCTGTTTGAAATCTTTTTTCTGCTGGTAGACAGTTCCAATCGCGTATAAAACATCCGCATTTTTAGGATCGGCAAGCGCGACTTTTTTGTACTCACTCAACGCATCATCCAGTTTGCCGCTGGATTGAAGCGCAATACCGTAATCGAAACGAACTTCATTTTTATTCTGAAGCGCTAAAGACTTCCGGTACAGCTCCAGGGACTCTTCCGGTTTTCCTTTTTGCTGGATGGCAACCGCTTGGGTATAGGCTTCTTGTGCTTGTTCGTCAGTAATACCTTTGGCGAGTTGCTTATAAGAAGCATTTTTAGGATCAATGGCCTGGGCTTTTTCATAGGCCTCTTTGCTTTCCGCTACCTTATTTTCCGCTTGATAAACCGCTCCCAGGTTGGCCCATACGCTCGCGAGCTTGGGATCAATCGCTAAAGCTTTTTTGTAATAGACTTCAGCATTCATGAGGTCTTTTTGTTGGTGAAACTCTTCTCCTACCTGAGCCTGTACCGTGGCATTGGTCGGGAAGCGATTGGCATAGGCTTGCAGATTTTCATTCTTTTGCTGAGGTTGATCTTTCTGCTGTTTGATTAAAGCCAGAATTTTATCCTGGGCTTCTCCATTTTTAGGATCGATAGCCAAGAGTCGATTATAGGCATCAATTGCTTCTGGAATTTTTCCGGTGTCGCCCAGTAGAGTTGCTTTGTAATACATCGCGGTCTGATTTTTGGGATCGACCTGGAGCACTGTATCATAGGCCTTTAGGGCTAAATCATACCGTTTTTGGGATTGAAATAAAGTTCCGATATTAAGACGGATTTGCTTTTTGATATCAAAGGGCGTTCTCGGGTCACTATCTGCAAAATGTTCGGCAGCATTATATTGCTTTAAGGCTTCGTTATAATCGCGTTTTTTCTGATAAAGGCTACCCAGGTTGGCATGGGCTGTCACACTGGTCGGATTGGTTTGAAGCTCGGATTTCCAGATTTTCAGGAGCACATTCATGGCCCCTTCGTTATTGGGATTAGTGGCCAATGCTTTGTTCAAATTGGCGATGGCTTTGTCGATTTCTCCGGTTTTGTATTGTGCCGTTCCGAGCTGAACCAGGAGATCATCCTTGCTTTGGCCCGGTAATCCGGCAGCCGCAGCGGCATCGGACCCGCCTGCAACAAGGGCATAATATTTCTTCGATTTTTCGGGTTGATTGATGACCGTAAATAAGTCACCTAAAGTTTTGGCAACAGCGGTATCTTTACGATCCATGTCGTAGGCCAAAGAAGCCTCTGTAATGGCTTCTGCAAAGTGATTGGCCTGTGTTCGAAGTCCGCTGGCCATTTCCAGATGTTCCGCCTTTGTAGGAACGCCCATGCTCATATTTTTATAGGCAATAAAGAGATTCGTTTTTGCAATCGTGCGATTTTGGTTATGGGTTGCATTTCTGCCTTCCCCTTCTGGCCAACCGGGTTCTAAATAGTAATAGGCTTTGCGAAAATCGTTTAGAGCAACGGTCGCCTGTTTTTTATCATTCAGGTAATAGTTTCCTCTGCGAATGTAGGCTGCCGCTAAATTATTGTAGACAACGGGCACATAATTATCGGGCGCGATTAAGCGAGCTTTTTCAAATTCTTCGATGGCATTATTGAGCTGACCCGAGCGGTAAAATCGGCTTCCCGCCTCAGAAAAGTTGGCATATTGATCCAGTTTTTCCGAGTCGGCATCGCTGTCATTCTGAGCCTGGTTTGCTTGTTGTTGCGCTTGCTGATTGTATTGCTGTAAAGCTTGTTGCGGGTTTTCGTTTCCGTTTGGGGATGGATTATAGGTGGGTGCTTGCCCGTAACTATAGTCATTAGGATAACCGGATGGGAGGTTAGGGTTACCGCTTTGCTGATTTGGGAATACAGCGTTATTACGGCGGCGGTTTCCGGTATTGTAGTTTTGATAAGAATTATAAGCCGGGTTTCCATAACCGTTTCCCGATCCATAATTCGGACCCGGATAGCCACCAAAAGAATTGTAACTGCCAAACTGGGCGTGAGCAAAAAGTGGAAAGCTGCTAGCCAACGTTATAAGGACTGACGAGGCAATTCGAGTAATGTAAGACCGCATTGCGTAAAACCCTTTTTCCTTCAAACCAGTCTTCATTATATCGTCATGGTCAAGTCCGCTGAATGAACTGTTTGGTCATATCCGGAATAAATTCACTTCGAGTCTGATAAAACCACCCCCCGAATTGCTAGGTCGAGAATTCCCATATCACTATGTTTTCGAATAGCGGGAGGCCGGATGTGATATCTTCTTTTAAGTTTTACCCTCCACATGGGGGACTTCATTTGTCGCCGTTTGTCGTATAGGAAAGGTCTTGCTATAGGAGTAGATTTAAATACTGTTCTGGAAAACGAAAGCATAGGGATGATAGCCGTGGTGACAACTGAATTTCCTGCACCTGCACCTGAGATAAAGGTTTGTAGTGATTTTCGCTTTGCACAGCTAAGCTTTGAGAATTTTACGCGTTTAGCCCTGCAAAATGCGGACTTTTATGCTGCTATCTTAGAGTCGACTCAATTTCGAGAAACGAATTTGATTCAGGCTCGCTTTGATGAAAGCTTAATTAAGAATGCCAGTTTTCACAGAGCCCATTTGGAAGGAGCCTCATTTTGCAGTTCAGAGCTTTCATATGCTGATTTTAGTAATGCCAATTTAGAAAAAGCGACCTTCAGCAAAGCTAATTGTGTTGGCGTGAATTTCCGAGGTGCTAATTTAATGGGAGCCAGTTTTGAGGCAACTCGACTCGGGGATGACATTGCCGAAAATAATTTTAACGATGCAGTGTATGACGGCAGTACGGTTTTTCCGTCAGGCTTCAATCCTCAAGAGCATCGGATGCTTTATCGGGAATGTGTTTGAGCTAAAAAACCCAATAAAAAAGCTCCATACAGAACTCAGTATGGAGCTTTTTTATTGGGTTTCTTAGAGTTTAATTTTTTCTGCCAAGAGCCTTAAATATAGTGTTTCTTAATTCTCCCGCACTGACTTCGGATTCTAACCGTTTTATAGCCTGTCCTTTTGAGTTAAAGAGGACAAAAGTAGGGGTTGCAATAATACTGTACCGTTTGATGATGTTTTTATTTTTTTCATCATCAACATTAAACTCAAGCAAATTAAGCTCTTTTCCAGCGTCTTGAGTGAGTTTTTTGATGGACGGTTTTAGAATCTGGCAGGTAACACACCACGGTGCCGAAAATTCCAGAACGGTCACTTTTACCCGCGGATTGTTGGGTTTATAGGTAGTCGGAAGAGATGGAATGGCTGCCGAGCTGAAAGCAATTGGACTCCAAAGTGTCGAAACTAAGAGCAACGGAAAAAGGAGTTTGCTTGCATGTTTAAGCATAAGAACGAATCCCTCTCACTATAAACAATGGTATGCCGTAAAATCAATTATTGCCCGGAAGTAGAAGCAGCAGATCCCCCAGGTGTCCACTTCCGAGTATCAGTAAATAAAGTCCGGTCAGGATAAACGCCCAACCACTCACGATGTGTATAACAAATCCAATTTTCCGTAGAGTGGCCAGATATTTCAGCACTCCGACACCTAACCCTACCAGTAACAGAGGAACACCTTGGCCTATGGCGTAGCAAAATAAACTGCTTCCGCCGAGTATCCAGTTATGCTCCTGAGACATGAGCCCCAAAATAACGCTTAAAAAAGGGGTTCCGCAGGGCGAAGAGGCAAGGCCGAATGCCATTCCTAAAAAAAGCGGTGTGAGATAACGGCCTGCTTGTGTATCCGGGAGTTTTTGTACGAGTTGCGGTAATGGTAGATGGAAAACGCCTAAAAGGTGAAGTCCCATGACGATGGCAAGAATACCAATGGCATAGTACCATCCGCTCCCGATGAGGCCTCCAAAGGCGAGTCCAAGAACGCTTGTTAAAATTCCGATAACCGTGAGTACGAGTGAGACTCCCAAGACAAAAAGACAGATTTCTATAAAGAGTTCTGAACGTTTGGTTGCGTGATTGTATCCTCCCATATAGCCGACTAACACGGGCAACATACCGAGAGAACAAGGTAGCAGAGAGCTGACAATGCCGCCTAAAAAGGCTGAAAAAAGCATAAGAGCGGTATGACCACTACTGAGATCCTGGAGAATCCATTCAGTCTGCATGAGGATGGGCTTTTTTAATGATGGGTGCTGGAGTCTTGCTATGAATTCTTTTGAGACTATCAATACGTTCTCTAAGCAAAGCAGGAACCTCTATGGGGAAGGAGCATCGATTATTCGTACAAATGTAAGCCGCTGCCGTTTTTCTGGGAGGGTAAACGACATCGGGATTCACCATAGGACCTTCAGTTTTATCCCACCAGTCAACCCGTTTGAAGTAAGTGGGATAAGCGATAGCTGCTTTAAAAAGCTTTAAGGACAGTGGGTCGCTTTTTGCACCAATGATGGTGATATGAAGGGGTGCTTGGTCCAATTCATCGTCCGCCAAAAGGGGCAGGGCTGGGAAGCTGCTTTCCGCCAGGGTAGGATTTTGAGCGATGGCTTTTAAGGCATTTTCAGCCATTTGTTGCGGTTCTTTTCTTCCGGAGACCTGGGCTAGTAAATGACTCCAGCGTGCAAGTTGGAGATTCTCATCCCGATCCATGTAGGGCGATATATCCGTTTTTTGAACTTCCGTTGTCCAATACCCAGGTTGATTGTCTTTTCGAAATTGATTATCAATAAAGTTGGCGGTATTAATGGCTTCTTGTAACCAGCTTTTATCTCCCGTGCTGATATAGAGACTTAAAAAAGCCTGCCCCATCGCTAAATTATCCCCTAAATACAGGGGTTGTGAGGGTATAACTGCGCCGTGGGTGTAGCCGCCATCCGAGCGTTGGCGATGCGACATAATCCAAACGGCCGCTTTTAAAGCCGCCTCTAAACTATCGTCATCTTGGGTCATTTGATAGGTGTTACTTAGGGCCTCAATAGCCCACCCGTTTTCACGCGCATAAATATGTCGATCAATTTGGGGAATACCGATTTTACGGCGTTCTGTATCAGATAGCTTATAGTAATCTTTGTTATCGATACCACCTGTCACATCCGCATCTTGGCTGACAAAAAAGGCACCCGTCTTTTCATCTCTTAAAAAAGTACTCAGGTAATTGGAGATTAATTGAGTCGACTTTAAGTCTTCAGGTCGCTTCCACTCGGAATAAGCCAGAGCATAGGCTTTCAATGCATCCGCCTGAACACTCATCAGTTTTTCAGGGTGTGGGTTAGTCCAAATGCCGCCCGTTGAATATTGAGAGGCACCACCCCAGATGGGATCGATCAGATGACGTTCTTGATCGAGGGTTTGCAAAGCCATATGTTTAGCGTCTGTATCCCCTTGCTGAGCCCGATAAATCGCTTCTTCAATACTGACACCATCAATGAATTTCTGTTGTCCTTGGCCCCAGCTGCCTTGCGCTTTATCGTAGAGGGATAGATACTCGTTTTTCAGGGATTGTTTCAGTTCGGGTGGGAGATGCTTTAAGTCAGCTTTAACATCACTGTTCGTTGATGCGATATTGATTGTAGAGTTCTCAGCATCATCTTTTTCTGCAATAGGATTCATGGAAACTTTATCGAGGAAAGCTTTCATTTCCTTAGCTTCGAGATAGCCGCTGCGTTTTGCGAGTGCGGTACCTTCGGCCGAGAAAATAATCGTAGCAGGCCAGCCGTAATCCCGAAAACGATTGGCAAGGTCCGGGCGAGTATCCTGATCAACTCGAATGGGGACAAAGTGCTCATTGATAGACTGTATGACCTGCGAATTATGATACGTTTTCTGGTCCATCACATGGCACCAATGACACCAGAGGGCTTCCAGGTCCAGTAGCAGAAGCTTTTTTTCTTGCTGTGCCTGTTTAAAGGATTGGGGGTTAAAGTCCTGCCATTTAATGTCGGGTTCTGCGGCAATTGTATACAGGTTACTGATTTGTAGACCACTCAGTAGCAAAACGAGAATGCGGGAGACTGCCTTACGCATGAGGCTTTGTGCCTGTCGTCTCAGAGACAGTAAATGGGCATGAGCCGAGCAGTATCCCTTCGGCATGAAGCAGCTTAAAAATAGAAAGACCTTCATTCAACAGGGTTTCAAGTGAGAGAGTTGCTAACTCCGGAACACTGGATAAGAGCTCTTTCAAAACGGTTTCATAAGAGGCCTCGGGATTCATCATGCTGAGTTGAATGAGTTGAGCTGTGAGGGAATTCAACTCGAAAAAACGAGCTCGGTGAGTCCAGGGATCTCGAAAGATAAAGAGCGTGGTTAGTTGATAATCTACGGAGAGTGTTTTTATCCATTGAGGATTGTCCGTCTCTTGATTAAGAGCGCTATCTTCCTGAATGGCTTCAATGATACGCGGAATAGGATACCAGGATGTTTGTAGTTCACTGGCAGCATTCCAAATGGGAGAGAGTGTGCGAAGTTGTTCCTGGCTATCGGGCACAAATGGAATGTTATGAGCGGGTAAAACTTGCTCCCGTTCATTTTCAACCTGGACTTCGAGCCACTCGTAACGTGCCAAATCTTCCAGGAAGGGGTAACGTTCAACCCAGCTGCCTTGCTCTCCCAGGAAGGCAGGCATATTTTCAGCACAACGAAATAATTGATACGACTTATTGGGGTACTGACGTCTATAGGTCTCACAAAGCGAAAGCCATTCCTCATGCAAGAGTTTTTCACAATAGGGGAAAAAACCACTGAGTGTGTCGAAAACGGTATTTTGCAGAAGTTCTGAGTATAGGGAAAAGGGGCGATGAAGCTTTCGGTAAGGAGCACGGACATTTGCCTGTGCTTTGATGAAGTTTTCCCAGTTCTCGACGGAATCAAGGGCTTGATGCCCTGCCTCTGTCCATAAGGTGTCCGACAAAAACTGTTGCGTATTTTCTAAGCGACTCATTGTGAAATCAATTCCTGAGTTGTGCCAGCCATTGTTAGGGAATCGTTTTCTTTATTTGGAACAATATTATCCCCTCTGCCTTTTAGAGTAGGGGCTATTTTTTGAATAGGAGATTGTGTAGTTTGAGTTTCGTTCCAAAGTGACCGAAGCAATTTTAGCTCGACTGCCAGTTCCTCAAAAGGCGGGATATCAAGATCTCGTTCCAATAGTACAGCGGCTGGTTCGCAGCGTTCCAGTACCCAACGGGTCAGTTCCCATACATCGTCGCAAACCGTGTCTCCATGAGTATCTACAATACCTTCCGTAAAATGGCTATGTCCGGCGATATGCAATTGAACAACCCGATTTAAGGGCAACGTTTCAATAAACGCTTTGGCCTCCGTACCATGATTTTTTGAATTGACATAGACATTATTGACATCAAGCAGTAAGCCGCAGTCTGCTTTTTCCAGAATGGCATTGAAGAACTCTGTTTCCTGCATTTCATGATCAGGATGGTGAAGGTAGTAAGAAATGTTTTCCAATAAAAAGGGGCGTTGAAACCGATCTTGGAGTTTTTGGATTCGAGAGACGACTTGCTCAACACTTTCCCGGGTAAAAGGTAGAGGTAATAAATCATTGGAATAAGTACCTCCAAACCCGCTAAAGCATAGGTGATCACTAAACCACGGTGGGTTAATGCGAGAAAAAAGCGTTTCTAAATCGCAGAGATACTCTTCATCCAAAGGATCCAGACTGCCGATCGACATGGTGACACCATGGGTAACCATCGGATAAATCGGTTTTACTTGTTGAAGCCGGGCTAAGGCTCTACCGCCTCGACCCATAAAGTTCTCGGGCGTAATTTCAACCCAATCAATCAGATCTCTGGCTGCTAGCGTTTCTTCATAAATTTCGGTTCGGAGTCCTAAACCGACACCCAAAGTAGGACAATTTTTGAAGTGAGGCATTTCTCAATTCCCATAAGAGAACACATGCCCCATCCTTAAAAAAGACGGGGCATGTGTACTAATCAACGAATTTATTCAGCTTTTTTATCAGCTGCACATTTATGCTCGCCTGTACATTTTTTGGTTGCACATTTTTTGCTGGCACATTTGTGTTCTTTATCACATTTTTTAGCTGAGCATTTGTGTTCGCCTTTTTTGTCAGCGGCACACTTATGCTCACCCTTTTTATCGGATGCACATTTGTGGTCGGCTTTACCAGCGGCACATTTGTGTTCTGCAGCTTTTTCCCCGGGTGCTGTGTGCTCTTCGCCAGCAGCAATCAGCTGGGACGTCGCAACTTCTTTTAAGGAAAAAAGATTACTCTCGGGGAGTGGCATTGCAGCTTGGGCGGAAACAGTTCCGGCCAACAAGCTACACAGAACGCTTAAGAAAGCGATTTGTTTAACTAACATCCATTAAACTCCTTTAAAGGGTACAAAAACTAACTATTTGTCGTCAGTTTTTTCTTCTTTTTCAGTTTTTTCTGCAGCTTTATCTTCTTTTACAGCTTTTTTGTGGTGGAAGAGACGGCTGGCACAGTGGCGTTGAAACCAGTTTTTGTGTTCGCTGCCACATTTGTGCTCTGCAGCTTTTTCGTCGGTGTTCGTATCTTCGCTCGCTGCGATTTTTGCAGGTGCGGAGACTTCAGCAACTTGGAACAATGTTGCACCGTTGCTTGCGGAAGCGGCATGAGCTGCTGTGGTGTTAGCAAATACAACGATAAATGCTAAAGCGGATAAAAAGGTAACTTTTTGAGCTGTTTGCATAATTTTATAACCTCTAAACTCTAAACAATATACAGATGGGTAAAACAATGTAGAGAAAGCGAACATGCCCCTCCCATTCTTCTACACACCCTTTAAGAGTACAGTGAGTCTTCTATTCTGGGAAGAGAGATTTTGAAAGGATTCTAAAATTTGTTTAATTGATAAGACAGAAAAAATCCCCCGGTAAAATTCTCCCGGGGGATTTCGTATTTTTGGTTTTAAACCTATGAAAGTGCTGGGCTTTCCAGCTTGGAGCAGATATAGGTTCCAATATCTTTGCCACGCAGGATATCGCTAATGGCTTTGGATTGATTAAAGTCGAATACCAATAGTGGCAAGCCTGTTTCCTTACAAAGGGTAACCGCAGTTTGATCCATCACGCGCAGGTTTTGATGAATAATATCGTCATACGTTAAACGATCAAACTTTTTCGCACTGGAGTTCAACTTTGGATCGGAATCGTAAACACCATCAACACCATTTTTAGCCATCATGATGACATCCGCGCCAATTTCGGCAGCCCGCAAAGCGGAAGTTGTATCGGTTGAGAAGAAGGGATTACCGGTACCACCAGCGAAAATAACAACGCGTCCTTTTTCGAGGTGGCGAACAGCGCGAAGGCGGATATAGGGCTCTGCAACGCGATCCATGCCGATGGCGCTCATTACACGTACACGAACACCCTTGCTTTTAAGGGTTTCCTGCAAAATCAAGGAGTTCATAATAGTGGCTAACATGCCAACGTAATCGGCTGCGGCGCGATCCATTCCCAATTTTGTGGAGTTTTGAACGCCACGGAAAATATTACCACCCCCTACAACAATGGCAATTTCACAGCCCATTGCAGATGCTTCTGCAATTTCATCAGCCACAAGGCTAATGACGTCAGGCTGAATACCGAACCCTTGAGTACCCATCAGGGCCTCGCCACTGATTTTAAGAAGAATGCGTTTGAAGCGAAGTTTATTTGGAGACGCTGACATCATAATTAAAGACCCTAGTTTGGTGGCTGACTGAATAGACTAAGAAATTGCGAAAAAAACTAAACGATTTACAAGAGAATACAAGCGATTGAAGGATAGGGAATCAATAAACAGACTAATACCCATCGTTGGAATAAGAGTGATTAAAGATAGTGGAAAACAAGCTAATAGAATTGTTAATTCCGTTTTATAAGTAGTTGGATGAAATCAGATATAAGTAATTAAAGCAGAGTCGGTTTAAAAAAATGCGCCGTCTTTACAATAAAGGCGACGCATTTCTTAAAAAAACATTAACTAAACTCGGGCTGCTGCTGCAACTTCTTCAGCAAAGTTTGAGACTTTTTTCTCAATACCTTCGCCCAATGCATAGCGGGTAAAGCGAACAACAGCGAGTTCGGAATCGCCAAATTCTTTTGCTTTAGATTGAACCAGTTCTTCAATCGTCATCGATGGATCTTTAACGAAGGGTTGTTCAACCAAACAGCGTTGTCCCAGCAACTTGGTAACACGGCCATCAACAATTTTACGGCGAATCTCTTCCGGTTTATTGGCTAAGTCTTCTTTACCCATTTCAACACGGGTTTCGGTTTCAATGACCAACGGAGAAATTTCAGCGCGGGTTACAAATTCAGGTGCGGCACTCGCTATTTGAAGGGCCAAGTCTTTAATCAAAACCTTGAAACCTTCGGAATCCGTGGTTTTTGCTTGTCCAGCTTTCATTTCAACGAGAACGGCAACACGACCACCCGTATGAATGTAAGAATGCAGCGCGCCTTCTGCGGCAACGTTGTAAAGTTCAAAACGACGAATACTGATATTCTCGCCAATAGAAGCGATTTTATCGGTGACAAGCGCCTGAACACTTTTACCATCGATAGTTAACGCAAGGAGCGCATCGAGATCAGCGGGTTTTTGTTCAAGAATTTGTTTGGAAATGACTTGGAGCAAGTCTTGGAATGCATCGCCTTTAGCAACAAAGTCTGTTTCGCAGTTGAGTTCCAAAACAACGCCTTCTTTGCGATTGTCGGAAACAAATGCGTACACTTGGCCTTCAGCAGCAGTTCTGCCACTTTTCTTTTCAGCGGAAGCAATCCCTTTTTGACGAAGTACTTCGCAGGCTTTTTCCATATCGCCTTCGGCTTCTGTTAACGCTTTTTTGGCATCCATCATGCCAGCGCCAGTTTTGTCCCGTAATTCTTTAACTTGGGCAGCTGTAATTTGCATAAAAAATTCCTCTGAATGAGGTATCGCGCGTAATGCGTAATTACCCTTTTCGTTAACTTGATCAAGCTTTTAATGAAGCGCTCTTCAATGGATGAAGAGCGCTTCATAGAGCTATTAGTTTTCGCCAGGGGCTTCGGATTCGGAAGAAGCACCAGCGCCTATAGCGGCAGCCATCGGTTGATGAGCAGTGCGTAAACGCTCTTGGCGGTGTTGATCGCGAGTCGCGTTGCCTTCGATGATTGCATCAGCCACTTTTTGAGTGATCAAACGAATGGAGCGTGTTGCATCATCGTTACCGGGAATAACGTAATCGATACTTCCTGGATCGCAGTTGGTATCAATGATAGCCACGATAGGAATATTCAATTTAGAAGCTTCTTGCACAGCAATCAATTCGCGTTTTTGGTCGATTAAGAACATGACGTCGGGCATACCGCGCATGTCTTTAATACCACCCAAAGAACGGTCTAATTTGTTCAGCTGGCGGGTTAAAACAGCAACTTCTTTTTTGCCCAAACGCTCAAAATGACCGTTATCGCGCATTTCTTCGAGTTCACGAAGTTTGCTGATCCGGGCACGGATGGTTTCGTAGTTGGTCAACATACCACCTAACCAACGTTTGTTGATGTAGAAGGCACCGCAGCGTTTCGCTTCTTCAGCAACGATGTCGGTTGCTTGACGTTTTGTACCAACAAATACAATTTTCTTACCAGCAGCGGCAGATTTTCTCATGAATTCATACGCTTCGTCTAAAAGACGGCTGGTTTTGGTTAAATCGATAATGTAGATACCGTTGCGCTCGCCCCAGATATAGGGTTTCATTTTGGGGTTCCAGCGATGTACTTGGTGGCCAAAGTGGACACCGGCTTCTAATAATTCTTGCAATGAAGCAACGGGCATAAAAAAGTGTTCTCCTTCCGGGGCAACAAACTCACGTGGGTGAGACAGACAATACAAATAAAAATTAAACTATTTTTACATCTTACATACTGAAGCGCAGACTTCAAGCGCATTCCAGATTACTGATGATTTACCGATGTCTTTTGATACCAAGAAACAGGGCTTATTGTTAAGTTTTTTAGCACCCAATCAGGGAAAGTGTTGAGCATTCTTCCCTGCTCAGTAAGTCATTCAGTTGAGGGCGTAAGTTCTCTGGAAATTGAAACGATTCGGCGTCATTCGAAGGGAAATTACCTGTCTGAATATCATCACAGAAACGCTCTACGGCATCTTGTATGAGCGCTTCCCCATTCATGTAGCGACGAACAAAGCGAGGACTGATTTGCGAGTATCGACCCAACAAATCATCAATGACCAAAACCTGTCCATCACAGCCATTCCCGGCACCAATGCCGATGATAGGAATAGAGACTATCTGAGTAATAGCTGTGGCAAGTTCATGAGGAATCATTTCCAGGACGATGGCAAATGCTCCGGCCCGCTCTAAAGCTTTTGCATCGCGAATCAATTGTTCTGCGTCATCCAGTGATTTTCCCTGCACCTTAAACCCCCCCATCTGATGAACCGACTGAGGTGTAAAGCCCAAATGGCCCATCACGGGTATTCCAATCTCACTGAGACGATGAACCAGCGTTAAAACTTCAGGACTCGCTCCTTCCAACTTAACAGCTTTAGCGCCACCTTCCTGCAGAAAGCGACCGGCATTCCGAATTCCTTCCGCGAGATCCACCTGATAACTCAGGAAGGGCATATCGGCTACAACAAAAGCGGATTGCGTTCCGCGTGCAACAGCCTTGGTATGATGAAGCATTTCATCAACCGTGACCCGAAGCGTATCAGGATGACCCAATACCGTCATTGCTAGTGAATCCCCAACCAAAAGAATATCGACCCCGGCCCGATCCAAAATCAAGGCTGTCGTGTAGTCATAGCAGGTTAAGCATGTCAGCTTTTGCTTGCCTTTTGTCTTTTTAAGACCCAATACATTACGAGCAGGCTTCAAAGCAGCATTATTGCGATCACTCTGAGGATGAACGGACATAGAGAACCCCCTTTAGTGTTAAGGGATGCATTAAAAACAGACGAGTGACAAAGAAACTGAATAGACTTTACCTAAAAATAGCGTTAACGTCATCCAAATCTGAACTTGGATGACGTTATAAACGAGAAAAATTGTATTTATTTAATAGTATTCAGGCTTACTTCAGAGCTTCCGCACCACCGACGATTTCAAGAATCTCTTGTGTGATGGCCGCCTGACGAACTTTGTTGTACTGGATTGTTAAACGGTTCAACATGTCGCCCGCGTTGTTGGTCGCGTTTGACATCGCTGTCATACGAGCTGCCAGCTCGCTAGCCGAACCTTCGAGTAAGAGCGTGTAAATGATTTGACCCAGGTACATCGGTACAATCTTATCCAAAACGGCAATCGGATCCGGCTCTAACAGGAGCTCCGGTTTCGGATGACCCGGTTTGTAATTGCTGTCCATGGAGTAGGCCACATCCTGCGGGGGAATAAGTGCCGGTTCCCAATCAACCAAAGACCGCAAAGGAATAATAGGCATCATTTGCAGTTTGTAGGAAATCATCGAGATAAAGTGAGTTGAGAGTACATCGATACTATCAATTTTGCCTTTCAAGAAGGCTTTCACCATCGTGCCGGCAATCATGTTCGCGTCTTGAATGGTGGGAGCTGCGGTCATATGAGACAGCTGACCCAGTATTTCAGAGTTGGAATATCGGGAAAATGCCTGAATCGCCTTGCTGCCGACCAAGAAGAAATGAGGGGTCAAGCCACGTGCGCGGATTTCTTTTTCCAAACGAAATGCCTGGCGTAAAACCGTTGCGTTGTAGCTTCCGCATAAACCGCGGTCAGACGTCATAACAATGATGCCCAACTTTTTAATCGGGCGAGGCTTCAGCAACTCTTCATAACGCGAACCGCTGTAGGAATGTGCTAATTCACCCAGATGATTCGGCAACTCCTTGTAGACGGCACTGAAAACCCGGCGAAGTTCAGTCGCATAAGGTCTTGTCGCTTTGACACGGTTTTCTGCACGCTTTACTTTAGCAGCAGAAACCATGCGCATCGCCTGCGTGATTTTCTGAGTACTTTTTACACTTTTAATCCGACGACGGATATCCTTGAGATTCGGCATTCTATTTGTCCTTGCGGTCATCCAGGTCGTGCTGGTCAATTGCATATACTTTGTTGCTGCGTCGCTTCGCAATCAACACGTATTTCTTATACGCTGTGGACTTGCTCAGCTCCTGACGCCTTGTATCTGCTAATTGCCAACAGGCCCTGGAGAAAAACCAAGAATAAAATTGTAAATTTGAAAAGTCTATTTGCTACCCGTAAAGGCGGATTGCGAGAATTTACGCATTCCGTCTACCAGCTTCGTTTCCTCAGCTGCATCGAGCTTATCACCATGGTTCAATTTTGCTTCAATTTCAGGTAAGTTGGCGCTGAAGTAAGGCATCCACTCTTGTTTGAATTCATTGATTTGTTTGTTATCAATGTTATTCAAGACGCCTTTGTTAGCGGCGATTAAGATGGAGACCTGTTGAGCAACCGATAAAGGACTGTATTGAGGTTGTTTCAAAACTTCAACCAGTTTTTGTCCTAAACGCAGTTGATCTTGCGTCGCTTGATCCAAGTCGCTTGCGAATTGGGAGAACGCTTCTAACTCTCTGTATTGAGCCAATGCTAAACGCAGAGTACCGGCAACGCTTTTCATCGCTTTGGTTTGAGCCGCACCACCGACACGGGATACGGATAGACCCGCGTTAATCGCCGGACGGATACCGGCGTTGAACAAGTCTGCCTCAAGGAAGATTTGTCCGTCGGTAATCGAAATAACGTTTGTCGGAATGTAGGCCGAAACGTCACCCGCTTGCGTTTCGATAATCGGAAGAGCGGTAATACTACCCGCACCCAACTCATCGTTGAGTTTCGCGGCACGTTCCAATAAACGGGAGTGGAGGTAAAATACATCGCCGGGGTAAGCTTCACGACCCGGTGGGCGACGGAGCAACAAGCTCATCGCACGGTAGGACCACGCGTGTTTGGTTAAGTCATCATAAATAACCAGAACGTGTTTGCCTTCTTGCATAAAGCCTTCAGCAATCGTAACCGCACTGAATGGTGCCAGGTATTGAACCGGTGCAGCATCGCTCGCGGAAGCCGCAACGATTACCGAGTACTCCATTGCACCATTGTCTTCAAGCGTTTTAATGGTTTGAGCAACGGAGCTGGATTTTTGACCAATCGCACAGTAAATACAGATAACGTCCTGACCTTTTTGGTTCAGAATCGTATCGAGAGCAATCGCGGATTTACCGGTTTGACGGTCCCCAATAATCAACTGACGTTGACCACGACCGATAGGGGTCATTGCGTCAATCGCAGAGATACCGGTCTGTAAAGGTTGGTGTACAGATTTACGAGCAATAATACCGGGCGCTTTACGGTCTACCGGAAGGTATTCGCGAGCTTCAATGGAACCTTTACCGTCAATGGGTTGACCCAAGGGGTTAACAACACGGCCTAAAAGTCCATCTCCAACAGGAACGGAAGCAATTTTACCGGTTGTTTTAACGGTTTGGCCTTCACGGATATGGGTGTACTCACCCATAATGACCGCACCGACATTGTCTTCTTCCAGGTTCAAGACCATACCCATGGTGTTATGGCCGTCCTGGAACTCGATCAACTCGCCTGACATCGCGCCACGTAAGCCGTAAATACGAGCGATTCCATCCCCAACTTCAAGGACGCTACCCACATCACTGACGGTGATCTGGCTTTCAAACTGACTCAGTTTTTCTTTAAGAACAGAACTGATTTCTTCTGCACGGAGCGCCATATTTAAGGATTCCTTTTCTATAGGATTAAAAAAGCAGCGTAAATGGTTTATGCCTTGGTCAACTGGCTACGAAGAGCCTTCAGCCGACCGGAGAAACTTCCGTCAATAATTTGATCTTCCATCCGAATAATGGCACCACCCAAAAGACTCGGGTCTACAATGGGTTTTACAGCCACTTCACGGAAACCAAGTTTCGATTGAAGGGTTTGAGAGATACGGTGAATCGCTTCTTCTGACAGAGGAGAGGCCGTGACTAATTCCACATGCGCACGGTGTTCGTGTGCATTGTAAGCGGACTCAAAAAATTTGACCATCAACTCGAAAGAAGCCATACGGCTATGCTCAACCAACAAACCCATTAAGCGGGAAACAATCGGATGAACTTTGCCATTCACAACTTCTTGCACAACGGCCATTTTGTCCGCCAGGCTCAAAGCCGGATTATCGAGAAAAATCATAAATTTAGGGACTTGGGCAAAGCCCTCAACCAGTTTTAGTAAATCCTGGTGAACCGACTCTAAAGCGTTCTGCTCTAAAGCGCTTTCAAACGTAACGCGGGCATAGCGACGTGCAACTTTAGTATCCACTTTCCGTTCAGCCATTAGCGAGCACCTCCTATAGGGGATAAAGAGGCGATAAAGTCTTCAACGGATTGCACACGATCCGAATCACTCATGGAGGCGGACAATTCAGCCTGAGCATCCTGAATGGCTTCATCCAGTAAACGTGCCTGAAGCGCTTTCATTGCGGAACGCTGTTCCAGTTCAACACGCTTACGGGCATTTTCAACAATCGCAGCGGCTTCGGCTTGAGCGTTTGCAATAATTTGATTGGAAAGTGTTTCGGCGGAGCTATGAGCCGTTGAAAGAATTTCTTCAACATCTTTTTTAAGATTAGCCGTTTGTTTTTGAACGGCAGCCAGCTTGGCTTCCGCTTCCTGTTTTTGCTTTTGAGCAAGCAGGATCTCACCCGCAATTTTTTCCCGCTGACCGTCGATGGCCGCCGGTATATTTTGCTTTTTAGCAACCCAAACCAGTAGGGCCACAATCAGCAAAATATTAATCAAATTGGAATGAACAATGCGTTCCCAAAGGCCGCCAGTTTCAGCATGAGCCTCTAGCAAAAACATAGAAATTTGAAATGGTAAGGTCATTAGTGAATCTTTTCTTTTAAACCGGCATTGGGTGTTTAACAACTTTGCTGATAATGGTTTGCTTCAAATTGTGCCGTTCTGATTCGAGTGACTGATAAGCCTGCTCGCGGGCTTCCGCTAAACTTGCAAATTCCCGATCAAGCTGCGTCTGAGCATCGGCGCGAGCCTGGCTGATGATGGTACTTGCGTTGCGCTTTGCATCTTCCCGCAGGCGTTGCAGAACTTGTTGCGCTTCGCGACGAGCCTTTTGTAAACCGGCATCGTACTCTTGCTTCAACGCGTCATGCTGTTCGTCAGAACGTTGGGCTGTTTCTCTATCTTGCAAGAGTTGCTGCTCACGCTGCGCCTTCAACTTTAAAATCGGATCAAAAAAGACCGCTTTCATGATCACCATGAAGACGATAAAGCTTACAAGGACAAAAAGCAGCGTGGCATTAAACTCGAACATTTAGGAAAGCCTTCTTGAGGGATATAGTCTTGAATTTTGAGCAGAACAGCTTGGTTGGGCAAAGCCTCTGTTCCGATTTTTAGCCTGCGAATTTAAAGAAAAGCATTGCGAAGGCGACAAAACCGAAGAGACCCAACAACTCAACAACACCAAGGGTGATGAAGTACTGAGGGGTGATGTTGCCTTGGATTTCAGGTTGACGAGCAACGCTGTTGAAGTAAGCAACGGTCATTAAGCCAATACCGATAGCCGGACCAATGCCAGCCAAGCCAACTGCAAGAGGGCCTGCTAACATTGCAGATGCAGCTACTTCTGGTGCTATTGCCATAATTGTGTTCTCTCCTTTTTTGACGAAAATTAAAATCTAAAATGGTAACTGAATGATAATAAAACTAGTGGTGATCTTCCGATAGTAGGCTGACGTAAACCGAACTGAGAATCGAGAAGATGTACGCTTGAACAACTGCTACAAATAACTCAAGCACAATTACCGCAGCAGGCAATACATAAGGCATCATGCCCATTGCGATTCCAGAAAGGATTTCACCCACCAGGATGTTGAAGTAAAGCCGGAGTAATAACGAGCCAGGGCGCGTGAAATCTTCAACAATATTCAGCGGTAGAAAAAGCCAATGCGGTTGAACATAGTGCTTAAAGTAGCGGAATCCTTTTTTCTGAATACCAACGAAGAAATACATCAACAATGACATTAAGCCCAAAGCTGTTGTCGTATTAATGTCACCGGTTGCCGCTGTTAGTTCCCCATGAGGAATTTCCAATAAGCGAAGGGGCAACTGACCCATCAGATTGGCAGTCAGAATAAATAAAAACAAAGAGCCGATAAAATAGAGAAAGCTATCACCCCGTTTTCCAGCTGTGGCCATGGTGATACTGCGGCATAAATCGAAAATGCTTTCAGCCATCACTTGCCCCTTATTAGGGACAACTTCCAATTTACGCGTTAAAGAGACAGCTGCCACAATGATAATCAACATTGCGACCCAAGTCATAAGCAGTGTGTTCATGTGAACGGCCTGGCCAAACAGGGTTACGTTCCAAAAATGTTCCATAGCGGATTCAACGACTTCCTGAGTTTGAGAAACTTCCTAGTCCGGTAGAGGTCAAAAGCAAGGGGATGCGAGGTTGTTAGAGTGAAACGTTTACGGCTTGATAAAACCCTTTATTTTTATCACGGGCAACGCTTGAATCACGTACTCTACCATTAGCACCAATTTGTAACTCAAAAGACCTGTGAAGACAAGCGCGAGTTCAGGCATTTTTGCACCGGATAGTTGCACGATAATCCAAGCAATTACAGCTGTTCTTACGAGAGAAAAGCTCCACTGCCAAGATTTCTTAGGATGTTCGGCATTGAAAAGTAAACTCCAGAGATAAAAACAACCGAGTAGTGTACTCATAAAAACAATTTTTAAATCATAGAGGCGAAAAATAGCCACACCAATCAGTAAAAGAGTTTGGATAATAAGGCTTCCTATCCAAAGTTTTTTCTTTAACTTTGGAAAAGGAATTGGATTGTACTGCTCTAAATTAAGCGTTTTCATAAAGGCTTCTCATCAATGTCATCATGCCGATCAGAAAAATCATAGGGTTGATCATCGGATTCATGGGAATAGTCTTGGTATAAAAAATCCATTTCATGAGGCATAATACCGGTGGATTTTTCGACTAATCGTTCTTTTTCCTTTGCTGTTGATTTGGAATTCAAGGATTTTTTGCTTTTATCCCATTTGGGAATGCTTGAATTTAAAAGGGCTTTTTTAGCCATTACTCCAAAGCCTAAAGCAAAGCCAAGAATTGCCAATGCAACAGTCCACATGGGTGAAACATGATAGGTCTTTGTGAGCCAGTTCCCAATTCCGAGCCCCGCAAGCATTGGAATTAATAATTGAATGGCGTATTCCATTTCGCTACTTTAGGTTAAAGGACAACCATTGTAAAATCATAAAGCGTTCGAAATTTGCTGGGTTGAAATAAAATCATTTCCCGTTGAGAATCTCGTATTGCAAAACCTCATTCCCGTGCTGGCAAATTTTATGGGCCACTAAATAGGCGGGAATCTCATCCGCGAAGCGTAAGTAAGAGATAATGCAGATTAATTATCAAATAATTTAGTCGTTGATTTCTGCTTCACTTTGCTAATTAAAGAGTAAGATTCCCGCCTAATCGCGCACGCTTCGCGTTTATCGCGGGAAGGACACCCTGCTATTTAGGGTGCGCGATTGAGGAGATTTATGGATATGGCAGCAAAAGACAGTAGTTTTGATATCGTTTCCGATTTCGATCAACAAGAATTGGTGAATGCCCTGGATCAAACTAAAAGAGATGTGGCATCTCGCTTTGATCTGAAGGATTCCGGCAGTACGCTTGAAATTGAAGAAGAAAAGCAGATTGTTTTAACGACAACTGACGAGTTTCGAGCGCAAAACATTTTCGATATTTTAGAGGGCAAAGTCGTTAAGCGCGGATTGAACTCCCTGATATTGGATAAACAAGATCCTGAGCCTGCTTTGGGCGGGAAAGTCCGTCAGGTCATCAAACTGAAGCGTGGCCTGGAAGTCGAGCAATCTAAAAAAATTGTTGCGGCGATTAAGGAGACTAAGCTGAAAGTTCAAGCCAGCATTCAAGGCGATCAGGTCCGTGTCAGCGGTAAAAGCCGGGACGATTTGCAAGCGGCTATGCAAGCGGCACGGGAGATTGGTGAGCGGTTGAACATGCCGCTACAATTTGAAAACTACAGATAAAATAAAGGAAAACTGCCCAGCCGTTTGGCAATGCTGGACAGTGGAATAGTACGGAATAGGTAGTAAAGAAGATTCTTTTTGTTTGGGGACAGAGATTGTTGAATCGGTTTATTCAATCCATGTGTTCAATTAACCTCCGGTACTCCCATAAGACGATCCTGTCCTTAAAAATGTTCCCAATACACGATATCGATAGCTTATTTATTTCGATAAGCCTTTAAGCTCATCGATAAGGACCGTTGTTGAGCTTGGTATTAATGAGCAATAAAATAGGTACTGATCTGCGAAATGAGATTCAGTACCTATTTATCAATCTTTGTTGTGACAGGAAAATTAGTTGTCCGTTAAAGTTTCCCCATTATCGAGTTCTTTCCAGTACATCATGACGTTATCCGCATATTCAGGATTGATACCTTCACCAACATACGCATTGGATGTTGCTTTAAAGTCACCGCCGTGCTTGTCTAGCTTATCCTTGAGTTCCCAGGCACCCATCATGATATTGTCATCAGGGTTACCCGCCTTAAGCCCTTTAGGGGCATTGGGTTGACTTGATGTTACATCACTGTAAGTTTCATCACTGATCTGCATAACGCCTTCATCAATGGCGTCCATTTCCGGGTTTTTGGACGGATCGTCCGGGTTACCGCGAGATTCTGCCCAAATAGTGGCTTTTATGTAGTTAGCAGGCAAACCGGTTGATTTGGCTGCTGCTTCGATTTGGGCATCCCAACGATCCATATCGTTATTGCCTGTTTTGCTTGGAACAGAACCCGAACTACCAGCATTACCAGTAGAGTCTGCATCACCAGAACTACCAGTAGAGCCTGTATCACCGGAATTGCCGCTGGAACCTGAGTTACCACGTCGGTGAGTATGACCCTTGTGTCCGGTAGAGCCTGCATCACCAGAATCACTGCTGGAACCTGAGTTACCATGTCGGTGAGTATGACCCTTGTGTCCAGTAGAGCCTGTATCGCCAGAATCACCAGTGGAACCTGAGCTACCATGTCGGTGAGTATGACCCTTGTGTCCAGTAGAGCCTGCATCACCAGAATCACCAGTGGAACCTGAATTGCCATCGTCGTCGTCGCCATCAGGACCTACGATATCAGATTCAAAACGTCTGTTAAATGGTACATTGCGAACAATAGGCTTATCGCTACCACCTGATTTATCTAACGCTACTTGTTTATTGTTACCATTCGGTAGCAAAGAGCTAGAAGACGGACCTAATAAACTGGTTAAAATGGTTATTATTTGAGACAGTATGGCAGTTAAATCAGGGGCTCCATTGATAGTGCCAGCATTCGAAAAACCAAAGCTGTTGGCCGTTTTAAAGCTGTTTGTTGGGAATGCTTGAGCACCAACAAGTGTATTTGTCCCAGGCAGAAGTATTGTGCCCTTCGTCTTTCCAGAAGAACTGGGATAATAGGGGTATTGTGATTTAGAGGATGATGACGGAATAAAACTCATGATGTTACCCTTTGGAAGGTGAGATCAAATTTAGTTCTTGAGAATCATAATATATGTGTATAAAAACAATACTTTGTTTTTAGTTGATCACTCCGATAAAAATGCCTTCTAAAATTTTTTTATTAAGGCATTTGAAAGGAGCTTAAGAGTTAGCGGATGACATGCCGGAGTCTTCCCTATAAACTATTCTGAAGCCTTGTTGGTGAGACTTGAGTCCTGTTGATTTCTTGAAAGCCCAAGAGGCGAGATCCCCCCTCACTTTGATTGTTTGTTCTTCTGCTGTTGCTGTGGATGGATGAAACAAACCTTATCGAGCTTTATCACCCTATGCGAGTTGCTGCTATTAACGAAAGTGGGCTTCTGGCACCACAAGAACAAGTGATTCCTCCTGTTCCAGACGGAGGTGCCTTATTACGCGTTAAGGGCTGCGGTATATGTGGTTCCGATCTGGATAAGGTCGTAAAGCACAAATCTCCTCCTGGCTCTGTACTAGGCCACGAAGTTGTGGGTATTTTGGAAACTCTTAGCCCGACCGCTACGAGTTCCTGGCCATTGGGAACTCGCTTAGTGGTTTCCCATCACGTGCCTTGTGGCATGTGTCACTTTTGTCGACAAGACAGTGAATCGATGTGCCTGGAATTTAAGCGCAGTAACTTTATTCCCGGTGGCTTTTCGGAGGTTCTGGCATTAAGTGCAGGGCATTTGAGGCATACTGCTTTTCCTGTTCCTGATACGATCAGTGATGAAGAAGCCAGCTGCACCGAACCTTTAGCATGCGTGCTTCGGGCTTATCGTCGCACTCGCGGACTTCCCTTGTCACGACAGGCGTCATCAGGCCAGTCAGTCTTGGTAGTCGGGCTGGGCTTCATTGGTTTACTTGCCGCGCAAGCCTATGCTTATGCCGGTGAAGTTGTATATGGGGCGGAAGTGGATCAGAGCCGTTTGGACTGGGCTTTATCCCAAGGGGTCTTGAAGACAGGTTTTATTCCGGAACGAGATGCTTCAGAACGACCTCAAGAAATTTCTCAACCGGTTGATACGGTCTTTTTAACTGTTGTTAATAAAGCAACATTGCGTTTGGCTTTCGCCAGTGTTCGAGATGGCGGACAAATCCTATTGTTTGCTTCGCCTGCCGCGCAAAGTCCCGGAGTGATGCTGAATCCGGATGTTCTTTATTTCCGAGAGCTGACAGTGCTTACAAGTTATTCCCCGGCCCTGCAGGATTTAAGCCTGGCATCGGAGCTTATTTTTAGCCGGGAGCTGCCGATGCGCGCGACAGTAAGTGAAAGCGTGCCGCTTCAGGAGATTACTCAGGCTATGGAACGCTACCGTAAAGGAATTGCTCGAAAAGTATTTATTCAGATGCCTGAGGATGTGAGGAGTAGAGCCAATGAATAATGCGAAAACCATGAATACGGCCTTATTTCACGAACCTAATCGGGTAAGCTATGAGTCCCGCCCCATTCCTAAGGCCGGTCCTGGTGAGGTTGTTGTTCGTATTATAACGGCGCTGACCTGCGGAACTGACGTGAAATGTTATCGACGTGGCCATCCGGTTCTTTTAAAAAATTTTCCATCGCCGTTTGGTCATGAGTTTTCTGGCATTGTTGCTGAGATAGGTGAATTATCCTCAAGTGAAAAACCTCGATTTCAAATCGGGGATCGGGTTGTTGCTCCAAATTCGGCACCCTGTTTGAACTGTTACTATTGCAGTAAAAATCAACATAACCTCTGCGAACAGCTTGATTTGCTGAATGGGGCGTATGCCGACTATATTTTGGTGCCTGAACGCATTGTTCGACAAAATATGTATCGTTTGCCGGACACTTTAAGTTTTGAGCATGCGGCTTTTCTTGAACCTCTATCCGTTTGTTTGCATGGACTATCTCAAGCATGTATACAGGCGGGTGATCATGTTGCGATTATGGGCTTAGGGCCGATTGGTCAGTTGATGGTTCGCTCGGCAACGTTGATGGGTGCCAAGGTCACAGCGATGGCGAGAAGTGCCAGTAGGCTGGAGATGGCCAAAAGCTTTGGTCAGGCAGCTCAAACGGTGTCTTTGCTTGACTATCCCGACATGGATCAGATTCGCTCCCGTTTTTCCCCGGAAGGTCGTGGTTTTGATAGTGTCATAGAAGCAATCGGACTGCCGGAAACCTGGGAAAACTCTCTCAAACTGATTCGCAAAGGCGGCACGGTTAATTTATTCGGGGGCTGCCCCGGTAACACGACAGTAACCTTCCCAACCCGTCAGCTGCATTACGATGAAGTCAAGCTGGTGAGTTCCTTCCACCACACACCGAAGCAGGTTAAAGCCGCTTTCGACCTCTTGGCTAGCGGTCGACTTGATCCCGGCCCGCTCATCAGCAGGGAGATGCCTATGGCCTCTTTTGAAGAGGCTCTTCAGGAAGTGGAAGCTGGTAAGGCACTTAAAATCGCTTTGAAAAATTAAGTCATTTCAGTTGATGCATTTCATACGGAATCAAGAATTGATTCCGTGATTTGTAAGGAGCAGTGCTTTCCATCGGATTTACCTTGCTTTTTGCTTTACAAAGGCTAACAAGCGCGCTATTTTCCAGGTAAAATAGCTCATAGTAAAGAGATTCAGAACAGAAATGGCTTGCTGATTATGTCCAATCGAACGGGCTTTGAGCAAGTCATTATTGAATGAGAGACGGTTTAAGCACATCCATGAATGGGTTATTACATTTTCAGTTTTGGTTTGGGAGCTTTATCGTTCTCGGTTTGCTCCGTCGATTAAGTATTGTTTTTGCTGCTGAGCAGGGTCGTAAGCGAGACCTGCTTCGCAGAAGCTATTCCGAGAATCACGAGCAACGGATCAGTGTTCTTATTCCCTTTTTAAAAAGTGAAGAGTATTCATCCTTAATTGCCCTGCTGAGAACATTAGCGGAGCAAAATTACCCGGCTTCCAAGGTCACCATTCACCTGGTTGCGTCTCAGGAAACCCGTCCTATTCTGATGCCTCAAGCCTTGCGTTATAACGTCCGTGTTTGGGAATACCCCTATGAAGAGGTAACTGAAAATCAAGCCCGCACCTGGATTATTGATCGTTGCTTAGCGCAAGGTGGAAACAGTCTGTTTGTTTTCTTACGAGCTACTGATATGGTGAAACAGGATTATTTCCGTCACCTGGTTGCTAAAAGTCTCGATAGCTTTGTGATTCAAGGCTATACCGCGATTAAGAATCAACCTCTCACTGTTTTGGACAAGGTTTCCGCTTTTTCAAATCGTCTTTTTAATCGGATTGATAATGCGGGCCGGAATCATCTGGGTTTTAGCATCCGCTTGCTCGACTCTGGCTGGGCGGTCAAGCAGGATGTTCTGGAAATGATTCCCTACCGACGAGGTACGGATTTAGATAATCTGGAATATACAATTCGACTGGTTTTGGAAAACTTTAAAATTGCATGGGCTCCCCAGGCTGTTATTTATTCTGAATCCCGGCTCCCTGTCAGTAGCCGAGTGATGATTCAGGCCTCCAGTATTTTTAATCGCCTGCGTTTGTTGGTGCTTTACGGTCCCCGTTTGTTGGCATTATCTGTACTGCGAATGAACGGGAATTCCTTCGCGACACTCGTTGCAATTTGTCGGCCACCGGCATTTACAACGCCTTTACTATTGTCTGCCCTCGCCATTGCCTCCCTTTTTGTACCATGGCTGAGTGCTGACCGAACCTTTTGGGTCGCTTTGGCAGGAATGGCCCTCTGTATACATTTACTAGCCTGTTTTGTTGCCCGCTGTCGCATTGCTGAAATTGCTGTGATGCTGGTTCAGGCACCCCTGGCTTACGTGGTGAACTTGATCAGTTTACCGATTGGAATGGTTCTTTTAGTGAAGGACAATATCCGAAAGCGGTCCAATGCCAGTATGGAGCGCTATCGGAAAGAATCCAAAACCCGCTTTAATGAAACTTTGCCAAGTTCGGATAGCAGTCTTCCCATGGCGGGACAAATTCGTCGCCCTCCCTCAGAAGATGCCTCTGAAGAGATTGAATTGTCGGGTCAGCCTTATTTACAAGGCGTTCAGGAGAATGAACCCGCGCCGTTGGCGGCTCAGCGCTATCGTTCACCGGGTGTTCAGGAATATATCCGACCTTTGCCCTTGAGTAACGGCCAAAAACACATTGAATGTCAGCTGAAAACAACGCTGACAACTCAAAGTGACGGTGTAGAGTATTACCAATTAGTCTTGGAATACAAGGCACTGTCCTTTTCAACGGCCTCGTATCGGATTTTGGATCAGGCCTTTTATGAGCTTCATACCAAGCTTGCCGCCCGTGGTCTCACACCGATTGCTTGTGGCAGCTGCGCCTACTTCTATAATCCGACTGCGGATCAGCCTGGAGCCCTCAATACAACGGGTGTTTGCTTGCAAGGCAAGTTGGGTCAAGAGGTGAGCTTAACCCACGATGCGGTAACGCCTGTCAGTGAAGCATGTCAACACCATACATCGATACAGCGCCGTGAAGAGATTCTCCGACAGTGGAAAGAGAGCTTGCTGTATAGCATCAGTCCTAAGCTTTAAACTCCCTCCAAAAGAGCACAATTTGGGTTTCTGAAGCATTTAATAAACAAGTTCCAATAATCTCGTAGCTGTACGATGAACGCTTCTTTGAACTCGTTGACACAACAGGCTTATATACCACCCATTAATCGACTCAGGCCGATATCAAGTCCTTTAGCACCTGCACTGGATAGCGCGGGCGTCAATGTGCACTTTTTTACAACCAAGGAAGGTTATCCGCTCACAACAGAGCGTGATTTGGATGCGATCCAGCAAGCGGGTTTTCATCGTGTTCGCTTGGATTTATTGTGGAGCCAGGTTGAAAAAAAGCCGGGAAGCTTTGATTTTAAAGCTTATGACGAGGTAATACGCGGCTTATTGAAACGCGGTATCCAGCCCATGATTATTTTGGGACTTGGGAACCCTTTATATGCGAATGATGTGAGTATTCAAGATCCCAAAGCGGCGCTTGGCTTTGAACGATATGCGAAAGAAGCGGTAAAACACTATCAGGGCTTTGGATTGATCTATGAGTTAGTTAATGAGCCCAATCACCCGCTGTTTTGGAAGCCCGAGCCCAATGCTCAAGAGTACATGAATCTGGCGAAAGACCTGCTTCCCAAACTGAGAGTGATTGATCCGACCGCTCGCTTTGTAGCGCCTTCCACTGCGGGCGCGCCTAGGGATTACCTGGAGCGCTGCTTTCAGCAAGGCTTATTGAATGATGTGGATGCTGTGACCATTCACCCATACCAAACCTTCTACCCGGACGAACCTAAGGTTCGCCCGCCGGAGACTTTTGAGCGTGAAATGCGACAAACCCGAACGCTCATTGATTGTTATGCACCCAAAGGGAAGCATATTCCTATTATTCTGGGTGAATGGGGCTACTCCTCGATTCCAAAAGAGGTCGACGAGAAGACTCAGGCGAATTATCTGGTCCGACAATTCCTACTGGGAGCAATGTATGGCAGCCCGGTGAATATCTGGTATGACTGGAGAGGTTCCAGCGACGGCGCTTATGTACCCGGTGATAAGGAAAGCAATTTCGGTCTTGTCCGGAATGATGGTCCCTCCAGCCCGAAGCTGGCTTACTTTTCTATGCAGGAATTGAGTAAAAGCCTGTATGGAAAGCGCTTTACGGGACGTTTCCCCAGCCAGGAGAATGATTATCTGCTTCGTTTTACCGATAGTAGGGGGCGGAGTACTTTAGCCAGCTGGACTTCCGGTGTCTCTCATACGGTAATGCTCGGTAAAAAGCCCGTTCTGCTCACAGGGAAACCCGGTTATACCGAACTCGTATGAA
>Ga0105239_10000632_pt1 | contig 50170 bp, 44 predicted proteins | sample KBSC44metaG_FD_92761 | JGI IMG/M metagenome (GOLD analysis project Ga0105239, IMG submission 92761) | Corn rhizosphere microbial communities from Kellogg Biological Station, Michigan, USA - KBS C4-4 metaG | ecosystem: Host-associated > Plants > Roots > Rhizosphere > Soil | place: Michigan, USA...
CGGAAGGCTTTTGAGGCGGCGGCGAGACCGAGGGCCCTGGGCATCTGGGCGGCGGTGGGCGCCAGCCCGGCGGTGAGATTCTTGCGGTTGGCAAGATCGAGCGTCGATCCGTCGGAGTCGACAAAGGCCGTGGCGAAATGCGAATTCATCTGCCGGCCGGCGCTGTGCGGGTCGTGTTTGGGGTCCGGATCGGCATATAGCTGTGAAAAGAACTCTTCGATGGTTGCAGCTTCCGTTGCAAAGGCGAAGGTCTGATCCCGGTAATACCCGGCATAGACATCACCCGGCTTAAAGAACTTTGCCATTGCCACCTGCGGGACTTCCTTGCCATCGCCGAAGATGCCGAATTTGGCTTTCCCGGTGAGGACCTCTTTACGGCCGAGGAGGCTCGCTTCGCGGCTCTCACAAGCCAACCGGTAGTCTTTCAGCACTTCTTCCCGGAACCTGTCGAAGGACAGCTTTTCGGGATCGAGCAGTTCTATGGGAGCTAGATTTTCCATTTGGATGAATATTTGACGATCGATGGACGAGCAAAATTACCTGTATCTTATTGATTGTTAAAAAAATAAAATACGGGGTAATTTGTTGGCAAAGCTTACGTTTATTAAGTAATTTTATTAACTAATTTTAGTCACTAGCTTAACTTGGCCAAACTATGAAAAAATTAGGAATTGTAATTACCCTTTTTGTCACATCGCTGGTTGTTCATGCGCAGGCGGTGAACACGCATGGGACGGCGCTCGCCCGTCCGGACGTGCTCGAGGTGAAAGAGAACACGCATAATTTCGGCAAGATCCCGCAGGGACGGCCGGCTACCACCACCTTCGAGATCGTCAATACGGGGGCGACGGCCCTGAAGCTGGATAATGTCCAGGCTTCCTGCGGCTGTACGACACCGGTCTGGAGCCGGGACCCGATCGAGCCGGGGGCTACCGCCAAGATCGTCGTCGGCTACAATGCCTACGGCGAAGGGGCTTTTACAAAGACGGTCACCGTCGTTTACAATACCAATATGACGAAGCTACTGACCATTTCGGGGGAAGTATATAAGACTCCGGCCACTTCCGCGCCGGACAATGCTTCTGTACAATTACTAAAACAAATAAATTGATCAACATGAAGAAACTATTCCTGTTTGCCAGCGCCATAGCATTATCCGCTGGTGTGTTTGCGCAGCCTGCACAGCAGCAGAAGGCGGAGGACGTTGTGAAGTTCAAGGAGCTTACCTATGATTTCGGTAAGATCAAGCAGGGTACTCCCGTGAGCCATGATTTTGCATTCACCAATATCAGCAACAAGCCGGTGATCATCGAATCTGCCACACCGGGGTGCGGCTGTACTACGCCTGTTAAGCCTGAAGGAGCGATCCAGCAGGGTAAGGATGACAAGATCACGGCCGGCTTCAATGCAGCGGCGCAGGGACCGTTCAATAAGAACATCACGATAAAGGTCGCGGGGGTCGATCTGCCGGTCGTTCTGCACATTACCGGCGAGGTGCTGACGGCGGAAGCCTATGCCAAGTATGAGGCGGCCAAGGGCAAGAGCGGTAAATAGGATCATCCAAACAACATATAGGCTGCCTTAGCGGGCAGCCTTTTTTTTTATTTACTTTTGCGCCATGTTAACTATCAGTCAGCGCGGACAACAGATGCCGGCTTCGCCGATCCGGAAGCTAGTGCCCTTCGCCGAGGCCGCCAAAAAGAAAGGGATAAAGGTCTATCATTTGAACATCGGGCAGCCCGATATCGAGACGCCGAAAATGGCTTTAGACGCAGTGCGGCATTTCGATTTCAAGGTGCTGGAATACAGCCATAGTGCGGGCAATGAAAGCTACCGGCGGAAGCTGGCCGCCTATTACAAGCGGGTGGGGATCGATGTGGACTATTCGCAGATCATCGTTACCACGGGGGGATCGGAAGCGATCCTGTTTGGCTTTATGAGCTGCCTGGATGCGGGGGACGAGGTGATCATTCCTGAGCCTTTTTATGCCAACTACAATGGGTTTGCCGTTGCGGCGAATGTGGTGGTCAAGCCGCTGACCTCGTATATCGAAAATGGATTTGCGTTGCCGCCGGTGGCGGAGTTTGAGAAGCTGATCACGCCGCGGACCCGCGCGATCGTCATCTGCAATCCCAATAACCCGACCGGTTATCTCTATAGCCGCGAGGAGATGGAGACGCTGAAAGAGATCGTTATCCGGCACGGACTGTATCTGTTCTCCGACGAGGCGTACCGCGATTTCTGCTATAGCGGGGAGCATCTCAGCGCCATGAACCTGAAGGGCGCTGAGGAGAATGTGCTGATGATGGATACTATCTCGAAGCGGTACAGCGCCTGTGGCGGCCGGATCGGTGCGCTTGTCACGCGCAACCAGGCCGTGCTCGATACCGTGATGAAATTCGCCCAGGCCCGGCTGAGCCCGCCCTCTTTTGCGCAGATCCTGGGAGAGGCGGCGACCGATCTGCCTACGGATTATTTCAACGAAACAAAGGCGGAATATTTACGGCGGCGGGACGTGCTGGTACAGCGGCTGAACAAGATGCCGGGGGTGTACTGTCCCAATCCGGGCGGCGCTTTCTATGCGATGGCGAGCCTGCCGGTGGATGACACCGATGTTTTTTGTCAATGGTTGCTGGAGAAGTTCTCTTATAATAACCAGACGGTGATGCTGGCGCCGGCGGGCGGGTTTTATGGGACGAAGGGTTTAGGGAAGAAGGAGGTTCGGTTGGCTTATGTGCTGAATTCGGAGGACCTTGGGAAGGCGATGGATTGCCTGGAGCGGGCATTGACAGAGTATCCCGGCGCAATATCACATTAATTTATTCTACTATTTGTTTGCCATTTTATTGAATTGGGCAAATTATAGGGGTAAATACGGTTATTTTGGTCCTATTAAGCCTCATTATTGATATTATAATTAATCAACATATTTGTTTTTTGCGGAATTATTCCGAAAAATATAAAAATGTCGTCGCCAGAATTTCCTTTTTTCAGAAAATTCTCCGATATTGCACTCAGAACGAGCGAAAGAGTGGAGTTTGATAAAAGGATTTAGCTTTTTAACGTTTTGATATTATTGGGTTCTTTTTTAAGTGTTCCAAGGGTTTTAAATTTGTGACCGCAACACGATCGGAAAGTGCAGGGAAGGAAAGCGGGTTGCGACTACGACATCGATCTTTTGAAGATTTTTCATATGGCAAGCAATCGTTAGACGGCCTTCTGTTTCCACAGAGGGCCTTTTTCTTTTTGTTTCTTCACCGGGGCATTGACGAAGCCGGCTTGTTTTCTTCCTTTCCTTTTGTAATTCAGGGTTTGAATGTGTGGTTTTCCGCGGGAATTTCTCTATTTTTGCGTCCCTTTACGGAAAGGCTGTTGGCCGGATCTGTAAATAACCGGCGCGATAGCTCAGTTGGTTAGAGCACAGGATTCATAACCCTGAGGTCTCGAGTTCAAATCTCGATCGCGCTACAAGGCCCCATAAAAACTCAAATTTTTATGGGGCTTTTTCATTCCGACCCATCGTACACCGTCTGTATCAATACCGAACAACCTCCCAGCCAAGGCGCCTTCTAAAAAACTAAAGATCAATATTTTATCGGCTTGGCATCCGATTGGAGGCACTTGGACAAACACGAGCCCGCAGCACTTTTGGCCAACCAAAAAATTTACCGCCATGCAAAGCAAAGATTCAAATATGTCGCGCCGAAATTTCATCCGGCAAACGGGTCTGACGGGCATGGCGCTTACTCTCGGTATAGCCCTCCCGGGTTGCGGAAATGATAAAGCGGGAGTTGTGAATGTTTCACAAGGCAATGGTGTTGCCACCGGAACCGAGCTAATGTCCTGGATCTCGGTGGATCAGTCTGGCAAAGTACATATCATGAACCACCGCAGCGAGATGGGCCAGGGTACCTCACAAGCCATACCGCAGATAATTGCGGAAGAACTTGAAGTAACGCTTGACCAGGTGATTGTAAGGTCTGCCCCTGCTAACCCAAAAAAGTTTGGCCCGCAACCGCAGGACGGCAGCTTCTCCGTGCGGGGATGGCGTAAGCAACTTTTAGAGGCGGGGGCTTCCGCGCGGCAAATGCTGATAACGGCCGCTGCCGCCCAGTGGAAGGTCCCTGTGTCCGAATGCTATGCAAGATCGGGCGAAGTAATACATGGCCCTTCCGGTAAAAAACTCGGATATGGAGCGCTGGTGGGAGAGGCGGCAAAACTGCAGCCACCTCAAAACGTGGTATTAAAAGACAGGAAAGACTATACCGTTATTGGCAAACCGATGCCCCGCCTGGACACACCCCTTAAAACCAATGGCGCTGCTATATTCGGGCTGGATAAAAAGCTGCCGGGTATGTTGTATGCCGTGGTGGAGCGCAGCCCGCGATTTCGGGGGAAGGTAAAGAGCTTTGACGACTCCGCCGCCATGGCCATAGCGGGTGTAAAACGAGTGCTTACCGTTCAGCGACCGGTTTTCGGGGCCTTGTACGATGGGGTGGCCGTGGTGGCCGATACCCTTTGGGGTGCAATGCAGGGCCGAAAGGCATTGAAAGTGGACTGGGACGACGACGGGTTTGAGCACGTTGACTCAGACACCCTAAGAGCCCGGATGCTGGAAAACCTGAAAAGGCCGGGCGCCTCGGAAAAGTTTGAAGCGGCTTATGCGAATGCCGCCCAAAAAATCGAGGCGGTATATGAAACGCCTTACCAGAGCCATAGCTGTATGGAGCCGCTTAATTGCATAGCCGACGTGCGGGAAGACAGCATTGAAATTTGGGGCCCGATACAAGAAGCAAACTGGATACAAGCAGATCTAAGCGACCGCATGAAGATGCCAGCGGCGAACATTACTGTGAACATGACTTTTCTCGGGGGCGGTTTTGGCCGCAAGGCATCGCCGGATTATCCGTATGAAGCAGCCCTGATATCAAAAGAGATGAAAGCGCCCGTACAGGTTGTTTGGACAAGAGAAGACGATATGACCCGGGGGCCTTTCCGCACCGGCTCTGCCTACGCATGCCGGGGTGGCCTGGATACCGGTGGCAATATATCCGCCTTTCAGGCAATTACGGCTTCGCAGCCTATTGGCGAAGGCACGGAAAGGGATGATAGTCCCGGACCGGCTTCCAATAACAGCGGTAGTATGAGTGGATTATTGCCTGGATATCTCCAATCGATCCCTCATTACAGTTTTGGCTCGTGTTCCGTCAAGTCCATCATACCCACCATTTGGTGGCGCGCGCCCAATGCTCATAGCGACGGTTTTGCGTGTGAAAGTTTTATTGATGAGCTGGCTTTTGCGGCTGGAAAAGACCCGCTGGAGTTCAGAAAGGCGCATTTGCCCGGTGTGCGCTACCGGGCGCTGATAGACAGGCTGGAGATGGTTAGCGGCTGGAAAGGGCGTGGCAGGAATCAAGGATGGGGCGCAGCAATCACCGAGTGCTTTGGCAGCAAAGTGGGCCATATAGTAAAAGTAGCGAAGCAGCCGGACGGCAAGATAAAAATTGAAAAGGTCTTCGCTGTGATGGATTGTGGTTGGTATGTAAACCCGGACATCATCCGCGCCCAGGTAGAAGGGAGTATCGTGATGGGGCTCGGCGCTGCTATCAAGCACGAAATAAGTTTTAAGGACGGGATGGCGGTTGAAAAAAACTTCGACACTTATGCGATGCCGCGTATACACGAGATACCGGAAATTGAAGTGCACATCATGGAAAATGACGAGGCTGCCGGTGGCGTGGGTGAGCCTGGCCTGCCCCCATTTGCTCCTGCCCTTTGCAACGCCATTTTTGATCTCACCGGCAAACGGATTCGCAGGTTGCCTTTTAATTTGGAGGAAGTATGAATTTGGAATTTCCCGGAGCCGTACCTGAGATACCGGTGAGCGACTTGAAGCGGGCCGCCGCCTATTACGAGAGCAATCTCGGTTTCACCATCGACTGGGTTGTCGAGGACATAGGGATTGCGGGAATCTCAAAAGGGCACTGCAGAATGTTTCTTACCGATGAGACGTTTCGGGCGCGCTACCGCAACGCGGGGCCGGTGCTGGTATGGCTCAATCTCGATAGCATTGAACAGGTCAATGAACTATACCGGCTTTGGAACGTCAGCCAGGCGAAGATTGTTTCGCCGCCAGAGTCTAAGCCTTGGGGATTGCATGAGTTCACAGCCGCGGATCCCGACGGCAATCTGTTCCGCATCTTTTATGATTTTGCTACTCCGGAACTGGAAGGGAATTGCTAAGCTTTGGTCTCCGCTACCCTACCGATCTGGCCGTCCTCCAGCCGGACCTTTATTCCCCGGGAATGATAGGCGGCCGAAGTGAGGATATCTTTTACAATGCCGTATGTGAGCTTACCGCTGCGCTGGTCCTTTTTAAGGATGATCGCTACCTCCAATCCCGGGTGGATGTCTTTTCTGTATTGGCCATTCATGCTTACAAAGGTAAGCGAGTGAGTCTACTCCGTCCGCAAACTCTTCACCGGGTTGGCAAGAGCCGCCCGAACCGCCTGAAAACTGACGGTCAGCAAAGTGATCGCCAGGGCGGCGGCGCCCGCTACGGCGAAGATCCACCAGGAGATGGTCGTTCTATAGGCATAACCCTGCAGCCATTGGTGAAGGAGACCCCAGGCGATGGGGATGGCGATCAGAACAGAAAGACCGGTCAGGAGGACGAAATCTTTTGACAGCAATTTCCAGAGATTGAAAACGGATGCCCCGAGAATTTTGCGGACGCCGATCTCCCTGATCCGTTGTTCGGCAACAAAGCTGGCAAGGCCAAACAAGCCCAGGCAGGAAATGAGAATGGCCAGCGCGGTGAAGAAGCCGGCCAGCTCACCGATCCGCAGCTCATCGCGGAATTTGGCGTCATATTGCTCGTCCAGGAATTTATAGTCGAATGGCTCTGCAGGATTATATTTTGCGTAGATGGGAGCCACCTGGCGCATGGCTTCCCGGGCGTTGATCCGGGGATCGATCTTCATCGTGACATACGGCATCGTATAGGGGGCCATAAAATACAAGGCGGGATAGGGCGTTTCGTAGGGAGATTCCATGACCACGTTCTTGACCACGCCGATAACGGTAAAATCTGTGTTCGACCAATGGATGATCTTGCCGACAGGATCTTTCCAGCCGATTGCTTTGAGCGCCGCTTCATTAAGGATCATGGTTGTTGCGTCGGCGCCGTTTGGGCCCGTGCGAAAATCCCTTCCTTTTATGATCTGCAATCCCACCGTTTTTGCAAAGGTCTGTGTAACCCCCTTCATACAAAAATCGGGATCGTTCGGGCCGGGCTGGGGGTGCCCGGACCAGGTCAGGCCACCATTCTGGTTCCAGGCTGCCATGACGGGCGCCACCGACCCGGCGACTTCGGATATTGCGCCGGAATGCAAGAGATCGGTTCGGAAGGCATCAAAATGATCCTGGATATTTTTTGTGTGCTGTTGGATCGTGACCAGGCCATTCTGGTTGTAGCCGATCGGCCTGTCCCTGGCATACTGCACCTGGCGGAAAACGATGATCGTGCCGATGATCATGGCAATAGACACAGTGAATTGGATCACGACCAATACCTTCCTTGGCAGGGATGCGAGCCGGCCGGCGCGAAAAACCCCTTTTAGGACCTTGATGGGTTGGAAAGAAGAGAGATAGAGGGCAGGGTAGCTACCGGCAATAAGGCCCGTGACGAAACAGAAGCCGATACAGGCGATCCACCAGACGGGGTTTAACCAGGGAATGGACATTTTGGTGCCCGCCAGTTGATTAAAGAAATGCATCGATAATTGAAGCAGGCCCAGCGCAATTGCCAATGCAAAGAAGGTCACGAGCAGGGATTCACTGAAGAATTGACCGATCAGCTGGCTGCGTAAGGAACCGACCACTTTGCGAATTCCTACCTCGCGGGCCCGCTTCTCCGAACGGGCCGTGCTTAAATTCATGAAATTGATGCAGGCCAGTAAAAGCACCAGGGCGCCAATTATGCCAAACAGCCTGACGTACCTGATCCTTCCGCTTGCGTTATACCCATCGCTGAAATCGGAATACAGATGCCACCGGCTCATAGGATGAAGGAACAGCTCCATGGTATTGCGGTTCTTTCCCGTGGAGTCGATCCAGGGATCGTTATTCCTTTTGACATCTTTGATCTTTGCAGAGACCGTTGGGAAATCCGTGTTATCCGCAAGCTGTACATAGGTGAACCAGTTGTTATCGCCCCACTCATAACGGAATCTGCGGGTCTCGGGGTCGTTGGCGACATACAGATCCCACGGCGCCAGAAAGGTGACATCCCTGAACGAGCTGTTATCGGGAAAATCTTTGTAAACGCCGGTCACTTTAAGGGCTACCGTGTCGTCCATGTTCAGGACCATACCGACTGGGTTGGCGCCGGAAAAGAGCGCTTCGGCCAAGGCAGCCGACAAAAGGATCGAGTGCGGGTCATTCAGCCCCGAATGGCTTCCTTGCAGCATCGGCAACGTCAGTACGTCCAGTCCTACCGGTTGTATATAACTGCCGGACTTTATCAATTTCTTATCGCCAATAGCAAACACATGTTCCTCGAGGCGCGAGGACGAGAACACCTGCTTGAAGTTGCTGCCGAATTTGGCCCTCAGCTCCGCCGCGACGGGTTCGGGCAGGTTGGGTTGTGCGCCATGCTTGCCGGGATACATTTCCCAAACCTGGGCGATGCGGTTGAAGTTGCCGAATTGCCGGTCGAAGGCGTATTCGTTGTAGATCCAGCAGGCGATAAGCATACTTACGGCCATGCCGATGGAAAGGCCGCCAACATTGATGAAAGAGGAAAGCCGGTTCTTGAACAGGCTGCGCCAGGCGGTTTTGAGATAGTTTCGGAACATAGTTGAAAGGTGTATACCGGGTCAATCGATCGACCCTGTATGATTACTTCCCTTTCCGGAAAAGGTTACATGGCCGATACCGAATTGGTCTCCTGCGCTCACGGGCTTTTTCCCATCGAAGTCGACTTCCACCATCTTCTCGCTCGCCACGCTGTTATTGACCTCATCCTTCAGCGTGTAGAGTATCTTTCGCGTTTTTACATCGATGACCTCTCCGCTGGAGGGATAGGCATATTTGCCGTCGATACTGAAACTGATCCAGCCGGGCATGTCCTGCAGGGGGATGGTGGTCAATTGCTGATAGGGTGGTTGCGCACGGAATACATGCAGCCGCATATTGTGGCCGTCGCTTAGCCAAAGCTCCTTTTCATCGGGTGTAAGGCCTATCCCGTGACTGGGATTGCCGTGCCGCCGGACCGGCCCACGCTCCCACCCTTCTACTTCCACGTGGGCGATCTTTGTACCTGTCTTCAGATCGCCGACCTCGAAGCCCAGTAGGCTATCCACCGTCACGTAGACCCGGTCTTCCCGGCCATTGATGGTGAACGGACGGACAAAATTGGCGAAAGGGCCCACTTTTTGGGCGAGGGTATGTTTCCGGGCATCGGCGATGAAAAGCCAGGGACTGCCGATATCGTCGAGATAGACTTTATCGCCAGAGCGGCTATAGATGGTGTTGTGAGCCCGTTTATATACGGGAATCTTTTTGATGACGGTTCCTGTTTTGCAATCCACTACATTCCAGAAGGTGTTCTCGAGGGATGGTAGATACATGGTGAGCCCGTCCGGTGAGATGGCCATCCGGTCGCAGCCGCCTTCGAATGCCTTTTCCCAGACGATCGAGTCCGTGCTGAGATCGATGCGTTGCAGGCCTTCCAGGGTGCTTACGTAGATGCTGTTGAGCGGGAGGCTGACGGCGATGCCTTTTACATTGGAGGGTTTCCCATTCGGGTGAAAGCCGCGAAGGGGAATGCGCCTTACGAAGCGATGATCCTTGTCGATGTCGAAGACGAGGAGACCGTGACCACCATAGCCGAGGTAGTCGCGGATTCCAGGGGTGGCGACATAGAGATAGCGTTGCCGGGCCTGGGCGAAGACGGGACCGGCGGCGATCAGCAGGATCAGGAATGACCCGCAAATTCGAAAGAGTTTCATAGGTGAAAGGTAAAGAATTTACCGGGGCCGGCTGCGAAAGTTAGGGGTTGGCGAAGTATGGAGTCTCGTCGTGCGATTCCGCATCTTTTTGCTGCCAGTAGGCCAGGGTGACCGTATGACCGTCCGGTGTTCGGAGCAGCCGGCCGAAGATGGCGTTGATGGGGTTGAAGGTGACGTCGGTAACGCCGACGGTGAAGGTTTCCGGGGGCGGCGCTGGGGCAGGTTGCGGCGGGGCTTCGGGAGCCGGCGGCGGGGCTTCCGGGGTGGGTGCGGCATCCGATGCCGCGGGCGCAGCGGGTTTCGCGGCCGGGGCAGCGGGCGCCGCTTTGGCAGGCGGGCTGGGGACGACGACGACGGTATACCGGTTGGTCTCCAGCAGGCGGCGCAGGAACCCGGCGCGCGCGGGAAGGACGTTCTTTTCCACGATGGCGCATTTGACGCCATTGAGCTCTTCGAACAGATGGTTTTGATTGATCGCCATGTCGCTGTTTATAATCCTATGCTCAATGAATAAATATAATCATACACCCACCCCATCACCCCCGTCACGCATATTCCCGTCAGGCAAAGTAGAAAGGCGATGTTTGGCAGCAGTGGGATCGTCAGCTTGCCGATCGGCGCGGGCTGGGTATCCATAAAAATAGCCTTTATGACCCGCAGGCAGTAATATAAGGAGACGACCATGTTGAGCGCCGCGATGGTAATGAAGATATAGTTCCCTTTCCCCGCGCCGGCCATCAGCAGGAAGAATTTACCAAAGAAACCGGCGGTGGGCGGGATGCCTGCGAGGGAGAACAAGGAGATCGCCATGACCCACGAAAGCAAGGGATTGCCGGCGTAAAGACCCCTATAATCATCGATGGTCTCGCGGCCCGTTTGTGCGCTGATCAGGGCGACAACCCCGAAGGCGCCAAGGTTGGAGAAGATGTAGATCAGCACAAAATATACGACCGACGCATCCGCTGCCTTTGAGGCGCCGATCATCCCGGCCAGGATAAAGCCCGATTGGGTAATGGAAGAAAAGGCCAGCAGCCGCTTGAGCTTGTTTTGTCGAAGGGCGAAGAGGTTGCCGGTGAGCATGGTCAGCACGGAAAGCAGGATCAGGATATTCTGCCAGTCCCCGACCAACGGCTTAAAGGCTGTATACAGGGTCTGTACGAAGACGAAGAAGACGGCCCCTTTGGAGATCACGGAGAGATAGGCGGTGACGGGAACGGGTGAGCCTTCATAGACGTCTGCCGTCCATAAATGGAAGGGGACTGCAGAGACCTTGAAAGCAAAGCCGGAAAGGATGAGAATGAAGGCAAAGAGCTGGAAGGCGCTGCCGTCGAGATGCCGGACGATGCCATCAAAACCGAGGGTGCCGGTGGCGCCATATAGAAGGGAGATACCGAACAGCAGGAGAGCCGAGGAAAAAGCCGAGGAGATGATGAATTTCATCGCAGCTTCGGAGGATTGGCGTTTTTCCAGGTCGAAGCCCGAGAGGGCGGTCAGCGGGATGGTCGACAATTCGAGGCCGAGATAGAACATCAGCAGGTTCCCGGCGGAGATCATAAAGAAGAAGCCCGTCAGCGTGGCGAGGAGCAACATATAAAACTCCAGCAGCTGCCGGTGGGTCTTTAGCCAATCGTATGCCTGAAGGGAGACGATGAGGGTACCGAGATTGAGGATGTTCTTTTCCAGCACGATGAGGCGATCGGTATGGAACATGCCGTTGAAAAGGACCGCGTCGCGTCCGGGAAAGAAGCCCAGAACGAGGTTGATGGTCAGCAGGACGTTGATGAGATTGAGGATGACGCCTGGCCGGGGCTCGTTGCCGGCGACCTTTAAGAACAGCAAAAGGAAGAGGATAACTGTCACGATCAGCTCCTGTCTCAAAGAAACGATAATTCCATTCCACATAAGCGCTTGGTTCATTTATTGATCAATTCGGTCAGCCAAAACGGCGCCGTGCCGATGACGAGAATGGCGGCGACCAGCAGGATACCGGTCATTTTCTCGTTCCAGCTGGCGTCGGTGAGACTGTTATATTGAGATTCTTTTAGCGGCCCCATAATGACCTGACCCGTAGCCCCGAGGATATATACGGCCGTAACGACGATCGACGCACAGGCAAGGATGGTCGCCAAATGGTAGGTCCCGCCGGGTCGCTGCCAGGATCCGAAGAATACGGTCATTTCGGCGACGAAGCCGCTGAGGCCGGGCAAACCGAGCGAGCAGAGACCGGCGATGACGAAGACCGTAGCAATAAAGGGCATCACCTTTAACAACCCGCCCAGCTTCTCTACGAGCCGGGTGTGGGTCCGGTCGTAGATCATCCCGATCGCTGCGAAGAAGAGGGCCGTCATCAACCCGTGAGAGATGATTTGAAGAATGGCGCCGTTTACCGCTGTGGCGGTGCCCATCCCGATACCCAGCAAGATGAATCCGCAATGGCTGACGGAAGAGTAGGCGTTGATGTATTTCAGATCTTTCTGCATCATGGTCGCAAAAGCACCATAGATGATACCAATGGTAGCGAGCGTGATAATGATGGGTGAATAGATCAGGGCTGAGCCGGGCATCAGGGATACGGCTATCCGCAGACAACCATAGCCCCCTAGTTTCATGGAAATTCCAGCGAGGAACATGGAAGCCGCGGTAGGTGCGGACGAGTGGCCGTCGGGCACCCAGGTATGAAAGGGAAAGAGGGCGGTAAAGATGCCAAACCCGGTAAAAAGGAAGGGGAAGAACACCCGTTCATACCGGATGGGTACCCCCAGTTGGGCGATGGCCGGCCAGTCAAAGGTGTAGAGTCCGCGGGTGTGATAGTATACACCCAGCAGACCGATGAAAACAAGAGCCGAGCCGGCCATGAGCATGAGGGCGAGCTTCAGGGCGGCGTATTCTTTGCGGCCGGAACCCCAAATGCCGATGAGTAAAAATTTGGGGATGACGGAAACTTCCAGGAAGAAGAAGAGGGTAAAGAGATCGAGTGAAATAAAATAGCCGTAGGCCCCAGCACTTAGCAGCAGGAGCAGGATGAAGAATTCTTTGGCGTTTGGGGATATCTGCCAGGATACGAGCACGGCGCTAACCATGACAAAGGCCGTGAGAAGGATCATCGAGACGGAAATACCGTCGACGCCGACATGATAGTTGATCCCAAGACTCGAGAACCAGGGATGCAGATATTGGAAAAGCATCGGCGCCGGATTACCTGCGGCCCGTTCGCGCCAATAGAGGGCGAGCAGAATGAACGAGAGGATCAGCTGTACCATGACGCCGGCGAGCGACAGCCAGCGGACGGCATTCTTCCCCCTGGCAAAGAGAACGGCGAGAACCGTGATCAATGGCGCTATGACAAGCAATGATAGATTCATGTGACGATATAGATGAATAAAACGGCTAATCCTGCTATTCCGATGAAGAAGAACCAGGCATAGTCCTGGACCTTCCCCGATTGTATGCCCTTGATGGTTGCCGAGATGCGGGCGGTGGCGATGGCGAGTCCGTTCATGAAGCCGTCCACGATATGCCGGTCGATCCAGGCCGCGGGCCGGCCCATGAGATTGAAAATGATCTTTTTCGTGACAAAGAGATAGAGTTCGTCGATATAGAACTTGCGATAAGCAAGCGTGTAGACACCGCGGATCGACTGGGCCCATTTCGCAGGCCGGTCGTTCTCTTTGTAGTAGAGCCGGGCGGCGATAGCGATGCCGAGCAGTGCGATGAGCACCGGGGGGATGGCGTTCAACCCGATACTCTCGTGCGGATCAGCGTCGGGGTACTGGGCATAGACCATCAGGCGGGAAAAGGGAATGAATCCCACGAAGACCGTTCCCAGGGCCAGAATGATCAACGGCCGCGACATGACGAACGGGAGTTTATGCCGGTGGCCGGTCGCCGGTTTGTTCCAGAAGATGGAAAAATAAAGCCTGAACATATAAAAGGCCGTCAGCCCGGAGGTGAAGAGCGCGATCGCATAGATCAGCTTACTGGAATTCCACGCGGCGAGCAGGATCTCTTCTTTGCTGAAAAATCCGGCAAAGGGAGGAATACCGGCGATGGCAAGACAGGCAACCAGGAAGCAAACATGAGCGAGCGGAAGCATTTTTCGCATGCCACCCATATCTTTCATCTCGTTGCTGTGGACAAAGTGGATGATCACCCCCGCGCAGAGGAAAAGCAGGGCTTTGAAAAAGGCATGGGTGAAGAGATGGAACAGTGCAGCGGTGTACCCCTGCCAATTCGTGTCGGGCGCCGTCCCCAGCGCAAACATCATGTAGCCGATCTGTGACATGGTGGAATAGGCCAGGACGCGTTTGATATCGGTCTGTGTACAGGCGATGATCGCCGCGAGCAGTGCGGAGATGGCGCCGGCATACTCAATGATGCGGGAAACGTCAGTGGCTTCGGCGTAGAGGGGATATAACCGCGCCACCAGGAAGACCCCGGCCACCACCATTGTTGCGGCATGGATCAGGGCGGATACGGGAGTCGGCCCTTCCATTGCGTCGGGCAGCCAGATATGGAGCGGAAACAAGGCCGATTTTCCGGCGCCACCCATGAAGACCAGCAGGAGGCCCCAGGAGATGAGGGGGAAACCCAGGAACAGGCCGGACGGAGTCGTGTGCGTCAGTACATAGACCAGCTCGCGGATGTCGAGGGTCGGCTTATGGTATTCGCCGGTCCTGGCCTGGTAGCAAAGGATAAGGATCCCTATGAGAAGGCCGAGATCGGCGAAACGGGTGACGATAAAGGCTTTTTTTGCGGCGGCTACAGCCGTCGGGCGGTCATAATAGAACCCGATCAGCAGATAGGAGGAACAGCCTACCAATTCCCAGAAAATATACATCTGCAGGAGGTCGGAGGACATTACCAGCCCCAGCATGGAAAAGGTGAACAGGCCGAGAAAGGCATAGTAAGCCGGATTGCGTGCTTCGCCTTTCATATAGCCGATCGAAAAGAGGTGAACCATCAGGGAGATGACCGTGACCACGACGATCATCATCAACGAGAGGCTGTCGAGGAGAAAATTCATGTGGACGGACAAATTCGATCCAAGAGGGAGCCAGGTGATATCCCCTACGTCTATCGGGTGGCTGTTGGTATCGGTAGGGCCGACGCCGGAGAAATAATCCCAGGCTGTCAGCAGTGCCATTGCCGTACTGAGGAACACCAATATGGCAGCAGTCCCGCCCGAAAAACGTTTAATGTATTTCCTGCCGAACAGGCCAAGGATCACAAAGCCCAGGAACGGCAATCCGGGAATGAGGGCGGTCGATAAATAGTTCCGGCTTATCATAAGTTATTCATTCAAAACTTCATATCATCGGCCGCCTCCACGTCGATGGAGCGGATATTCCGGTACAGATTAATGATAATTGCGATGGCCACGGCAGCTTCGGCGGCGGCGATCGCGATGATGAACAGGCTAAAGAACAGGCCTTCGAGCTTTTCAGGGTACAAATATTTATTAAAGGCGATAAAATTGATGTTGACGCTGTTGAGGATCAGTTCGACCGACATGAGCATCGTGATCATGTTACGACGGGTGAAGAGGCCGTACATCCCGATGAAGAAAAGGGCGGTGCTGAGGAAGAGGATATAGTTCAGGGGGATCATTTTTCTTCGGGTTTTGATCTTATGGCAAGGACGATGCAGGCGATGAGGGCGGCCAGGAGGAGGATACTGATGACCTCGAAGGGAAGGGCGTAGCCGTGTTCCGTTGTGCTGAGCATCTGGCTTCCGATGGCAGAAATGCTCATGTCGAATTCCCGTTTTCCGGAGTATGGCGCCTGGCTATGAAAATGGCTGTACTGGTTGAGGATGATGCAGGTCAGCACGAACCCGATGCAAACCGCCAGCACCGAAAGGATCGCCCGGCTGCGGACAGGCGGGGGCAGATCCTTACCCGACTGTTGCGTCAGGAAGATGGAAAAGATGATCAGGACGACGATGCCGCCGACATAGACGACGATCTGTACGGCGGCGATGAACAACATCCCCAGCCAGAAATAGAGTCCGGCGATGCCGGTGAGGCAAAAGAGCAGCCAGATGGCCGAACGAAATATTTTCCTGGTCGTGACCGCGAGGCCACCGGTCACCAGGATAAATGCGGAAAGGATATAGAAGACTAGTTCAGAACCGATCATTATTCAACGCCCTCTCTGATTTTGGAACCCGGTTTATTTAATTTTTTTGTCAGCTTGCTTCTATCATAAACACTATGTTCGAAATTCTGCGCCATTTTGATCGCATCCGTCGGACAAGCCTGGATGCATAGATTGCACATCGTACAAAGCTCCAGGTGATAGATGAACGTATCCAGCGCCTTCTTTTTCTTTCCTTCGGGGGTCGTGTCGAATTTTGTGATGATCTTGATGGTACCGTTGGGGCAGGCGAGTTCGCAGGCGGTGCAGCCGGTGCAGGCGTGTTCGTTGTTCTCGTCATGGATCATTACCACCTCGCCCCGGAAGCGTTCGGGCAGCACCATCGTGCCCCTGTTGTCGGGGTACTGTTGGGTGATGATCTCCTTGCGATGGGTGAAGTAATAACCCGTCAGCTTCATCCCTTTCAGGAGAGAGCGGATGCCCCGGTAGATGTCCGATATATAGTCTTTTAAAAATGCCATCCTTCTATTGCAATAAGGGTCATTAATAATAGGTTGAACAGGCTCAGGGGCAGGAGATACTTCCATTCGAGATCCAGCAGCTGGTCGATGCGGAGGCGCGGAAAGGTCCAGCGGAACCACATGATGACGAAGATGAGGATGAAGGTCTTACCCAGGAACCACAGGGACGACGGGATGTAGTCCATCACCAAGTTGAAGCCCGACCAATGCCCGATGTGCAGCGGCATCCAGCCGCCGAGATAGAGGGTCGCGGCGATGGCGCAGACGATAAAGATATTGACGTATTCGGCCAGGAAGAAGAGGGCGAATCTCATTCCCGAGTATTCGGTGTGGAATCCGGCGGTGAGCTCCGATTCCGCTTCGGCGAGGTCAAAGGGCGCGCGGTTGGTCTCGGCGGTGACGGCGATGAGGAAGATGACAAAGGAGATGATCGCGGGGATATGCCCTTTGAACAGCCACCAGCCGTCCTGCTGGGAGGCGATGATGTCCGAAATGCGGAGGCTGCCGGTGAGAACGACGATGGAGAGAACGGAGAATCCGGCGGAGAGTTCGTAGCTGACGATCTGGGCGCCGCTACGCATGGCGCCGAGCAGGGAATATTTGTTGTTGCTGGCCCAGCCGGCCATCAGGATGCCGATGACGGAGAGCGAGGAGACTGCCGAGACATAGAGTATCCCGATGTTGATGTCCCATAGTTGGGAGCCTTTTGCAAAGGCGATGGGGGCCAGGATCAGCATAGCGACGACGATGACCATGAAGGGTGCGAGGTTGAAGAGGAATTTGTCGGCGCCGTCGGGGGTAAGGCCTTCCTTCATAGCAAGTTTGAGCGTGTCGGCGACGGTTTGCAGACTTCCCCCGGGACCGACCCGATTGGGGCCCAGGCGGATCTGCATATAGGCGGAGACCTTGCGTTCCATCAGGACGAGGACGAGGCCCAGGACGGCGAAGAAAGTGATCGCGCCCAGGCCGACCAGCACCCCTTCGAGGAGCGTCGCCACGGAGGGGCTGAATGCCCGGTTCAGCCATGCATCGATGGAATCGGCGATATTTTCTATGCTAAGCATCGTATTATCTATTAGCGGTCGATATCCGGTATTACTAAATCAAGCGTTCCCATGATGGCCACCAGGTCGCCGATCTTGTGGCCCCGCGCCATATGGTCCAGCGCCGAGAGATTCGAAAAACCGGGGGAGCGGAATTTGATACGGTAGGGTGTCGTCGCGCCTTCGCTGATGATATATACCCCAAATTCACCCCTTGCCGTCTCCACTTTTGAATAAAACTCCCCCTTTGGCAACTTGAGTACGGCCTTGGTCTTGGCCTGGAAGTCACCCTCGGGGACATTGTCGATCAGTTGTTCGATGATGGAGATCGACTGCCGCATCTCCCCCATCCTGACCTTGTATCGGGCAAAGCAGTCCCCGCCTGTGCCGGTCACTTCCTCAAATCGAACCTGATCGTATACCTCATAGGGAGATAGTTTCCGGATATCGCAAGAAACGCCGCTGGCCCGGGCCGTCGGACCGCTGCAGCCATAGGAAATGGCATCTTCGCGTGAAAGATAGCCGACCCCTTCCATGCGACCCTGGAAGATGACGTTATCCGTTACGAGCTCGTCATATTCGTCGAGCTTGCCGTGGAAGAAGGCGAGGAACGCCTTTACCTCCCGTTGAAAGTCGGGGTGGAGGTCAAAGGCGACTCCGCCGGGGCACATATAGTTCATGGTCAGTCGGGCCCCGCAGGTTTTTTCCATGATGTCGTTGATGGCTTCGCGCTCGCGGAAAGCATGGAAGAAGGGCGTCAGGGCTCCTACGTCCATGGCCATCGCGCCCCACCAGAGTTGGTGGGAGGCCAGGCGGGTCAGCTCGTCCATGAGAACGCGGATGACCTTTGCGCGGGGTGGGACTTCGATCTGCATTCCTTTCTCGACGCAAAGGGCGCAACCATGATTATTGATATGCGAAGAAAGATAGTCCATCCGGCTGGTGACATAGATGAACTGCCGGTAGGAAAGGCTCTCGCACATTTTTTCGATGCTGCGATGGATATAGCCCAGGTGCGGTTCTACCTTTTTGATGGTTTCCCCGCTGAGGGTGATCACCAGGTGCAGCACGCCGTGCGTGGAGGGGTGTTGGGGGCCGAGATTGACCACCAGTTCCCCGAGTTCCGTCGTGCCTATTTCTTCGATCATATATTATTCATAACCGGACTCCGCCCGGTTTAGAGTTTTATCATGTTGACCGGGTCCTCATAGTCTTTACGCAATGGCCAGCCTTTCCAATCATCGGTCATGAACAGCCTGCGGAGATCGGGGTGGCCCGTGAATACCACGCCCATGAGATCGTAGGCTTCGCGCTCATGAAATTCCGCCGTGCGCCAGATATCGGATACCGTTGCGACCTCAGGATGTTCATGATCCAGCCGGATCTTCACGACCAGCGTATGGCGATGTGTAGTGGAGCTCAGGTGGTAGACCATGGTAAAATGCGTCTTCCAATCCACTGCCGTCACGCAGAACAGGTAGTCGAGATCCAGAACCTTTGTCGTGCGAAGCCGGCGCGCTGTTTCGGCCCAGGTGGCCGGGTCGGTGTACAAAGTCGTCCATTCGCCGCCTTCTTCGAATGTTGGGGAAGGGAGCAGGGCTTCGAGCTGTTGTTTTAGTTCCTGCGGGTTCATGAGGCGCCGCTCCTTATTTTTTCCTGCAGGGTGATGAGGGCATGGAGCAGGGCTTCCGGCCGGGGCGGGCAACCCGCAACATAGACGTCGACCGGGATCACGTGATCCGCGCCTTTTACCACCGAGTAGGTATTATAGAAGAAGGGCCCGCCGCTGGTGGCGCAGGCGCCCATTGCAATAACGTATTTGGGGTCAGGCATCTGGTCATAAAGCCGCTTCAGGACGGGGGCCATCTTGTTGACGATCGTCCCGGCGATGATGATGACGTCCGCCTGGCGCGGGGTAGCCCTTGCCACTTCGAAACCGAATCGGGACCAGTCGTATTTGGCAGAAGCGGTGGACATCATCTCGATGGCGCAGCAGCTGGTGCCGAAGACCAGCGGCCACAGGGAATTACTCCTCGCCCAATTGATGACCTCGTCGAGCTTTGTCACCAGGATGCCCCCACCTGCGGTGGGATGGACTTGTCCGGGAAATGTTTGCCTCACATCCATTTCAGCGCCCCCTTTTTATGTGCATACAAAAATCCCATGAACAGGATAAAGAGAAAGACGAGGATCTCGACGAAAGCCGTCATCCCGACCTTTTTCACTACGACGGCCCAGGGATACATAAAGACGAGCTCAACATCGAAGATAAGGAAGATCAGCGCGTACAAATAATAGCCAACGTTGAACTGATTCCAGGGAGTTCCGGCGGTGGGGACACCGCATTCGTAAGCCTGCCCTTTTTGTGCGTTCTTCCTGCCCTTCACAAAGAGGCGGGCAACGGCGATGCCCCCCGCTGCAAACGCCACTCCGGCGAAGAAAAGAACGATTAACGAAGAGCTTCCCATGGGTAAACTGATTTTGACCCGATACAATATAACGATTTACCAACCTACACCAAAAAAAATCATTTATTTGCGCCATGGATAGATTTCACCTTTTGCAAGAGACCATTGCCGGCCGGAGAAGCACGAAGCCGGCCGTGCTGAACGGAAAGAAGATCGAGGACGGACAGGTCCGGCAATTGCTGGAGCTGGCCAACTGGGCGCCCACGCATGCGAATACGGAACCATGGAGGTTTATGGTATATAGCGGCGCTGGGGTGCAGCAATTTTGCCGCGAGCATGCCGAACTCTACCGGACACACACACCGCCTGCCGCATTCACCCCGGCGAAGTATGAGAAGCAGTTGCATAATGGCGACAAGGCTTCGCACCTCATCGTCGTCTATATGAAACGGGGGAACAATCCCAATATCACCGCGCTGGAAGAGATCTGCGCCACCGCCGCGGCCGTCGAGAATATCCTGCTGGGCGCCGAGGCGTTGGGTATCGCCGTGCTTTGGAGCACGGGCGGCATGCTGTTACATCCCGTAATGAAAGACTACTTTGGCCTGGGCAATGAAGACGTGCTGCTGGGAATGCTCTATATGGGATATACGGATGAGCCGGTGAAATCGGGGAAGCGCGGGCCCGTGGAAGAGAAGACGAGCTGGCATCACTAGCGCCGCTGTGGCAGCGCGCGCTGCAGCAGGCTCTTTTCCTTGAAATTATTCTCGACTTCGATGATCGCCTGCATGAGATTGTGCGGGGTGTCGAGCAATCCGGCGAAGGCCTCGCGGAACACCTGCCAGACGGGTTCCATGCGGGCGACGAGGGCCCGGCCCTCCGGGGTCAGGCGGATGAGGCGTTTCCGCTGATCGGTCTTGTCTTTTTGTCCCCGAACCAGTTTTTGCTTTTCCAGCTCCTTCAGGAGACTGATCGTCGAGGGATGGGTATAGCCGATCTCCGCGGCGAGCCCGACCACGCTAAGCTGGGGTTTGTAATAGAGAACATAGATGATGGGGAACCATTTCGGCTCGAATTCGATGCCATATTCCTTATATACCTGGGCCCCGTCCTTGCGCAGCTGCTCGCTGAGGCGCATCAGGCGGGTGGCGATGGCGAGGACCCCTGAATCGTCGATGATGCTCATATTCGGGCAGATTTTGTGATCGGCAAATGATAAAAGACATTGTCCACGGGCATGAAGGGGAAGGCGGCCGGGAGGTTCTCTTTTGCAATGCGGGTGAAGCCGTTACGCTCGTAAAAGCGATGGGCGGCATGCATGTGATCGAGGGTTCCTAAGTATATATCATTCATGCCGTGGGCTTGCGCATACGTAATGAGCGTCTCCAGTAGTTGTTGGGCGATGCGCCATTCCTTGCCCCGCCAGGCCTGTTTTACAAACATTTTACGGATGACGCCGATGCCGGCCGGCGCCAGCAGGCCGATGGTGCCGACGAGCTCGTCGCCCGCGAAGGCGCCCCAGAAATGGCCGCCGGGGCGGAAATAGGCGGCTTCGAGATCGAGGAGATCGGGCTGGTCGGCGAGGGTGATGGGAACATTGAATTCCCCTTGCTGGATCGGCAGGATCAAGGCTGCCGCAGCATCGCGATGGGCGTTGGACAGCGGGAGGATGGTCATTTTCGGTTCCATACTGCAAATATATGTATTAATCTACGTAGTTAACTACATATTTTTTCCCGGTAACGGTGTCCAATTTGCCTAACTTCATTTTATACTCTCCTGTAAGTAATAACATTCACTTAAAAACTTTGAAAAATGGACGAGTACATCTTGATCTTCAGGCACCAGGACGGTAATAAGATCGCTTCCCCCGAGCAGATCCAGGTTTGGATGAAACAGACCATGGACTGGATCGGCGGAATTGCCGCCCAGAACAAATTCGTAGCCGGCAACGGCCTGCCTTTTGACGGTGCACGGGTGGTGCATCACAAGGGAGTAGTGACCAATGGCCCTTTTGGAGAAATAAAAGAGACCATCGGCGGGTACGTCATCGTCAAGGCCGGTTCGGTCGAGGAGGCCGTGGAATTTGCGAAGGGCTCGCCGGTGTTGCAGGGTGACGGCAATACCGTTGAAGTCAGAAAGATCGCCAAAGGGGATGGAACCCATTAACCCTTTTCAAGGCCCCGGGGATTCCGCCGGGGCTTTGATCCCTCACCTGTTCCGGCGGGAATTCACGCGCATTGTCGCCGTGCTTTCCAGATTGTTCGGCATCGAGCATATCGGGATCGCCGAGGATATTGCCGGTGAGACCTTTTTGTCGGCGTTGGAGACCTGGCCCTATAAGGGTGTCCCCCCCAATCCGACCGCCTGGCTATATGCCATCGCCAAGAACAAGACCAGGAATTACCTGCATCGGGATCAGGTCTTTAAATCCAAGGTGGCGCCGGCGGTAAAACACGCAGCGGCCGGCGAAGCGGGCGCATTGGCGGCGGGCGCGGTTGCCGCGGCGGACCTGGAGATCGATCTCTCCGAAGCCAATATCAGCGACAGTCAGCTGCGGATGTTGTTTGCCGTGTGTCACCCTTCGGTTCCTCCCGAGGCGCAGATCTGTCTGGCGTTGCGTATCCTGTGCGGATTTGGCATCGAGGAGATCGCCACGGCCTTTCTCACCAATAAGGAGACGATCAACAAACGGCTGTTCAGGGCACGGGAGAAGCTCAGGGTGGAAAAGGCGGAACTTGAATTTCCGCAGGGAGCGGAACTGACCCGGCGGCTGGAACCGGTATTGCTGACCCTGTATCTGTTGTACAACGAAGGATATTATTCCGAGAGCCAGGATACGGTGTTGCGCGAGGACCTCTGCGCGGAGGCCATGCGGCTGACGGGACTTCTGCTTGAGGATCGAACAACGCAATTACCGGCCGTAGATGCGTTGTTCTCACTGATGTGCTTTCACGCATCCCGATTCCCGGCCCGGAAGGGGGAGAACGGCGAGATGATCCTCTACGGCGACCAGGATGAATCCCGCTGGGACCAGCAACTGATCGCCCGGGGCGCCTTTCATCTTCACCGGGCGTCGAAGGGCAACGTATTGACAAAATATCACCTGGAAGCCAGCATTGCCTACTGGCATACGATAAAGCCCGACAGCGCCGAAAAGTGGGAGAATATCCTGCAACTGTACAATCATTTGCTTGCGATGGCGTATTCCCCCATTGCCGCCCTGAACCGCACCTTTGCCTTGTGGCGGGCGCGGGGGAACAGGAAGGATGCTATCGCGGCAGGGGAGACACTACAGCTGACCGATAACCCTTATTACTATACGCTGCTCGGAGAGCTTTATACCGGCGTCGACGCCGGTAAGGCAATGGAACATTACCGGCAGGCGCTTTCCCTTGCACGAACCTCTGCAGATAAGGGAGCGATCCAGCGGGCCATCGATGCATTGGGGGCAGGTTAGGCATTCGGCCGCCTGGCATGGTTTTTACTTTTTTTAAGACGAGGAAATGGCTTAATTTGTCATTGGAAGACATCGGGCAAACCTATGAGCAAATCTTTTCCCTCCAACTCCCGCAGCATGATCGAGACCATCCTCGTGGTCCTGCTTTTGCTGAGCCTTTTGCTGGCCGTGTATGATGTGTTACGGGTTTTCTTCGGTGTGCTGACCTTTGCACTGATCTTCTCGGTTTCCTTTACCGGGGCCTTTGAATGGCTGGTACGACTTGTCCGCGGCCGGCGGGTCCTGGCGGCAGTGATCTATACCGTATTGCTGATCGCGATCATCGCCCTGCCCATTACCCTGATCATTTCGGCTCTCCGGCATCATGTCAGGGAGGCCATTGGCTGGATGAACGAGATCAAGACGAACGGGCTGCCGCCGTTGCCGAAGTGGATCACCAATCTGCCGCTGGCCGGGGAGGATATCAGCAGCTTCTGGCAGCAGTTGCAGAACAGCCCCCGGGAAACGATCGCGACGCATGGAGAGCCGATCCGAACGGCGCTGCGGCATATCCTGACCAGCGGAGCGGGAATGGTCGGTACGGCGCTGCAATTCATTGCAGGGATCGTGATCTCGGCGTTCCTGCTGGTGTCGGGCGAGAGGGCGCTGCACCCCATCAAAGCGGTGACCGTACACCTGCTGGGCCGGCGGGATGGGCTTTCGTTGATCCAGGCCACTACGGTGGCCATCAGAAGCGTGTCGATCGGGGTGATGGGAACGGCGTTTATCGCCTCGATCCTTTCATGGATAGGTTTGATCATCGCCGGCATCCACCTGGCCATCCTTCTTTCGGCGCTGATCTTTTTCCTCGTGCTGATCCAGTTGGGGCCGTTGGCTGTCTGGGTACCCCTGGTGATCTGGACAGCGAGCCAGGGGCATACGGGGACGACGATCTTCCTGGTCATCTACGGCATCGCGCTGCTGATCATCGACGGGTTGCTGAAGCCCGTGCTGATCGCCAAGAGCGGGGGCAAGCTTCCTTTTTTGGTCTTGTTCCTCGGTGTCGTCGGCGGGTTGGCCGCCTGGGGGTTTACCGGGATGTTCAAGGGCGCCATCATCCTATCGGTATCCTATACGCTTTTTGATTCCTGGCTGGAGCGGCGGAATGTTCCCGTTACGAGGACGCCCCGGCCGGGTGGAGAGGCATGATCAGTTTGTGGGGTGGTAGTTGTTTCCAGGGACGGGCGTGTGATTCACGTCCAATGGGATGGTGTAACTCATCTTGCTGCGCACCGGGTGGCCGCCGATCATGGCGGATGCATATTCGAGGGCCTCATCCGGAAGGCCTTTTACCGAGCGGCGGATGACGATATCGTTGATCGATTCCCCGGCAAAAAGGATCATATAGCTCTCCAGTTTGCCATGTTCGTCGATGGTCAGCACATAGGTCATCTCTGCCTTTGTGGAATTGCCTTTCACCGCCTGAGGAATGTCCCGTTCGTCGAACAGGAGATAGAAGCCGTATTCCGGTCCGCCGATCTTGAAAGGCCGCCGCAGAGTGCTACTGTCATCGACTCCCTGAGGAATATCAAATGAATCGTGAACTACGCTGGCGGGATCATTGGCCTGGGCGACCAGGCTGTCGTGCTCGAAATCGAATTGCTGGACCAATTTCCCATTATTATCATAATAGGACCAGATGCCCGATTTTTTACCCTCGGTATAATGTCCTTTGACCACGGCAAACCCTGCATCATTTATCACGGTATAGCTACCGTCTTTGATCTTCCAGTTGCTCTTTAAGACGTCGTATACTTCCCGGAGGTGGCGGGAAAGGGTTTTCTTATTGGTCTGGTGGTCCTGGCCGAGGGCTGCAAGACCCAGGAATGAACAGATCAGGGTACAACAGATCGATTGACGCGACATAGTAGGTGGTTTATGGTTGTAAATCATGAGACCCGCACGAGGCGGGTCTCAATATAAAACTTTTAGGAGACTTTACATAACTATCGGGTGCCCTGGTAGACCAGGGTATCGTAGATATATTGGTCCGGACGACCGGTTTGTTTCATGATATAAGCCGCATAGATAGTCTTCGTAGCGGGATCATAGCGGCTGTCCGTAACGGCCGGGTTCAGCTGAAGCGTCCTGTTCCGGCTATCCGGTGGGGTTGTATTCGATATGGAAACGATCAAATTCGTGCTTGGATCGAACACCCACAACGGCGTGGTTGCACCAAAGCCGGTTTTATTTCCGCCGGTCGTGAAAGCCGGTTGCAGGGCTCCATAGTCCTTGTCGAAGGTAGTGTTAGAACTTGCGCCTGCCGTGACGAGGCCGACGTTGTTCGGGTAGGTGTATGACCCGTCGCCATAATTTACGTCGGCGATACCATAGGCGCCCCAGCCGATCTGTTTTTGTGTCCATGAATACATCCCATCATACTTGTTCCTGCCGGCGAAGCTATACATGGCTGTGCCGAAATTGCTGCTGAGCGTGCCGTAGGAGGCAGAGGCGATCTTCAGCGGGAGGATGTACGACGCGGTATAGTCGTAATCGGCGGCGAGCTTCACAGTAACAACGATCGTCGCCTGGCTTTTGCCTTTGGGGATCGTTACCGTTGTCGGCATTGTGTAGAGATCGGTGGGCGGAACAACGAAATCCGCCTGCTGGTCAGCATTGAACTTGGACAATGCGGCGGTGTCCAACGCCAACGTTACCTGGATATCCTGCGGCGCACCGTCGTTGGCGCCGGCATAATTGACATTGATGTTGAAGTGGGCCGTATCGGGGTTCCACAGCAGGCTGTTCGAGTATTGCGGGTAGATGCTGGTATAGGACACGGGAATGGAACTGTTCTGGAATTCGACCACGCTGTTGGAACCTGCTTTGGGGTCCGCATTATTGAGGTTGTCCTTCAGACAGGAAGCCTGTGCAAGGACGATAACCGCCGCGGCCGATGTACCGATAATTTTATATAGATTCATATCTGATTAAAGTTTGTTGATGAGAAGGTTAACATTATTTGGCCCAAAAAATAGTCGATGTATAAGGGCTGATACTTGTCGGAACGTTGCTCGAGTTGTAGGAATATTCCGAGGCGGGATAAAGAATCCGTGTCGGCAGCTTGTCGGCATGGGTGCTTTGGGAGAGGGTGGAAACCATGCTCTTGTTCGGATCCGTAATGCTGGTTGACGACAAGGGATAGCCGGTCCGGCGATATTCATTCCATCCTTCCTGGCTGTTGATGAAGTTCACCGCGATATACTTTTGGGTGATGATCGCCTCGATCTGCTGATCCTGGGTCGTGGCAAGGCTCCAGTTGACCAGGTAGCTGCCGGCGTTGTCTGCCTGATATTGGGCAAAATCGGTCGCGGGGTCCAGCCCAGCGCCATAGGTTTTGTCGTCAGGCAACAGATACAGATAATTGAAGGAAGCAAGGATCCCATTGTTGAAACTTACTCCTGCGTCGCCGCCAATAATTCCCCGCACCTGGGCTTCCGCCTGCAAAAACCAGCTTTCGGCTGCTAATACGAGGGGTTCGCCCATATTCAGACCTTTCATGATGCCCACTGCATTACCCAGGTTCGTAACGTCGCCGGAGTACCAGGCGTTGGCATCGGTGGGCGCGGAAGGAACGGCCGTTGTACCGACACCAAGCTGGTTGTTCGGCGTGGCAGGGAACTGATAATAGATAGCACTGCCGCGGTAGGGATCCGACAATTTGCCGCCGTTGTAGTAGGCGAAGGCGAAGGTACATGGCATCCAGGCGCGGTTACCGGCAGAACCGTCAAAGGTTTTCACCCAGGTGTTCCAGGAAGGGTTCTGTTGACCGCTGACTTTTGCATAACCGGGATTGACGATCGCATCGGTTGAGAGGAAGCCAGCCGGATCGAAGGTCGTATTGGCAAATGCGGCCGCGGCGGATGCGCGAATGATAAGGCGGAGCTTGATCGTATTGGCGAACTGTATCCAGGTAGTTACATTGCCGGCGAACAAGGGGTCGTTTGCCGCGGCAACCGGAGCCTGGGAGCCTGCCGACTGGCCTTGCTTGATGATGGCGATCGCGGAATCCAGTTGAACGGCGAGGGCCGGGTAGATCGTCTTTGCATCATCATACTTGGGAGTCACCTTATTGGAGGTACCCTGCAAAGCGTCTGTATAAGGGACGTTGTTGTAGGCGTCCACCAGCAACTCGAAGTTATAGGCTCTCATGATGCGGGCGATGCCGTTGTAATACAAATGTGTCGCATCCTTTGCCGTCGAATTGATGACGGTTTGAAAATCGTTCAGCGCATCATAAGTGTTGGACCAGAGGCCGGAATAGTCGTTGGGGCCGAAATTATAGGTCCAATTGGAACCAAAGCCACCGTAACCGCCGGCGTTGGCGGCATAGCCGCCCAGTTGGGCACCATAGGTGTTATATCCGTTGGCGTTTGAAGCTGTGTAGACCAGCGCCTGGGGAAGGATCAATTCCGGGGTAGCGGATGTAGCCGCGTTAGGATTCTTGTTGATATCCGTAAATTTTTTGCAGGACGAAGCCGACAAAAGAAGTATTGCAGTAAGAGATAATATCGATGTTTTTTTCATGTTGTGACCCGATTAAAAAGTGATGGAAAGGGTACCGCCGAAATACCGGGACGGGGGAGCCTGCAGATTGGTCAAACCAATACCGTTGCTGGCCGTACCTGCGTCGCTGAACTCAGGATCGGTGTAAATGTTCGACTTGGGGACCCACATAAACAGGTTCCTGCCCTGGGCGGAGATCATGATATTCTTGATGGCCTTTTGCTTGCCCAGCACGGCCCCGGGAATGGTATACGAAACGCTCAGCTGACGTAGTTTCCAGAAGGCAGCCGAGGTGATGTAGTTAGAAGTCACGCCCATGTTCTCGGTCTGGTCGGTCCAGAAACCGTCGTTACCGTTGCCGTTTTGAATAACAGCCGTCGTATTCTTGGTATAGTGACCGTTCCCGTCGTCGATGACCGAGTTCGGGAAGATGAAGCGCTGACGGTTGTAAGCAACGGTCCGGATGCTGGTGCCCGACCAGTCGTAGGTGGGGCCGCCGGCGTTGTAGATCTTGTTGCCGCCGCGGTATTCAAACAGAGTGTACACAGAGAGGCTCTTCCAACGGATCGTAAGGTCCAGACCCAGCTGGTCACGAACATTGGAGTTGCCAAGCACTTTCAAAGTCTGGTCAACCTTGGGCAGGCCGGTGATACCATCTACGATGACATGGCCTTGCGGATCACGCGAATAGTCCGTCCCCATGATCTCCGGGAACTGGTAACCGGGAACGCCGTAGGAACCTACGCCGCTGGTATAGGAAGAAATAGCAAGGTTCGTCTTCACGGAGGAATTGATAGAGATTACCTTGTTGTCATAGTGCGAATAATTTGCACCGACGGTAACCGTCCAATTCCTGGTCTGATAAGGGATCACAGCAATTTTGGACTCGATACCCTTGTTGCTTACTTCACCGGAGTTCAGCAGGTACGAGCTATATCCGCTGGCCCAGGAGATGCTGGCCGGTACGGTCTGGTTTGTCGTACGTGTGCTGTAATAGGTGAAGGAGCCGGTGACCCTGCTTTGGAACAAGCTTACATCGACCCCACCTTCGTAACCTTTTGTGAATTCGGGCAGCAGGCCTGCCTGAACGATCTGGTTGCCCACCGTATAGCCGGCAACCCCATTATACGGGTATCCATTGGCCTGCCCAAAGGTTGGCAGAAGGCGGTATGCGCCGAAGTCCAGTGCATTGGGATCACTGGTCAGGTTGACCTGGCCCACTTTCGACCAACTGCCGCGGAACTTCAGATAATCCAGGTTACGCATTTGCTTGAGGAAGGTCAAAGCGTCGGAAGCCGCGAAGGAGAGGCTCACGGACGGATAGAAGAAGTGGTTATGAGGGGGATTCAGGATAGAAACCCAGTCTTCGCGACCGGTAGCTTCGAGGAAGAGCCAATTGTCAAACCCGACTTTGAAATCCCCGTAAAGGCCGGCGAGGCGGCTCTCGTAGGTTTGGTTGTTTGCCGTAGGCTGGTTGAGCGAATTGCTGAGATTGTACAAACCCGGAACGACCAGGCCGCTAACGGAAGCCTGGGTGTTCGCAGAGTTGTTCTGACGAATGGACCAGCCGGCGGTGAGGTTGAAATTGAATTTGGAGATCTCCTTTTTGTAGGTGCCATAGACGTTACTTTCCAGACGGGTATAATAGTACTGCTGGGAGGTAACGCCGCCGGGGATATTCGTCTTCGATCCACTGCTGGCCTTGATGGCATATGGAGTGTAGGTGAACTTGCCGGTGTAAGAAAGCGAATTCACGTTATCGGTAGTCATCCCTACGCGTGCAACGAGGTCAAGTCCGGTGATCGGGGTGAAGTCGATCTGGGCATTGCCGATGAGATAGTCGTTGCGGACATGCTGCCGGTTGTTATCAGCCTCGAAGTAGGGATTCTGATACCAGGGGTTCTCGAATCCATTGGGATTGGCGTATTCGTTGTGCTGCCAGTCCTTGTACATCGTAATGGGCACGTTGGCCGGGATATTGAGCAGGTTATTGTAAATGTCGCCGCCCTGGGTGGTGACATCGTACCTGTTTTGGGTCCAGCCGATATTGTACGTGGTATTGATGACACTGCTCACTTTGCGCGTACCGTTAAGGCGGAGCGTTGCGCGATTGTATTTGTCGCCGGGCATCTCACCGGTGACCCTTGCATATTGGCCGGAGAGGTACAATGTGGAGTTATCGTTACCCGAGCTGAGGCTGAAATCGCTTTGGTTGGTATAGCCTTTATTCCAGAATTCGCGCCGGGAATTGTTGCCGGCGTAGGGAACCTTCAGTTGGTCGCCATTTTCGAGCGGTTGACCCAAGGGACGGAGACTGCCATCGAACTTGGGGCCGTAAGACTGGTTCTCGATATTGGAAAACACGGGGGTCCCGTCGGGATTGACACCGTACCCGTTACCGCCACCGCCGTATTCCGTTTGGAGTTTGGGATAGGAGGATACTTCCTGCCAGGTGCTGGTATTGGAGACCTTGACCTGGGGAACCCCCTTGACACCTTTCTTCGTCGTAACGATAAGGGCGCCATTGGAGGCCTCCGACCCATAAAGGGCAACGGCGCTGGCTCCGTTGAGGACTTCAATACTTTGGATATCGTCAGGATTCAGATTGGGCAGGACCGCATTGGTAACTACCACGTTGTCCAACACGATCAGGGCCTGGTTGTTACCCAGCAGGGAACGCTGACCACGCAGGACCACGCGATAGTTCTGGTTGACGCCGCCACCCGCATCGGAGATGATCAAACCGGCAACTTTACCGGAAAGACTGGACGTGACGTCCACCGGCGCCGTGTTGGTCAGCTCAGCGGCCTTGACCTGGGTCGAAGCATATCCCTGCTCTTTGATCCGGGATTTCAAACCGCCTGCGCTTACAACCACTTCGTCCAGGAATTTCGTGCTTTCAGAAAGAGTTGTGGTGTAGCTGTCACGGCCTTCCACGAGTTTGATCTTCTCGGGTGTAAAGGAAATCGCCGAAATGACGAGTGTGATACCGGGTCTCGCTTTGATCGTATACTCACCTTTCGGATTTGTGGTGGTACCGGTCTTCGACCCTTCAATGCGCACAGAAGCATCCGGAATGGGTGTTCCATCCTTGCTTAGTACACGCCCCGTAAATGTTGTCGTTTGGGAGATGGCTGCTAAAGAATAAAATAGCAGCACCGCTAACAGTGTTAGGCTTTTTCTCATGTGTGATTAATTTTGGTTTGGCCTCGTCGATCGGTGTGACTCCGAGAACCTTTAAAGAAAGGTTAAAAATAGGGAATTGACCTTATGAAAGAATCAGTATTTCTCTTTTTTGAATATAACTAATCTTCAATATGAGCTCGGCTTTGTTAACAATTCGCTAATAATCTGCCGATTATTTCAGTCTGCTAAAATTGTTAAGGAATTGTTAAATAACTATCACCGACAGTTGAAAAAACTGCGTATTTGCTTGATGATTAGAGGCTATAACGGCCAATCATCAGTGCGGAAAGGCGCAAGCGGCAGGCCGTCCTTGCCGGCGATGTTCCCAATAGCGGCATTGGTGAACTGGTAGCGCGCGGCAGCGGGTTTCTTTACTGCCGCGGAAGACACGATGAGCTTGTTCCCTTCAATGCTGCATTTTGCCGGATAAAATATACGGTCCTCTCCGGCGATGACCATCGCCGATGGTTCGTTGCCTTTCCGGACAAGCCCATTTGGAGCGTTATCAACCATCAGCGTAATCTTGTCGCCTTTTACTTCCATGCTTTGATAAGTGGGATTTTTGTAGGTTATCCCGCGTTTTTGATAGGTTTCGGCCAACGCCCAGTTGGCGAGGCGGAGACCTACATCGTGTTTATTCTTTGGATGGATATCGGTGGTATCGTCCACGAGGTCGCTCACGACCACCATCCCCGTATTCTCGAGAAGCATCGTTTTGGCCTGCTGGTCGCGGACGACAGTCCCCATATTGTTGGCGCCGTAGGTAAAGGGGGCGATCTGGACATAGTAAAAAGGCAGGGGCGCGTTCCAGGCGCTGCGCCAGGCGGCGATCATCGTGGTGAAGGCCTTGCAATAGGTATCGGCATTGGCCGTATTGCCTTCCCCCTGGTACCAGATGGCGCCGGCAATGGCGAAGGGAGTGATCGGCGCGATCATCCCATTGAAGCAATAGCCGGGAAGATAGGGCCAGCCGTCGGCGGGCTGGAGACGTTCCGCCGAGGTCTTCAGGGTAAGGTCGCCGGTGATCATGTTCGCGGGCGTCCACACTTCGACGGGAGTGCCGCCCCAGGAGGCTTCGATGAGACCAATGGGCACATTCAGTTCTTTATTCAGTTTCTTGCCGAAGAAATAAGCTACGGCGCTGAAAGATCTCAGTTGGTTGGAATCGCAGGCGGTCCAGCTCCCGGGACAGTCATCTTGCGGGTTGGTGGATGTCGTGTGGGGAACGTGGAAGAACCGGATATTGGGATTGCCGCAGGATGGCAGTTCGGCCTTTACATCGGGAAGGCCCCAAGTCTCGCACATTTCCATGTTCGACTGGCCGCTGCAGACCCAGACCTCGCCGACCAGGATATTATCCAGCACAATGGTATTTTGCCCTTTGATCGTAATGACATAAGGGCCGCCGGCCGCGGGCGTGGGAAGAGTGATCTTCCAGTGGCCATCACGGGTGCCCTGCACGGAATCGACCCTGTCATTCCAGGAGGCGACGATGCGGACCTTTTCCCCCGGCTCGCACCAGCCCCAGAGATTGGCTGCCGATCGCTGCTGCAGCACCATATTACTGGAAAGGACATTCGGAAGGCGGACATTGGCGCGGGCGGAGAGTATCGCGGCCGCAAACAGAGTGAACAGGCAAAGTTTTCTCATTGGGAGATTTTTGACGGACTTAAATTTATTACAATTCAGTAAATTGTTCTCTTCAATTAAAAATTAAACTGCTATGTCCTCTATTTTCAGCAAGGGTGCGGCTGCTATTATTTTAGTAAGCACCCTGCTCTCCCTTCCCGCCTTCAGCCAGCTAAAAGATGCCGTCATCGATAATATCGTCAAGGAAGAGACGGATAACTCCCAGTTACAAGTGCTTGCGCACGAGCTGTTCGACCGTATCGGGCCGCGGCTTGTGGGTACGCCGCAAATGGATAAGGCCAATGAATGGGCCGTTGCCAGGTACACGGCCTGGGGTATCGCGGCTCATAATGAGAAATGGGGCGAATGGCGGGGTTGGGAACGGGGCATTTCGCATATCGATCTGCTGACTCCGCGGGTGAAGACCCTGGAGGCCATGCAGCTCGCCTGGAGCCCGGGGATGGGCGACAAGACCGTCGCGGCCGAACTGGTGATCCTGCCGGATGTCGCCGACTCCAACGCCTTTCAGCAATGGTTGCCCGCCGTAAAGGGAAAGTTCGTGATGATCTCGATGCTGCAGCCGACGGGCCGGCCGGACTACAATTGGCAGGAATTTGCAACCCCGGCTTCCTTCGAAAAAATGAAGAAGGATCGGACCGCCCAACAGGAGGCCTGGTCCAACCGGATCAAGAAGACGGGGTACACCAACCGGACCCTGCCGGTGGCTTTGGAAAAGGCCGGCGCCGCAGGTGTCGTGATCAACAACTGGTCGAATGGTTTTGGCGTCGACAAGATCTTTGGCGCCTATACAAAGAAGATCCCCACCATTGATATCGCATTGGAAGATTATGGTCTGCTCTACCGGCTGACCGAATCGGGCGATAAGCCTACTATCCGCGTGCATACGGAATCGAAGGAGCGGGGCGTGGTGCCGACCTTCAACACTATTGCCGAGATCAAGGGCAGCGAGAAACCGGATGAATATGTTATCCTCTCCGCACATTTCGACAGCTGGGATGGCGGCACCGGCGCCACCGATAACGGTACCGGAACGCTGACGATGATGGAGGCCATGCGACTCTTAAAGACCGTTTATCCGCGTCCCAAGCGGACGATCCTTGTCGGTCATTGGGGCAGTGAGGAAGAGGGCCTCAACGGATCGCGGGCGTTTGTGGAAGATCATCCGGACATTGTGCAGCATATCCAGGCCGTATTCAACCAGGATAACGGAACGGGGAGAGTGGTGAATATGTCCGGACAGGGATTTCTGAACTCTTATGACTATCTGCAGCGTTGGCTGGCGAAGGTGCCTTCCGATATCCGGGATTCTATAAAGACCACGTTCCCCGGTACGCCGGGTGGCGGTGGATCGGACTTTGCTTCTTTTGTCGCAATGGGCGCCCCGGCTTTTTCGCTGAGCTCGCTCAACTGGTCCTATGGAACCTATACCTGGCATACGAACCGGGATACCTACGATAAGATCGTCTTCGACGACCTACGGAATAACGCCATTCTGGCGGCGGCCCTTGCCTATATGGCGAGCGAGGACCCGGTGACGACCGGCCGCGAGAAGAGTGTGCTGCCGGTGAATACGAGGACAGGCGAACAAATCAAGTGGCCGGCGCCCACGAAATCGATCCGTAAAGGCGGATTAGATTAAATTGCGTTCCATTTGGAGGTAAAGATTATGTTGACGGATGTTGCCAATGCGGAGTTTCAGTTAGCCGTACAGTATGTGAACCAGACTGCGCGGCCCATCTTCCTGACCGGTAGGGCCGGCACAGGCAAGACTACCTTTCTCAAATATATTCGCGAGAACAGCTTTAAGAAGATGGCCGTTGTCGCTCCCACGGGCGTAGCGGCGATCAATGCGGGCGGGGTCACGATGCATTCCTTTTTCCAGCTGCCTTTCGGCCCTTTTCTACCCCGGGTCAGCAGCGGTTGGAACGCCGGGCAGCCGGGTTTTTCGGATGCCAACACGCTTTTCCGCAATATCCGGTTCAATGCCGCCAAGCGGGAATTATTACAAGAGTTGGAATTGCTGATCATCGACGAGATCAGTATGGTTCGGGCGGATACGCTGGATGCGGTGGATACGATCCTGCGACATTTCCGGCAGCAACCCTTGTTACCGTTCGGGGGGCTGCAGGTGTTGTATATCGGCGATCTGTATCAGTTGCCGCCGGTGGTATCGCCTGCCGAATGGGATATCCTGAAGGCGTATTATGCGAGTCCTTTCTTTTTCGACGCCCAGGTGATCCGGCAGGCGCCGCCGGTGTATCTCGAGCTGAAGAAGATCTACCGTCAGAAGGAAGGCCGGTTCATCGAGATCCTCAACAATATCCGGAACAACCGGGCGTCCTGGGAAGACCTCGAGCGGTTGCATGATCACTATCAACCCGAATTCATGACGCCGAAGGGCGACAACTATATTACGCTGACCTCGCACAATACCAAGGCCGATGCGATCAACCAGGAGGAGTTGTCGAAATTGCGGGGACGGCCGCAGGCGTTCGAGGCTTCGGTGACGGGGGAGTTCAACGACAAGGCCTATCCCGCGGAGAAGACGCTGATGTTGAAGGAAGGAGCGCAGGTCATGTTGATCAAGAATGACAAGGGCGAAGTGCGGCGATATTACAACGGGAAGATCGGTACCATCAAGCGGATGGCGGAAGACAAACTGACGATCGGGTTTCCGGATGAGCCCGACGAGCTGGTGCTCGAGAAGGAGACCTGGAAGAATATCCGGTACGCTTATAACCGTGAGAAGGATGAGATCGAAGAAGAGGAGCTGGGGAGTTTCCGGCAATACCCGATCCGGCTGGCCTGGGCGATCACGATCCATAAGAGCCAGGGGCTTACTTTCGATAAGGCGATCATCGATGCCGGCGCTTCGTTTGCGCCCGGACAGGTATATGTGGCCTTGAGCCGCCTGAGAGGCCTCGGGGGGCTCGTGCTGCGGAGCCGCATCCCTTCCTCTTCGATCAGCACCGATCCCCGAGTGGTGTTCTATGTCGAGGACCGCCAGGCTGAACCGGCGGCGGCACAATTGGAGCAAGAACAAGTTGCTTTTATCGGCGAGACGTTGCGGAAGGCTTTTCTGTGGGATCGGCTGGCGGATCAGCTGCAGGATCATTACACCGGGTACGCGCACCGGAAGATACCCGGCCGGGAAGCGGCGGTCGTGATGGCAAGGAAGTGGCTGGATTGTTGTCTTGCTCAGAAGGAGGTGGCGGAAAAGTTCATCCGGCAACTGGATCAGTTGATGGCGGGGGCACAAAAGGACGGTTATCGCCAGTTGAGTGAACGGGCGGCAGCTGCGGCAGGGTATTTTCTCAAACAGTTGGAGACAGAGCTGATCGGGCCCTTACAGGAGCATATTGGCGAATTGCGAGGGAAGACCAAACTGCGTAAGTATTTACAGGAAATCCAGGTTTTGAAGGGGGTTGTCGCCCGGAAGAAGCAACAGATGGAAGATGCGGTGAAGATCGTGGAGGGGCTGCGGGAGGGATTGGGTGCCGGACGCCTGTTGGCGGGATTGGAGGATAACCTTCGCTCGCGCTCGGTTATGAACGAGGAGGAGCGGGCGAGCTCCGACGAAGTTCGGAAGAGTAATACGGTAAGTGCGAGCCGCGCTGCGCGTGGCGATTCGAATAAGCTGACCTTACAACTGTTCCGGGAAGGCAGGTCGATCGCCGAGATCGCTGCCCAGCGGGAGCTTACGTTGTCGACCATCGAGAGCCATTTGGCTTCCTTTATCTTCACGGGTGAAGTATCAGTGAAGGAGCTGGTGGATGAAAGGAAGGTGGAGGCGATATTATCGGTGGTGCGGGCCCTGGGCGCAGGTTCCCTGGGACCGATCAAATCGCGGTTGGGCGATGGATATTCGTTTGCCGAGATCCGCGCGGTCGTGAATTATTTCAGATATCTGAGCAAAACATCACTCGGTTCTTAGGCTCTTTACCGGGTTGGCGAACGCCACCTTCAACGCCTGGTAGCTGACGGTCAACAGGGCGATCAGCAGGGCAATGATGCCGGCCAGGGCGAAGACCCACCAGGACACATCAATATGGAAGGCGAAGTTTTGGAGCCAGGTGTGCATGGCCCACCAGGCCAGCGGAGAGGCGAGGATGAAGGCGATGAGTACCAGCACGAGAAAATCCTTTGACAGAAGGCCGAAGAGGGTGCCGGCTTTGGCGCCGAGCACTTTGCGGATGCCGAATTCCTTGGTGCGCTGCTCGGCGGTGAACATCGCCAGCCCCAGCAGGCCGAGGCAGCAGATCGCGATCGCGAGAATAGCAAAGCCGTTGGACAGGCTGTGGACGATCGCCTCGCTCTTATACAGGTTGCGGTACTCCTCATCCGTGAACCGATACGTGAAGGGGAACTTGGGATTGAGGCTGTGGCAGAGCGCCTCGAGCTGGCTCAATGCCGGTTTTGTTTGCCCGGCGCGGATGCGGACGAGGGCGCTCCCCCAATTGATCTGCGAGCCTTCGTCGCCAAACCGGACGATGAGGGGGCGGATCGGTTCGTGTAAGGAAGCAAAATGGAAATCTTTGATCACCCCGACGATCCTGCCTTTTTTACCCCACATGGTGAGGTTGCGGCCGATGGGGTCTTTATAACCGATACGTCGCAGGCCTTCCTCGTTTACCATATAGCTGACAGTATCGGTAACAAATTCGGGGGAGAACTCCCGGCCCTGGGTCAGCTTGAGTTTCAGCGTGCTGACAAAATCATAGCCGGCCGCCACATTGGTCCACATGACCAGGTTGTTCGGATCCTTGCCGTCCCACTGCACCCCGCCGGTGCCGTTGCCGATCTCGACGGGATTGTCGGTGCTTCTTGTCACGGCGGCGACGGTGGGAAGCTGTAGCGCCGCCTGTTTAAATGCCTTATACTTAGCCGGAAGATCGCCATCCAGCGGGATGGAAACCAAATTGTCGCGGTCATACCCGAGGTTGACCGACTGTACGTAGTTCACCTGTTCCGAGATGACGATGGTCCCGATGATCAGCACGATGGAGAGCACGAACTGGAAGACGACGAGGCCCTTCCGGAACCAGGCGGTTCCCGCAGAGAACTTGAGCGTGCCTTTCAGAACACGGATCGGTTGGAAGCCCGAGAGAAAGAGGGCAGGATAGCTGCCGCTGACGATCCCCGTGATGAGGGTAAGCGCCGCCATGCTTAGCCAAAACGAAGTGACGCTAAAGGGAAAATGGATATTCTTTTCCGTAAGATGATTAAAGGCCGGCAGGATCAGCAGCACCATGACCATTGCCAGGAACACGGAAAAGACCGAGAGGACGATGGCCTCGCCGATGAACTGCCGGATGAGGGCGGGACGCAGCGCGCCGACGACCTTGCGGATGCCGATCTCTTTTGCCCGGCCGACCGAACGGGCAGTGGTAAGGTTCATGAAATTGATACAGGCGATCAGAAGGATGAAGACGGCCACGATGCTGAAGAGCCGGACGTATTCGATCCGGCCGCCTTCCACTTTGCCGTTTTTGATATTGGAGTGCAGATAAACGTCGCCGTAACGTTCCATAGCCAGCTCGATACGGAAGGATTTTCCCTGTTCCTTGTTATAGGCATCGAGATAGTGTTTTATCTTCTTTTCAAAGGCGACGGGATCGGCGTCCTTGCGGAGGAGCAGGATGGTCTGCGGGCCATTATTGCCCCAATCCTTTGCCCAGGTATTCTCCTCGAGCCAGGACGTCCAATTGATGAGAAAGTCGAATTTGTCCGATGTATTATCGGGTACGTTTTCGAAGACAGCGGTGATGCTGAACTGTTTCTTGTTCTCATAGAGGATCGACTTGCCGATGGCTGCCCGGGGGCTGCCGAAGAAATCATCGGCCATTTTCCGGGAGACTGCGATACTGACGGGCGAAGCCAGGGCGGTTGCCGGCGTGCCGGCGAGAAGGGGGTAGCTGAACATCCGGAAGAAGTCAGGGCTGGCGATGCGGCCTTGCTGCTTGAGGATCTTGTCGCCCACCTGGAAGGTATAGTTGTTCATCCAGGTAAAGCCGGTGGTCATTTCGACCTCGGGCAGGTCCTTTTTCATCTGTTCGGGCATGATCCCCGGGGTATAGAAGCCGGAGGAGATCTTGCCGTCATAGAATTGGTTCTCATAGACGCTGTAGAGCCGGGCGCCGTTGGCGTGGTAGTTGTCGACACTGCGCTCATCGTTTACCCAGAGGAGGATGAGAAGGCTGCAGGTCATCCCCAGGGCCAGGCCGAAGATGTTGAGAAAGCTGTACCCTTTGTGTTTCCAGAGGTTGCGGAGGGCGACTTTCAGGAAGTTCTTTAGCATGGCTGGCGATATTTAACTGATAGAGACGCGAAAACCAGCCTAAATGTTGCAGGGAGGGAGCGCCCTTTTAACATTTTTATAACACATGCCCGACGAAACTATTTCGTTTGTGGGTGGTCAAACCTCTTACAAATAAGACCATTATATGAGAAGAATCCTCACCGTGATCCTTTGTTTTACATCGCTAACCTTTCTGTTGAGCAGCTGCAGCAGCAGCCGGAAGCTGTCGGGCTACGTACCTTTTACCCGTGACCTTAAGCAAAAGCTTGAAAAAGAGAATATTGACCTGAAACAGGTGCAATTCTACGTAGATCAGAAGTTGATCCTCAACCGTAACCTCGGTGACCAGAAGGTGGTGGTGAGCTCTGGGGTCGTCAAGCTGGAGAATGGCAAATATATCAACGAGGTGATCATTCCCTCCCTGACTCCCGGGCTTTGCGACAACATCGATGGGGACAAGCTGATGATCAGCTTTGAAAAAGGGAATAACGACCTGGCCTTTGGACCGGGAAGCGGCTACAGCTACAATCAATACGTGTTATATGGTACGGAGTGGAAGAACGGAACGGCGCTGGTGACCTACGATTCGAACAAGTACCGTGCGCGTTGTGGCGAATGTTCGGATGTTGCTTCGGCAACGCTTGTGATCAAGAAGAGCGTGCTCGACAAGATGGAACGGAAGTCCAGGACCCTTAAGGGTAGGACCGTAGGGAAATAAGTGCGGTCTCCGGCCCTGCATTGGTCAGCTCTTCGAGCAGATCGATCTTAGCGTCGGAGACGGAGAGGGTCTTTATACTGATGGGATTGACGATCTTGACGAGATAGAAGGTCTTTTCCCCATCGGTGATCTCGGTAACAACGTCAATTCGGTAACCAGGATACTTGGCCATGATCAGATCCCCCGCCAGCCGGGGGATCTCTTTTCCCGGATAATACTGCAATGAATAGCGATAGGCGCCATGCTTGTCGAACCAGGCATGGAACTGATGGCCTTCTTTTTGAAAGGAGACCTGATAGCCGTCTGAGGAGACGAACCAGTATTCGTTGCTGGTGCCGGTGGGGAAGAGCTTTTGGAAATGGCGATAGGCATGCGTGTTGATCTCATTCATTGGAACGTTGCTGGAATAATCTGTCTGGGCGGGGGCAATTGTGGGGGCCAAGAGAGCTACAGCGCACCCAATCAAGAAGTTATGGCAAGCTTTCATCGTGTGTGGTTTTGTTTATTAAGTTAACAATTTATTAATATACGGTGAAATATATTTTACCCTACCTTAATTGGTTTTTTTCGTCCATGGTCATTGGTGGCCACATAACCGCCTGCGCATTGTGAGAGTATGCGGGTTTTTGCCGAAATTCGAGGCTACTACTGACCTCACTGAATCTATGTCCAGAAAAAAGACCCCACGGTTATTAAAGGGTTATACGCATCATAACAGAGTGCGCCTGGTCCATGGCGGCAAAGACTATTTCGACACCATCGTACAACTGATCGACGGCGCTCAAAAGTCCGTCCATTTACAGACCTATATTTTTGATGGGGACGAAACGGGACGGCTGGTCTCGGATGCACTGCTCCGCGCCGCCGGCCGGAAGGTGGAGATCTTTGTCCTGTTGGACGGCTATGCCTCGCAGCATCTTTCACGGGAGATGATCGCCGGTTGGAAAGCGGCGGGTATCCGTTTCCGTTGGTTCTGGCCGTTGTTGAAGGCGAAGAAGTTCTACCTGGGCAGAAGGATGCATCACAAGGTGATCGTCGCGGACGCGGCGCGGGGAATGGCCGGCGGGGTGAATATCAGCGATCGATACAATGATATCGGCGGTGTCAAGGCCTGGCTCGACCGGGCATTGCTGGTGGAGGGACAGGCTGCGTTGAAGCTGCATATCGTCTGTCGCGACATGTGGACCAAGGCCTATTGGAAGACGGGTGGCCCGAAGAAGGACGAGTTCACCTGGGTGCCGGCCTTTGTGCCGGAGGCGGAGTGCCTGGTCCGGGTAAGGCGCAATGATTGGGTACAGGGCAAGAACGAGATCTCCCGCAGCTATGTCGAGATGTTCCGCCAGGCGAGATCGCATATCATCGTGCTCTCTGCCTATTTTTTGCCAGGCGCTTTTGGCCGCAAACAAATGATGCAGGCGTCGAGGCGGGGGGTGTCGATCCGGATCATCGTCGGAGGGGTATCGGATGTGCCTATTTCGCGGCTGGCCGAACAATATATGTACCGCTGGCTGTTCCGCAACAAGATCCGCGTATTCGAATACCAGGATACGGTGCTCCATGGCAAAATGGCTACTTATGATGGAGTATGGGTCACCGATGGATCCTACAACGTAAACCAGATAAGCGCTTACGCGAGCGTGGAGCTGAACATGGATGTCCGCAATGAAAAATTCGCGGCCTGTGTGGAAAAGGATCTGGAGGAGCTGATCCGGGATCATTGCAAGGAGATCATTCCGGCGGAATATTTTCAGCGGACCGGCCCCTTTCGGCAGTTCCTGCAGTGGGGCGCCTATGAGATCGTGCGGGTGCTTTTCTTTTTATTCACTTTTTACTGGCGGCAGGAGAAAGAAACCGGCAATCCATAGTTGCCGCCGAAGCGACCGGCCACTTCACTAATTACCCCGGATGCGCCGGATGAAGATCCGCAAAGTGCGGCTGTCCCAACCGGCAAAGCGGCCACGCTGTACGACGACCTCATTGGCATCGGGGCGTTGCAGAAAATAATGAAACACGAACCGGGCCTTCGGGTCTTCCCATCCCTTCATTTCCCCAAAACGCAGATCGTTGAACACGACCGTGTCCCCCCATTCCTCACAAGTGTAGAATCCCTGCGAGAACCGGAGAAGATAATGAACATCGGGCTGATCCATAAAGGGCTTTAGCAGGCGTTTTGCCTTGGGTTGCCATCTGAACTGCGTGGGCCGGTGGTCGAACATGGACCGGTACCCGGTATAGAACCCGCCGCTATCTTCGGCGACGACGTACCAGAGCCAGCTGTTGAGCGGGGTCGGCGTGGAGAAATAGCGGGTATAGGTATGATGCTGGGCCTGCAGGTCCTCCTTCACATGGTTGTCGATCCGCAACTTGTTGGAGATGCCATAGACCAGGTATACCGTACTGAGCAGGAGTCCGGCGGCAGCCCATTTCCGCCGCGCCGGGTGTCTTGCTTTCAGGATCAGCAGGGCGACCAAGGCGATGCCCAGCCAGACACTGTAGAAGGGGTCCGCCACAAAGAGAACGTGAAAGGAGATACGCTGGCGGGAAAAGGGTTCGAACCAGCCGGTGCCGTATGCGTTGAAAGCATCGATGAAAATATGGGTGAACAGCTCGACGCCGAAGAAGATAAGCCAGCGTTGCCGGGTCATGCCACTGCTGGCTGTTGTGCCCGGGGAGAGGCCCTTATTGCTGAGAAAACGCTGAGCCACCAGGGTCAGCAGCGGGGTCATGACGGCGACGAACAGGAGTGAGTGGGTAATTCCCCGGTGGGCCCAGACGTCCCGGGCAGTGGGAAGCCACATTGAGGCCACAAAATCGATGTCGGGGAGGCTGTTGGCCACGGCGCCGATGAGCAGGGCTTTTTTGCCAAGGGTGCGACCGGCCAGCAGCTCACCGATGGCGGCCCCGAGGACGATATGTGTTAGTGAGTCCATTTCGGTTGCTGGATCAAAAATTGTTCCCGGAAGCCGGGTGGCTTCGCGGGCGGGTGCGGCCAGACTATTCCAGGGTCTTGACTCCTTTGATGGGGGCGGGGGTGTCCTGGAGCAGATCGAGCACGACGATCTCATTGGCGCCTTTCTTTAGCCAGGAGGCGGGGCAGTACAGGTGTTGTTGCGGTCCAACATACCAATAGCGGCCCAAATTGTGGCCATTGACCCAGATGACCCCTTTTTTATAGCCACTGCAATCGAAATAGGTGTCGTCGGTGTGGTCGAGCGTGAAACTGCCTTTGAAAAAGATCCCCTTGTCATGAGTGTCCGTGTTTTTGATAGCGGGCGGCGACGCGGCCAGAGGCAGATTAAAGATCTCCCAGTTGAACAGTGTCATGCCGTTGAGGGTGACCCGATCGGTTATGCCTTTCCGATCGATCATATATTGTGCGAAATTGATATGGCCCATGCTTTCGACGAGGATATCCAGCTGCGGATCTTTCACCTCTGTTTTGGGCAGCTTCACGGTCCAGTTTCCGCCGTCACGGTAGACCGTGTCGATGAACCGGCCGTTCAGGAATACCAATGCGAAGTCATGGGGTTCGGTGATGGTCAGCGTTCCACTCTTATGCCCGATGAGCCTGGTACGGTATAGGATCATGCCGCCGGACTGATCAAAGTGTTCCATGGGCTGTGGTTGAGGCGAGAACTTCGGATCGGGAAGATGGTCCCAGAGCGTACCGGCCTTTTCCATTGCGATCTCCGGGATCTCCATCACCGGGATCGGCGCCGGGGGTTCGGGTAGCGGGTGGCCGGAATATTTTGCGATCAGCTGCCGCAGGGCATCGTATTTTGCCGTTGCGCGGCCTTGTTCGTTGATGGGCGCATCATAGTCATAGCTGGTCACGTCGGGCTGGAACTGCACGGGGGTGAAGGCATTGGCGCCGGCCGTATAGCCGAAATTGGTACCGCCGTGGATCACGTACAGATTGAAGCTACGGTGATGCTCCAAAAGATATCGTACGTCCTTTAGGATGCCGGCCGTATCGGGACGCTGCCATTTTTCCTTCCAGTGGGTGAGCCAGCCCGGATAGGTCTCGCTGCTGAAAGCGGGGACGTGGGGGTTATGGCGGTGGGCCACCTCAAAGTCGGCGTCGCTGCCGCCGCTGTCGAGGCCGATGGCGCATCCATCCAGGTTACCGGCGTCGAGCATGAAGTCGGTGGGACCGTCGGCCGTGTAGAAGGGCACGGTGATCCCCCGCTGTTGCCAGAGACGGCGAAGGGTTGCCAGATAGCTTTTGTCATTGGCATAGCTGCCATATTCATTCTCCACCTGTACCATGAGGATCGGGCCGCCATGATCGCATTGCAGCGGGACGACCTCTTTCGAGAGGCGCGTGACATAGCGGGTGACCGCGCTCAGATAGCGGGGGTCGCTGCAACGCACGCGGATATCGGGTATCTTCAGGAGGTAGCTGGGCAGACCGCCCCAGTCCCATTCGGCGCAGACATAGGGTCCGGGCCGGAGCAGGACCCACAGCCCTTCCTCCTTACAAAGGCGGACAAAGGCGGCAATATCTTTGTTGCCGGTGGTAAAATCAAATACACCCGGTGAGCTCTCGTGATAGTTCCAAAAAACATATACCGCGATGGTGTTGCAGCCCATGGCCTTTGCCATGCGGATACGGTGGCGCCAGTATTCGCGTGGGATGCGAGCCGGGTGCATTTCACCGCTGATGATCTGGAAGGGTTTCCCATCCAGCAGGAATTCGGCGCCGCCCAAGGAGAAGTGGTGGGGGCTTTGGCTGGTTTGCAGGCTGCTGCTTTGGGGTCTGCCGGCTTTGGGGCTGCTGCTTTGTGCGCGCGTCGAAGCGCCGGCGAGAAGGCATAGCGCGAGCAACGCCGCCGGGATTTTGTTGGAGGTCATTGATCAGGAAGGCTTGTTAATGATCCGGGTCTCCCCACTTGGCGAGCCCGCTACGACGATATCGGCCATATTGATAAAGAATCCATCTTCCATCACCCCGGTGATATCACTCACCTTTTTGTGCAGGGTGGGGGGATCCAGGATCTCGCCGAATTGGCAGTCGAAGATATAATTATGGTTGTCGGTGAAATAGGGTTTGTCGCCGGCCATGCGCATGCGTGGCGTGCAGTCCAATTCGGCAAGCCGGCGTTGGGTGAGTTCCCAGGCAAAGGGAACGACTTCCACCGGCAAGGGGAATTTACCGAGATGGCGGACTAGTTTGGTCTCGTCGACGATAATGATATAGAAGCGGGTAGCCGCGGCTACGATCTTCTCCCGAAGCAGGGCGCCGCCGCCGCCTTTGATGAGGTTGAGCTTTTCATCGACCTCATCTGCCCCGTCGATGGTAATGTCAAGGCGATCGATCTCGGAGAAAGGCATAAGGGGAATGTCGAGCTCGCGGGCGAGGCTTTCCGACTGGACCGAGGTGGCGACGGCGCGCACGCTGAGTCCCTGCTTTACCATTTCACCGATCCCCTGGATGGCCCAATAGGCGGTGGAGCCGGTGCCCAAACCGAGCGTCATGCCATTCCGGATATACTCGATGGCCTTGCCTGCGGCGATCTTTTTGCCATTAACGGCTTGATTGTCCATGAGAAAAGAGGTTAAAATTGATGTAAAAATAGGGGGGATCGGGATACCGTCCATCATTAATTTTTCCGGGTTTTGGCCATATTCCTAGTGAATTGGTAGGAAATATCGCAAATTTCCCTAGTTTTGTGTGGTCCTCATTTATCATGACCCAGATAGTTGCATATAAGAATTGTTGTTGTTGCTGTTGTCGGCAAGGCACGACTATATGGGTGGAGGATGACCTCTTGTAAGCTGATCGAACTGTATTGATGCAATAGTGAAAGCTCCACCGAAAGTGGGGCTTTTTTTATTTAGCGCAATCAAATAAATGAGTAGTATGTCAACAACGACCTTATATCCTTCCAATACAACGCTCCTTTCCGCGGTAAGGACCCTGGAAAAGGAGATCGGTCACACTCCGTTGCACGAGGTGACCCAACTCTTCCAGCATCCCCGGGTAAAGATCTACGCCAAGAAAGAATGGATGCAGTTGTCGGGGAGCGTCAAGGCCAGGGCGGCCTACTCGATCATCCGGCGGGCGATCGAGGAAGGGAATATTACCCCCGGAAAGACCCTGCTGGATGCCACCAGCGGCAACACCGGCATCGCCTATGCCCATATTGCCAGGCGGCTGAATGTTCCCATTGCCCTCTGTCTTCCGGAGAACGCTTCGCGGGAACGCAAGGATATCCTGCAATCCCTTGGGGTCCGCCTGATCCTTACCTCGCGGTTCGAGGGGACAGACGGGGCGCAGCAGGTGGCCCGGGCTATGGCGGAAGCCGATCCGGATGCGTATTTTTATGCCGATCAATACAAGAACGCCAATAACTGGAAAGCGCATTATAATGGTACAGCCCTGGAGATCGCCGGGGCGCTGCCGGGGATCACACATTTTGTGGCCGGTCTTGGGACTACCGGAACCTTTGTAGGGACGGGCCGGCGGTTGCGGGAGATAAAACCGGATATCCGCCTGATCTCCTTGCAGCCCGACCTGCCGATGCATGGGCTGGAAGGATGGAAACATCTTGAAACCGCCATTGTTCCGGGGATCTATGACCCATTGGTTGCCGATGATAATGAGGAGATCAGTACCGAGGAAGCACACCGGTTGATCGTGGAAGCCTGGCACCAGGAAGGCCTGAAGCTCAGTCCGTCGGCCGCAGCGAACCTGGCCGGCGCCATCCGGGTGGCCAAGCGGCTGGAAGAGGGGATCGTCGTAACGGTACTTCCCGATAACGCAGACAAATACAGTGAAATCATCCAAAAACTCATCGTATGATCATTATTGAACCCAGGGTCAGGCAATTATTAGTTGAGGACGCGTTGAATACGTTCCCGGATGAGTGTTGTGGCTTTCTTTTCGGTAGAGAGGAGCATGACGGCACCCGGCTCGTGGTCGATATCCTTGTCGTCGACAACAGCAAAGAAGGCGACAAGACGAGACGATTCGAGATCTCGCCGCAGGATTACATGGCGGCGGAGGCCCATGCGCTGGATCATGATTGGACCTTGCTGGGCATCTATCATTCGCATCCCAAGCATCCGGCCTTTCCCTCGGAGACCGACCGGCAGGCGGCGCAACCTTACTTTTCCTACGTGATCGTCTCGGTGATCGAGAATACCCGGTCTTTAGCGTCCCCGGCGGAGAAGGCCATCGAGCTGCGCAGTTGGCTGCTCAACGACGAGCACCAATTCGAAGAAGAACAAATCCTTGATTATATATACTCATAAAATAAAGCATCGTTTATCATGGCAACGGTTATTATTCCCACTCCTTTACGGAAATTCACCAATAACGCGGCGCGGCTGCAGGTTGGCGCCGGTACGATCCAGGACACGGTCAAAGAGCTGACCCAGAATTTTCCCGATCTGAAAAGGCACCTCCTCGACGAACACGGCAAGATCCGCAGCTTCGTCAATATCTTCATCGGCAACGATGATATCCGCGATCTCCAGCAGGAACATACCACGGTAAAAGAAGACACGGTGATCAGTATTGTTCCGGCGATAGCCGGGGGCAGCCCGGAGGGCGCCGGTGCGAATGGCGCCGTTTTCACAAAAGAAGAACTTGCCCGGTACAACCGCCATATCATCATTCCCGAATTCGGCTTCGAGGCGCAGCGGAAACTGAAGGCGGCGAAGGTACTGGTCATCGGGTCGGGCGGATTGGGCAGCCCCGTGCTGCTCTATCTGGCAGCGGCGGGTGTCGGCACCATCGGGATCGTGGACTTCGACGTCGTCGACGACAGCAACCTCCAGCGGCAGGTGTTGTTTGGGGTCGATGAGATCGGCAAGCCGAAGGTAGAGGCGGCCAGACGCCGGCTGGAGGCCCTGAATCCTTATATTCAGATCAACATTTACAATACGCATCTCAACTCTTCGAATGCGTTGGATATTCTTCGCGATTACGACGTCATTGCGGACGGAACGGATAATTTCCCGACGCGGTATTTGGTGAATGATGCATCCGTGTTGTTGGGCAAGCCGAATATTTATGCATCCATCTTCCAGTTCGAAGGGCAGGTCTCCGTGTTCAATTTCCGCGACAAGCAGGGCCAGCTGGGACCGAACTACCGGGACCTCTACCCTACCCCGCCGCCGCCGGGCCTGGTGCCCAGCTGCGCGGAAGGTGGAGTGCTGGGAGTGTTGCCGGGGATCATCGGCAGCCTGCAAGCGCTGGAGGTCATCAAGGTGATCACGGGTGTCGGCGAGACGCTTTCCGGCCGCTTCTACATTTTTGACGCGCTGAATTTCGAGAGCAGGACCTTCCGCATCCGGCCCCGGGAAGACAATCCGATCAGCGGGAAGAATCCGAGCATTACGGCGTTGATAGATTACGAGCAATTCTGCGGAATGCGGGCGGTGGAAGAAAAACCGTTGAAGGAGATCACGGTGAAGGAGCTCTATGACTGGCAGGTAAAGGGCGAGTCCTTCCAGCTGATCGATGTCCGGGAGCCCCATGAATACGAGATCGTCAACATAGGAGCGGAGCTGATCCCGCTGTCGACGGTGGCGGCCAACAGCGAGCGGTTCGACCGGGACAGGAAGGTCGTCGTGCATTGCAAGGTGGGCGGTCGCAGCGCCAAAGCGATCCGGGAATTGGAAGAAAAATTCGGGTTCACCAATCTCTATAACCTCAAAGGGGGTATCCTTGCCTGGGTGGATCAGATCCAGCCGGAGCTGACGAAGTATTAACTGTATAGTAACCGGTCGAGGATCTGGCTCACCTTGTCGGGATTCGGGAGCATCGCATTTTCCAGTCCCGTGTTCATCGGCACGGCGGGGAGATCGAGGGCGCCCGTCACTTCCACGGGCGCGTCCAGCCGGGTAAAGCAATGGCGGGTAATACGCCAGGCCAGGGCTTCGGCGAAAGAGTTATTCTGCTGTTCCTCCGTCAGCACGAGACATTTTCCATGGCGGCCGACCGTCTCGAACACCTTTTCTTCATCCAGTGGGTGCAGCGTCCGGAGATCGATGATCTCTATTTGTCCCGGAAAACGGGCGGCGGCGGCCTTTGCCCAGTACACGCCCATGCCATAGGTGATGATACAGGCCGATTCGCCTGTCGCGATGAGGGATTCATCCGCAGCGAGCGCCCGGGCGGCCTTGCCCAGCGGAAGGATATAGTCCGCGGCGGGTTCGATCGTCTTTGCCTCTTCGGTTCCGGGCACTTTGCTCCAGTAGAGACCTTTGTGTTCGAGCATGATCACCGGGTTGGGATCGAGGAACGCAGCTTTCATGAGCCCCTTCATATCCGCTGCGTTGGAAGGATAGGCTATTTTTATTCCCTTGATGGAAAGTAAGGTCGTTTCGATGCTGCCGCTGTGATAGGGGCCACCGCCGCCATAGGCGCCGATCGGGATGCGGATGACGGTGCGGACGGGAAATTTACCCTGGCTGAGATAGGCCGATTTGGAGATCTCGGTGACAAGCTGGTTGAATGCGGGATAGATATAATCCGCGAATTGGATCTCGACGATGGGCAGGGCTCCGACGGCGCTCATTCCGACGGTTGAGCCCACGATATAGGCTTCCTGGATGGCGGTGTTGAACACCCGGTGATCACCGAACTGTTCGGCGAGGGTCGCCGCCTCTCTGAAAACACCGCCAAGCCGGCGGCCGACGTCCTGGCCATAGAGCAGGGCTTCGGTGTGTTCCGCCATGATCTCGCGGATGGCAAACAAAGCGGCGTCTACCATGATCACTTTCTGGCCCTCTTCCGGCGTCCGGGTGCCTGTCTCTTCGGTGACCGGGGTCGGCACGAAGACATGATCGGCAACGGTGGCCGGATCGGGTTCGGAAGCGGCTACTGCCTGCTGAAATTGGCGGGCTACCGACTCCTTTGCCTCCGCTTCGATGGAGGTCAGCAGGGCTTCTTCGACGCCTAGCGAGAGCAGGCGCGCCTTTAGCTTTGGCAGTGGGTCGTCCGAAGAGTGTTTGGCCATGTCTTCGGCGTCCCTGTAGAATTCCCGGCGAACTCCGCTGGTGTGGTGTCCTAACAAAGGCACCTTGGCCTGTACGAGCCAGGGGCCTTGTCCATCGCGAACCCGGCGCATCACCTCGGCCAGCCGTACGTTAGGCGCCTGGAGCTGCGCTTCTACCGCGACGAGGGAGCGTTGCTGGCGGCGCTGCGCTCGCAGCAGGTACAGGGAGCCTACTTCACATCAACTCTGGCGGACGCCGATCTCTTCCAGCTTCAGAAGCGCC
>Ga0105239_10000634_pt1 | contig 50072 bp, 36 predicted proteins | sample KBSC44metaG_FD_92761 | JGI IMG/M metagenome (GOLD analysis project Ga0105239, IMG submission 92761) | Corn rhizosphere microbial communities from Kellogg Biological Station, Michigan, USA - KBS C4-4 metaG | ecosystem: Host-associated > Plants > Roots > Rhizosphere > Soil | place: Michigan, USA...
ACCTCAGACCCGGGCTCAAGTACGGTATATTTGCTTAACGGACTTTTAAGATGATGTGCAAAGTGTTAAGTTAATTTAGCAAGAAAGATTTGTGAGGATTTCAATTTCAATCCTCAAACATAACCAGCGTAGATAATCCTCAGTGGAGAAGAAGAATCAATGAGTTTTTAAATGAAATGTGCAGTGGCCTTTCAGATTTCTGAATCCAATAATATAGGTAACATCGAGTATGATAAATATAATGCTGAAGATTTTCAATTGCGGGCCCCCTAACAAAATGCCAAAGAACCCAAGGATCAGCGCCAGTACAAGGAAGGGAACCAGTGCCGATTCAGGAGTATAGGTGAAGCGGTTTGGGGCTTTATGATTGCTGATAACTTTTAACAGGTCCTGCTGTATTTGTGGCAATACAACTGCTTCTCTGTCGTCGTACACGCAAATTTGCATATACGAGTCTTCACCATTCGTATCAAACCGCATACTTACTACAATGCCTCTTGTATCATTAAAACAACTGTAATCAACTTCTATGGCATGTATATCATGGAAGGAACCATTTTTGTAATCCCTGATGCTGTTAAAAGTGATTTGCCTTTTTGAAGAAAAAAGAGTGATGACCATTTCATCAACCTGTGGAGATGGAACAATGATGAGCTTGGGTAATTGTATATTACAGTAATTTTCTATATCCAGGATCAAATCTTTGTCAACCCGGTAAGAACCCAATTCTGTTTTTTTCTGATAGCGTATAGACATGGCAGCATTATTTTAGGATCACAGTAAAAGATTTAACTAATACATGCGAAAGCCGTTCTTTAAAATATAACCGTATCGGGAAGAAATCCGTAGCAAGATGGTTGGATTAATAGCAGTGGTTTAGATAGGGAGGAGATGTATGTAAATATAAAAAAAATAGTTCAAATTTCAGAATATTACTTGCGTAATATAATTTACGCTAATTGAGTATCTTTTATGCATTTTTAATGATGTGATTCCTGTTTCTGCTTTGTACATCTTAGCTCGTATCAGCTAATTCACATACAATTAATAATCGTATGTACTGTTTTATATCAGAATGTGTATCTTTGCACCATAGTTCTTGCCTCTATACAATAATACTGACGTAATCGTCGTTTTAAAATTGCACTTGCCTCTACGCGTTCTGCGTAAGATCTGATTCTCCGCTTGTCATTCCTGCTTGTTCCATACAATTTCTTGCCTGTAAATAATTTATCTGGCTTGCCCTTGCTTACTGCCACTTGAAAAGCATCAATATTCTTAAACAAAAAAGATTAAACCTATGGCACAAAAGGGCTTTCTTATCGACATGGATGGCGTTATTTACAAAGGCAGTGAACCTATACCCGGCGCTGTTGAATTTATTAATTCTCTACGCGACAAAGGTTATCCTTTCTTATTTCTGACCAATAACAGCCAGCGTACGCCCCGCGACGTATGTTACAAATTACGCAAACTGGGCTTCAACGTTAACGACGAAGATATTTTTACCTGTGGCATGGCAACAGCCCGTTATCTGGCTTCGCGCAAAGAGCATGGAACAGCTTATGTGATCGGTGAAGGCGGTTTGCTTACCGAATTGCATAATGTGGGTTATTCCATTGTAGATGATCATCCTGATTATGTGATCATTGGCGAAGGACGTACCATTATGCTGGAGTCGGTAGACAAGGCAATTAACATGATTATGAATGGCTCTAAATTAATAGCTACAAACCTCGATCCCAACTGTCCTGTCGGCAGCGGAAAATATCGTGCAGGTTGCGGCGCTTTTGTAGCTATGCTTGAGTTTGCTACTGGTAAACAGGCGTTCAGCGTAGGAAAACCAAGTCCGGTGATGATGCGCATGGCAAGAAAGATCTTGCAGTTGTCAACCGATGAAACCATTATGATCGGCGATACCATGAGCACCGATATTCTGGGCGCCGGATCGATGGGTTTCACCACTGTATTAACATTATCGGGTGTTACCCAGGAGGCTGACCTTGATCATTTCGGCTATACCCCTGATTATATAATAAAATCTGTAAAAGATCTGCTTGATGAAGAGTTATTTGCCCGCGTACTCGACAAACAACACGAACAGGTGCTGAACGTGGCATAGTAAAATGGGGTGGTACATACTTTGCATAAACATGGGTATGAATCACGAACCAATTGACATACAACTCGATTTTATGGCGTTCACTATACCGGCTGGGTTATTCCTTCTGAAAATCAGCATGAAGACGGATGGCCAAAAAGCTTTCATGTAGTACTAAATGAAACGTTTTTTGGCAACGTTTCCATGGATACAGGTAAATGGCTGGTAGATGAACAACGACCTGATGGAATGGCTGAAGCTGTAGGCGCTGCTATTGCTGCACGCGTTAAAACACCGGTTTCGTAAAGGATACCGGCTGTTTTCTTTTGTTGAGGCTATCCACATAGTATTACCATTTTAAATTTCCTGTTTGCCAGGTTGTTTTTTGGGATTAAATTGCCTGCTGCATTGGTATTTATGTACAGTATAACCTCCTAAACGTATTACTGTAATATTAATACCTTCCGCCCATACAATCCGGCAATTGCCACGATGTGCATGACCTAAGCTGTACGTTTTTCCAAATTGCATATGCAATTTGTTCAACTGTACCGATGATGGAAAATATTATTGGATGGCCGATTTGTTTCAACCTTCCTAAATTCAGGTTGGTAGCAGCAATTATATGTTTAATCTGCGCACTACCTGTAAAAAACGTTTGCTGTCAGGAAAATCAATGGATAGCAGGCGTGTGGGACGGCGCCTATCTGGGCGAGAAAAGCAAGCTTACCAAAACATTCGACTCCCGCTTACTAATTACAAAAGTAAATGGATCTTTATTTGAAGGCATTGTGCAATGCATTCTTCCCTCCGATACTACGGTGAGATTACACACCCGTATAACAGGCCGTATTTATTCGAATTACATAATGACGAAGCTGAAAGAGGTGGTATACTTTAAAGATCCGCCGGGGCAGTATACGTGGGCCAAACATTGCAACGCCTGCGATTCAATGAAGTATTTCTTTAAAGTAAATGGCGACAGCGTTGTATTACAGGGCGAAAGAAGATGTGATACCCTGTGCAGTATTATTGCGCGCTATACCAAAAGTTTGTCGGCCTTTACCTATAGGGCCTCCTTTATGTATGAACCTGATTTAACGGCGCGTCGTGTATCTGCCAGATCGGGAGGCAATAGCATAACTTTTATTAAGCCAATTGCAAAGGATTCCTTAGTTGGCAGGGATTTTCTGGCAGGAAGAGCGGTTGGCAATGCCACTCGTTATATCATAGATGCAGATTCAGTGGAAATAAGGCTGATGGATAATGGCATCGTCGATGGGGATACGATCAGCTTGTTTTATAATGGTCAGTTGATTGTACAGCGGCTGGGTTTAAAAGAAAACGCATTTACTATAAAGCTACCGATCTTCAAAGGATACCCCAATCAATTAGTTGTTTATGCTGAAAGCCTGGGTACATACCCTCCCAATACAGCCCTTGTACAGATTTTATACGGTAAGAAAAGAGAAAGTTTCCTGTTAAGCTCCAATATGTCTAAAAGCGCCAGTATTGAACTGGTAGGTGGTCATTAGCGTTTCAGAAATAAGAAATAATATTTATTCGTTGCCGTTATTAGCATGCTTCTGCTAAAATAGTTTATTAGTCGGCTAATTTAAGAAACGCAGCCTGCTAAAGAAAGTACTTACTTCATGGTACCTTCTTATTACCAAAACGATTGCCGATATGAAAAAAATAAACTCGCTGGAGTATATCGCTCAGATATATACATACCCCTGATATTACCTCGGTACTGCATTAAATATAATATCTCCCTTGTACATATTATGTACATTCAAAGCAATCATGCCGGATGTGCACACTCCGCTATTAATAGCCGCTTTATGCTGAATGTATAACAACGCCCATGTTTTGGTGCAGGGAGAGTTACTATTCCTTTAATACCCCTTCCGCAGATGACATACAGATCATGTGTAATGACCTGTGTGAGGACCTTCATTTTTTAACATATTAACGCCTTATTCAAAAAATGAAACAACTACACTTGAATCGGTTCGCTGTAACCGTTACTACTTTAATGTTACTGATTACACAAACCAGAGCGCAGGTGACCTTAAGCGCCACAGGATCAGGCACCGCTTACGATGTTATCGACTCAAAGGGATTCGGAAATGAAAATCCTGACTGTAAGCATCCGAGCTTTGGTCCGCATGTTACTCAGGTTTTTGATAACACCCTGGGGAAATATGTATTTGCATTTCACAGTCACATTGTGTTAGATGATGACCGTTGTACCAATGAAGACAGAGTACGTATGGAGATCAAGGGCGGTTCTGGTTCACCTTCCGATATGCAACATACACAGGGGCAAACGGCTTATTATCGCTGGAAGTTTAAACTCGATGCGAATTTTGTTCCCGGTAGCCGCTTCTGTCATATTTTCCAGATCAAAGCAATGAATGGCGATGACGGAGCGCCACTGATCACCATTACACCCCGGGCCGGTAGCCCTGAAAAAATACAGATCATTCACAGCTCCGGCTCTGGCAGCGGTAGTTTGGGTACAGTAAAAGAAGCTGATCTGGCGCCGTTTAAAGGAAACTGGGTGGAAGCCTTTGTTGCCTACAAAAGTGATGAAGGCAGCGCCGGTTCGTTTGCTATTACTTTAACACGCATAAGCGATGGAGCTGTGCTGTTATCTTACAGCAATAGCAGCCTTGATATGTGGCGCGACGGGTCAGATTATAATCGTGGCAAATGGGGTGTATATCGTGGTAAAAGTGATGAACTGCGCGATGAAGATGTGTTATTTAATGACTGGTGTATAACCGAAAGCAGCGCCAGTTTGTGCCCCAGCAGCGTAGGTGGCGGCGGAGGCGGACAAACTTCCAACCTTCCTGCCAATCAGGATGCCTATGTACGCGATGGTTCCAGTGCAGGCACTACATTGGGTACTACAGATGCCAGTGAACTGGTAACAAAAGTGGCGCCCAGTGGTCAAACGGGCAACAATCGCGAAGCGTATCTGACATTTGATCTGTCATCCATTTCGGGCAATATTACAGGCGCTACCTTAAAAGTATTCGGCCATACAGAAGATAGCCGCGATGCGAATGTTGGGGTAGGAGCTTATACTGTTTCGAATACGGGCTGGACAGAATCTGCCGTTACCTGGAATAACAAACCTGCTTCTTCCTCTTCGGCAATAGCAACAGCCACTGTTACAGATGCTACCGGCCGGTATTACAACTGGAATGTGACCAGTTACCTGCAAAGCGAAAAAGCAGCAGGGCATACAAAAGTTTCTTTTGTATTGAAGAACGCGGCAGAAACACAGGGTCGTATATTATGGAATTCGAAAGAAACCGGAAGCAATGCTCCGCAGCTGTCGATTACAACCGGCAGTTCTGCCCGTCAGGAAACGCAACAGGTGATCACGCCCGCCACAGTAGCCAACGGGCTAAATAGTTTTCCCAATCCTTTTAGAAACAACAATACAATCACTTTTAACCTTGAAAAGGCGGCGCATACCAGTTTGTCGGTATACGATCTTACCGGTAAACAGGTAGCTGTACTGGTAAACGAAACTTTACAGGCCGGCATCCATAAAACGACCTTTAATGCCAACAGCCTGCCTGCAGGTGTATATACATTAAAGTTGCAGTATAATGGAAAAGTTGAAGTAAAGAAAGTAGTGAAAGAGTAGGTATATCGCCGATCAATTAAAAGCCCTGTTCAACGGGGCTTTTGTTTACTTCATATACATTAACGAATTAACCAACTTGTCACATGAAAAAACACTGCTTATTGCTACTGATACTATCAGTACCTGCAGTCCTTTTAGCTGCTACAGTAAATGTTTCTTCTTTATCTGCACTGCAAACTGCTATTAATAATGCGGCGCCCGGCGATATCATCATTCTGGCCAATGGAACGTATACAGCCAGTTCAGATATCACCATCAGTAAACAAGGCACTGCTTCAAAACCAATTACCATTCAGGCGCAAACAATAGGTGGGGCTGAAATTACCGGTACCAATGGTTTTAATATAGTAAGTCCGGCAGCCTATATTATCATTAAAGGATTCAAGTTCACGCACAGCGCTTCACAGGCCACCATGGCGAGTGGCACCAGCTTTTGCCGTTGGACACACAACATTTTTCAAACACCAGGTGAAGGCGAAGATCTGTTACTGAACGGCAACGATCATGAAGTTGATTACAATACCTTTCAACATAAAGACGCATTGGGCCGCTTTATAGCTGTACGCGGAACGGGCAGTCAGATCGCTCAACGCCTGCACATTCACCACAATTACTTTTTAGATCAGCAGCCGCAAAGCGGCAATGGCGCTGAAACTTTACAATTTGGATTAAGCGGTTACAGTCTTTCTTCAAGCAATAGTATCGTTGAATACAATCTTTTTGAAGACTGTGCCGGTGAAAATGAACTCATCTCTGTAAAAGCATCTGCAGTTACTGTACGGTATAATACCATCCGCAATTGCGCAGCACAATTCACCCTACGTCATGGCAACCATAATGTAGTATATGGTAACTACTTTATCAATACGCCTGGCCTTCGCATATTTGGTGATGACCAGACTATATTCAGTAATCATTTTGAGAATTGCGATCCTGCTATCAATATTGGTAATGGCGATGGGGATGTAGAAAGCGGGGCTGCCCTTACATCGCACGACCGTCCCGACCGTGTGCTTATTGCTTTTAATACTCTTGTGAATAATACAACGAATTATGTGCAGGCAGGACGAACAAATGGTCTGGGCGCCACCAGTGTTACTTTTGCCAACAATATTATACAGGGTGGGGGACCCGCTGCTTCTATTGCCGGTCCGTATACAGGTGCGGTATGGAGCGGTAATATTATCTTCAATACCAACGGAGCAGGCGATATGCCTTCAAGTGGCTACCGTTCGGTAAATCCATTGCTGGCCCGTGATGCTACAGGCACCTTTCATTTACAGTCCGGTAGTCCGGCCATTAATACTGCCACTGGTTCTTACCCTGCTGTTACGGTTGATATGGATGGACAAACCCGTAATTCGCCATTGGATGTGGGCGCTGATGAAGTATCTACAGCTCCGGTAATTGCTCAAATCCTTTCACCTTCTATGGTAGGATATAATGGCAATGATCCCTCAGCTTGTTTACCAGTTGTAGCCAGCGCCGACGATGGCAATGTGGCTTCGAATGTGCTGGATAATGATCTCAGCACCCGCTGGTCAGCCAATGGCGATGGTCAATGGATCCAATTCTGTCTTGGTAGCAGTTCAACAGTTACCGGTGTACAGATCGCTTTTTACAATGGTAATACCCGCACCAGCAAATTTGATATACTTACGGGCACTGATGGCGAAAACTGGACAACCGCAGCATCAGGACTGCAAAGCAGCGGTACTACCACCAATCTGGAAACATTTACTTTCAGCAGCCGTACTGCCAAATATGTACGTATTGTGGGGCATGGCAACAGTGTAAATGCCTGGAATAGTTATACGGAAGTAAAGATTCAAACGGCTTCATCGGCAGCAGCTATAAGCAGTACAGAAACCAGCACAGAAAGGCAGGCGCTGGCTGCTTATCCTAATCCGTTTACAGCCTCCAATACCATTACCTTTTATCTGGATAAAGAAGGTGACACGCGTTTAAGTGTGCATGATATTACCGGTCAGCTGGTGGCCATGCTCATCGATGGTCATTTGCAGGCAGGCAATCATCGCACTACGTTTGATCCGAACCATCTTGCTCCCGGCGTTTATCTGTTACAACTGGTGCATAATGGTAAGATCATTACGAGAAAGTTCGTGAAAGAATAAATAAATTTCAAAAAGTTTTACCGCAGAGGCGCACCCTTCAACTCCGCTCAGGGTTTTGCCAAATCAACTTGTAAATAATTCTGAGTGAAGCCGAAGAATGCGCCTCTGCAATTATTTTAATGCAGACTGATGAGCATACTGCGCAATAAACAGCACAGGCTGATCGTTATTTTGGTCGCCCACTATTGCAGATTGCCTATTTATATCCTACCCCTTGACTGCTGAAACTCTTTATAGTATATTTACGCCATGAGATTAATCTTTTTTGCTATTGCGTTATTGAGCAGCCTGATTTCAATGGCGCAACGGGACAGTGTTAAGGCTAAAGTGTATGGATGGAACGACATATTGGTAGATAAAGATTCCAATAGTTACCGTATGCAGTTTGTTAACGGTCCCACCAAAAGCCTTGCTAATCTGGAAATACACCTCACCGAACTCGATCCCGGCAGATCACTGTTGCCACATTCATATTCAGACGTGGAACAATTAGTTGTTGTAAAAGAAGGAATTTTAAAGGTTACGATTAAAGGCAAACCTACCCCCATAGGGCCTGGCGGCGTAGCGCTGGTAACCCCGGGCGATGATGTCAGCTTTGAAAATACCGGTAAAGTACTTGCCACTTATTATGTATTAAAGTTCAAATCGGGTGGTGCAACCAATCCTGATCGGGCAAAGACTGCCGGCGGATCATTTATCGGCGATTGGGAAAACTGGTCGGTGCAGGAAAATGAGAAAGGAGAAAGACGTGAAGTATTCGACCGCTTTACCAACTTATTTTCGAAAATGGAACTGCATGTTACTACACTTAACGGCGGACAAATAGCACATAACCCGCATAAACATCCGCAGGAAGAAATTCTGCTGGTTCGAAAAGGTAATGGTCAGGTGCTTATTGGCGATGGCATTTCTCCTATCGTTGCCGGCGATGTGATACTTTTCACTTCAGGGGTTTTACATTCTATTAAAAATACAAGTTCAGCGCCTTTGGAATATTTTGCATTGCAGTGGCAGTAGGGTTTGATGTTTGTGGTTTGATGTTTGTGGTTGCTTCGATCGCAGACAGTACCTATTATTTAATTCATTGCTTCTTTAATGATTTTCTGTTTCTTCAACTTTATGCTTGAAGATATAGGGGTTATTTGTATTGAAAGAACTTCAAACTACAAACCTCAAACAACCTTCATTAAGCTATTCTATCCAAAAACTCATTAATATATTCCAGTTATTTTTTAATGCCGGAATTGACTCTGTTCTCCTTAATTTTAAGGCCTTTCAAACATCAACCAACTTAATATTGCCGTTATGAAAAATTCTCGACGCCGGTTTATACAACAAACTACATTAGCCGGAGCTGGTATTTTAGCTGCAAAATCAGGTATTACTTCTTTCACTGCACAGAGTTACAGAAGGATCATAGGCGCCAATGATAGGGTAAGAGTAGGTGTGGTAGGCTTTTCTGACCGTCACCGCAGCTCACATATGCCTTCCTTTATGAACCATTACAAAGAGCTCAATTTTGATGTAGTGGCTGTGTCGGATATCTGGAACATGAGAAGGGAAGAAGGTGCTGCGCAATGGAAAGAAAAAATGGGCCATGATATTGTAGCCTGCAAAAACAATGAAGAATTATATAGTAAAAAACTGGTAGACGCTGTATTCATCAGCACTGCCGATTTTCAACATGCTCAGCATGCTATTGAAGCGGTAAAAGCCGGTTGCGACGCATATGTAGAAAAGCCTTTCGCCGAAACAATGGAAGATAACCGCGCTGCTTTAAAAGCCATTAAGGCAACCGACAGAATAGTGCAGATAGGCTCGCAGCGTCGCAGCGGCAGCAACTATCACGCCGCCAATGAATTTATTAAATCGGGCAAGTTCGGTCCTATTACCATGGTAGAACTTACCTGGAACGTTAACCAGCCCGGTCGCTGGCGCAGACCCGCATTATTGAAGCAAATTAAGGAAGAGGATACCGATTGGAAGCGCTTTCTCATGAATCGTCCGTATGAAGCATTCGACCCGCGCAAATACCTCGAATATCGCCTGTTCTGGCCTTATTCATCAGGGCTTCCCGGTCAATGGATGAGCCATCAGATAGATACCGTGCATTGGTTCAGCGGTCTGCAACATCCCCGCAGCGTAGTAGCCAATGGAGGCATTTACATGTGGAAAGACGGTAGGAAGAACTGGGATACCATCACGGCTGTATTTGATTACGGTCCGGTAGATGATCCTTCAACCGGCTTTCAGGTTACATTTGGCTCTCGCATGCACAATGGGGATGAACATCCGGCTGAGATCTATTATTCCAATGGCGGCGAGTTGAACCTCATTACCAATACCGTATCGCCCAAAGGCGGATTGACCAAAAGGTTCGCCGATGAAATGGGTATGCAACCCAATTTATTGCCCGAACAAAGTCTGGCGCAGGCCGATCCGGTGATAGCATCTGCCAATACCGGAGGTGATAAACTGACTTCAAACCACGTGCGTAACTGGATGGAATGCATTCGCAGCCGCAAACAACCCAATGCGCCTGTTGAAGCAGGATATAGTCATTCCATTGCCACCATCATGACCAATGCCGCAGTACATACCGGCGCCAAAGTAACGTTTGATGAAAAAACACAGGAAGTAATGGCAAACGGTAAAGTATTCAAATACTAAATGCGGGAAATTAAATAAGCTAACTATGAAATTTTCTTCACGATATGTAAGTACCTGTGCTTTGGGTTTATTATTAACTGGAACTGCAATGGCGCAGAAAAAAGAACCTGTAAAAATTGTAAAAGAAAACAACCAGCATAAGATCGATGTATTCATCGGCTCAAAATTGTTCACCAGTTTCCTGTATCCCGATACGCTGGAGAAACCGGTATTATATCCATTGTATGCCGCCAATGGCACCGTGGTTACCAGAGGCTTTCCATTGAAGCCCCAACCCGGTGAACCAACTGATCATCCGCATCACCTGGGGTTATGGTTCAACTTTGAAAATGTAAATGGTCTGGATTTCTGGAATAATTCCTTTGCCATTCCTGCAGCCAAAAAGAACATGTACGGATGGATCAAAACAGATCGCATCATTAAAACTGCCGATGGAAACAAAGGCGTACTGGCGTATCATGCCAACTGGACAAATCAGAAAAATGATGTACTGCTTGAGGAAACCACTCAGTTTGAATTCAGCGGTACAGCCACACAACGCATCATCGATCGCATTACTGTATTGAAAGCCAATACCGAAGTGACTTTTAACGATGCGAAAGACGGACTGCTGGGCCTGCGGGTAGCACATGAATTACAGATCCCCGGCAAGCAGGACCAGAAGTTTACCGACGATAAAGGCAATGTAACCGTTGTAAAAGCCAATACCGACAAGATTGCCAATGGTAATTATCTTACCAGCGAAGGCAAGGAAGGCGACAGCGCATGGAGCACACGCGGCGTATGGTGCAAAATGTATGGTAAAATGAAAAATGATTCCATCAGTATTGCCATTATCGATCATCCGGGCAATCCCAATTATCCCACTTACTGGCATGCCAGAGGATATGGATTGTTTGCTGCCAATCCGTTGGGAGAGAAAATATTCACCAATGGTAAAATGACCAAAAACCTGCACCTGAACAAAGGCGAAACGGTTCGTTTTGTTTACCGTATTGTTATTGATGAAGGAAAAAACACGCTTACGCCGCAACAGTTAAATCAACTGGCCGGTGACTTTGCCAATACCAAATTTTCAGATATAGCAAAATAAATAGTAGAAAGACAACAACTTCCCGCCTTCTTGACCCTGCTTAAGAGTTCAATAAGGCGGGAATTTTTATTTTTTAATTCTTCTTTGATATTTCAAAAAAACGTAATTTACGCTTCTACCGTCCTCACTAATCAACATATCCGCGCACTATTTGTTAAGCTTTTTAGGCATACTGAATAAGTAATACCTGCAACCCAATCCTTCCCCAGGCACCTTTGTAGTGTCGGAAATCAAATTATTTATTAATCCTGAATTTAAGTACGCTGATCCTGTTCTGCTGTGAATGGATTGGTAAAAAATTCGTCATGAATATATACCCTCAAAGTGACCTTTTGTTGCGCGATACGTCGGGACCGCTGTTGTCGTCTGTGTTTGATGCGGTAAATTTTAGCATCATAGTTATTGATCATTATGGTTGTTTTGCAGAAGTAAATGAAGCCTATTGCCGTATGATGGGTTATACGCGGATGGAACTGGTGGGACAGCATTTTTTAACGGTTGTTCCCCAGGAGCAAAGGAAGGCCAATATGCAGACCTTTAATGACATCATGAACAGCACCGGTCAACTACAGTTTGAAGGCGACCATGTTGCACAACGTAAAGACGGCCATATTTTTCATGTATATACTCATACCTGTGTAATAACACGCCAGAATGGTGTTCGCAATCTTATTGTTTCTTTAACCGATTTAACGGAAATCAGGAAGTACAAAACCCTGCTTGAAGATACCGAACTGGCAACTGGTGTTGGTGGCTGGCAGCTCGATATGCAAACCAACAGGTTTTATTGCACCGAAGGCCTTTATAAACTATTCAACATTCAGCATACAAATGATATTACCTGGAATGATATGTTTTCATTCTTTGGAAATGAAGCCTGCACCAGTTTCAGAAGGGCAATAAAACTGGCTGTTGAAAACGGAAGACCTTTCAATATTGAATTGAATTGCAGCACTACCCCTGGCGCACCAAGATGGATCAGGGCCATGGGCCGCGCAGAACGTTTATTGTATAAAGCAATCAGGTTATTTGGCACTTTTCAGGATATTACCCAACACAAAGTATCTGAAGAAATGATCTTTCTGGGCCAGGAAAAATACCGGGCCATTGCTAACAGTAGCCTGTACGCTTTTATTTTGGGTAAACCCGATGGCACCATCCTGGAAGTAAACAGCAAAGCCTGTGAGTTGTTTGGATATACTGAGGAAGAATTCAGAAAGCTGGGTCGGAAAGGTTGTGTTTTATTTACTCCTGAGGTAGAAGAAATGTTAAAAGAACGTATTGCAAAAGGCTTTGCCCAGGGTGAGCTTACTGCTGTTAAAAAGAATGGTGAACAGTTCCCTTGTGAGTTTTCTTCGGTTTATTTTAAAGACCTGAATGGAGAAGATCGCATGAGCACCATCATGCGGGATATATCAGAAAAAAAGAATGCCGAAAAGGAATTAAAGAAGCTCTCTCATATAGCCCGCGAAACCATCAGCCCGATTGTTATTACAGACTCCGAAAGAAGGATCCAATGGGTGAATGCTGCATTTACCCGTGTTTCAGAATACACACTAAAAGAAGTACTGGGTAAAAAGCCCGAAGATTTTTTGTATGGGGAAGAAACCGAGCCGGAATCAATAACCTATATGAATGAAAATAAAAGGGCTGCGCGCACTTTCGATAGCGAAATGCTGCTGTATGCCAAATCGGGTAAAAAGTTCTGGATGACTATGCAGGCACAACCTCAATTTGACGATGCCGGTAAACTCGTAGGCTATTTTGCCATTGGCATCGACAGCACAGCCCGTAAACAGTCTGAAGCGGAGTTGATCCGCAACCAACAGTTATTACAACAGACAGAGCGGATTGCACTGCTGGGAAGCTGGGAAACAGATCTGAAAACCCAAAAAAGTATCTGGAGCGATGAATTGTTCAGAATTTATGGTTTGGAACCTCAGTCCATATCGCCTGACTTTGATAAAATGGTGTCATTCATCCATCCCGATGACCAGCAACAGGTTATGGTGGCTCTGGAAGCAACCCTTGCAGGAAAAGGTAATTTTGATCTGGAAAACAGAATTGTACAACCCAATGGCAGCATACGCATTATTCATGCGCAGGGACAACTGATTAAAAACCGGCAGGGAGAAGCTGTTAAATGCATTGGCGTGGTACACGACATCACCAGCCAAAAAGAAGCAGAAGCCCGCTTTCGGCAGGAAGAAGCTGAAAGGATCAGGCTGGAGAAACAATTGCTGGAAGAAAAAGTAAACCAGCAGAAACAGATAGCACGCGCTACTATCAATACGCAGGAAAAGGAACGGTCTGAAATAGGAAAGGAGCTGCATGATAATGTAAATCAGATCCTCGCTTCGGCCAAGCTCTTTCTTTCTTCGCCCTTTATCGAAGGTAGTGAAAGGGAGCTGTTCACCAACAAAGCGATCGATCATATCAACATGGCCATTGAAGAAATGCGCAAGCTGTCTAAATCACTGGTATCGCCCAGCGCAGCCGATCTTGGCATTATCGAAACCATTACTGATCTTATTCACGATATTAAAATGGTACAGAAGATTGATGTGCGTTTTGATGATGGAGGTATCGATGAATCCAAACTCGATAGCGGCGTAAAACTTACCATGTACCGTATTGTGCAGGAGCAGGTAAATAATATTCTGAAGTATGCCAGCGCTACATCTGTTCATATTTCTATTAAAGAAGAAGATAAAAAATTGATCCTTACCATTGCCGATAATGGCAAAGGCTTCGATCTGGCAACAAGGCGAAAGGGCATCGGTTTAAATAACATCATTAACCGCGCCGATGTATTCAATGGTAAAGTAGAAATTCAAACTGCTCCCGGCAATGGATGCCGTGTAAGAGTGGTGTTTGATAAGTAAGGGTTAACTCCTCAGCCTCGCTTCCTCCAGATCGAGTTCTCTTTCCCGCTCACGAATGAGTTCATCGGAAAATTCATTATTATTACGATAGTGCGCCAGTTCCTGACGGCGTACTTTTATAAGTTCAAGCAACATTTGCCGGTATTGCGGTATAAATGTATTTCCTTCATCAATACGCTCCTGCGCGTTCAGTTTTTGTTGCGCTATTGAAATCATTCTTTCATAGCGGTCATGCACGCGTTTGTACGTTTCGTTGGTTTCTATCTGATCCTTGTAATTAGCATCCATATAACCTAATACAGCCTGCGCAAGCCGTAACCGCATATCAAGCGCCTGCATTTCTTCTGACTCTTCGTCGTTGGTTTTGATATTTAATACGCGTATGAGTGGCTTCAGGCTTAATCCCTGCAACACCAGTGTAAAAAGTATCACTACAAACGTGATAAATAAAATAAGATTCCGGTGCGGGAAAGCCGTTTCATTCGACAAAGTAAGCGGGATAGAAAGTGCCGAAGCAAGCGATACTACGCCACGCATACCACTCCATGCGGTTAGCAAAACGTTTTTCCAGCCGGGAGGAGGCTCTTTTTCCCGTATACTTTTAAACAGCATTCTTGGAATATAAGCGCCCGGAAAAACCCATATAATACGTATGAGTATGGTAACAGCACTGATGATAACAGCATATAAAATAACTTCACTCACAGAATAGTTTTCCAGGCCATGTATAATGGTGGGCAACTGCAAACCAATAAGGATAAATACAAACCCGTTCAATAAAAAGATCAGTGTATTCCAGATCGCCAGTGTATTTAAACGGGTGTCGTAACTGAAAATATCAGGTGAGCGAAAGCTGAGAAATAAACCGCCGGTTACAACCGATAATACGCCTGATACATGAAAATGTTCCGCCGTTATATACATGATATACGGCGAAATAAGCGTGAAGGCTGAATCAATAGCCGGTGTAGTAGGGAAGAAGCGATGAATGGCATAAATAAAATGCGCAATGATCAGGCCGATTACAATACCCATTATCGCTACAATAAAAAAGCTTTGGGTTGCCTTCCCAAAATGAAACTCGCCTGTAAGTATAGCAGCCAGTGCAAAGCGGAACACGATAAGGCTCGCTGCATCGTTCACCAGACTTTCGCCTTCAAGGATGGTTACCACTCTTTTTGGAACTTTTAATCCCTGCAATACTGAAGTAGCTGCTACGGCATCGGGCGGAGAAATAATACCTCCCAGTAAAAAACCGGCAGCCAGTGAAAAATCAGGAATGATCATATGAGCGATCCAGGCAACAGCAGCACTGGTAAATATAACCAGACCAAATCCCAGCAGACTGATGGGACGTTTATAATTCCAGAAATCGTTCCATGACGTATTCCATGCAGCAGCATATAACAGGGGCGGAAGGAAAATAAGAAACACCAGGTCGGGATGCAGGCTGATGCGTGGAATACCCGGTATCAGACTGATAAGCAAACCACTTATTACCAGAAAAATAGGATAGGAAATATTCAGTTTGCTGCTTATCATCGTCAGCATGCTGATGACAAATAAGAGCGATAAAATAAGTAGTAGGTTATCCTGTATCATTGACACAAATCTAAGGCATCAGCGCATACATGCAAAAAGCATAAAAGAGATGCTGTTGATTCGTTATATCTTAACGGGAATTGCTCTTTGGGAACATCACTTTATCGGGTTGTTTCATTAATTCAGGGACCACCTGTTTAATGATGCTGGTACGTATAGACGCAGCTTTTTTAGGTTCTACAAGATACGTTACGGTTGCTTCTACCCAGGTATTGGCATTGATACGAAATGCAACAAAAGGATATTCCTTGATCTGCAGTTCATCTACGGCTGTTTGTTTTATGATCTCTTTCAGATGTTCTATACGGTCAGCTGTTTCCGGTCCTAATATTTTCAGGGCCACATTGCGTATGGTAGTTTCAACGTACGACAGGTCGCTTTCATAGGCAATATGAAATGGAATTTCATTCCAGATATAAGGAAATTTTTGCCATGAATAATTATATATAGCAGCCTGAAATACCAGACTGTTGGGAAAACGGATCAGCCTTCCCGTAGGAAGGTCATTGCTAAGATAATCGCCCCCAAATTCCCAAAGGGTGGTATCCAGATAATTTATTTCCACCACATCACCCTTAAAGGTATCTGCCTGAATACGGTCGCCTACCCGGTAGGGTGAGCGGATGACAATATACACCCATGCCGCCAGTGATGAAATAGGCGTTTGTAATGCAAAACCCAGTAATAATGAAATGAGGCCGAGCGATACGGCCGCCGTATACCAGTTTTGAAATAAGATCGAAATGAAAATGAATAATATGGTTATCAGGCTCAGGAAACGGATCAGCCGGATAAAATTATATCCCTTTGCCGGAACGTGCGATCTTTTTAAAATTATGCCTTCTGCTGTTTTGGTGACGATCATTACCAGAGAGGTAAGCAATACTCCCAGGCTTAATTTTTTTAACAATGCCAGCCACGTACCAAATATTTCAAATACTTTTAATCGTAAAAGCAACCAGGCGGCCACACTGATCAGTGCAATAGTAACATACGTGCCGATCCATAATTTTCGTGGCCGGTCGCCGGTGGCGGTAGGTTTTGTTTCCGTTGGTAATTGACTGATCGGCTTGATATCCATACTAAAATACAATAGCTATAAAAATCATACCCCTACGGCAGACGTGGCTTATTAATTGTATAACGCATAGTAGCTCAGAGGTATAAAGACAAACAGCAGGCCCTTTCATATGAACACCAACAATAAATTACCTTTTGCCATTACAGCCTCACTGGGGCTGCTTGGATTGTTTCTTTTCTTTTACATATTGTATATCGGAAGCGATATACTTATTCCTATTATTTATTCTGCCTTAATAGCCATTTTGTTAAATCCGCTGGTGAACCTGTTATGTCGCTATAAAGTAAACAGGGTGCTTTCCATTTTCATTGCCGTGATTGTAATGTTAATGGTAATGGGCGGACTTATTTACTTTATCATCAATCAAAGCCTGCGGTTCGGCGATACTTTACCGGCACTGCAACATAAACTGAATCTCTTACTGGCGGACTTGAGCCAATGGGCGTCGAAAACCTTTAAGATCAGCGCCAACAAAGTAGATGCGTGGATAGTAGAAACGGAGAATAAACAACTCAATTCTTCGGGTGCTCTGGTTGGTCAGACTTTAATCACCGTCACCAGCATTTTAAAACTTGTTTTCCTGATTCCTGTGTACATATTCATGTTCCTGTTTTATAAAACATTACTGCTTGATTTTTTTGCGAAAGTGTTCCGTAAAGAAAGCCATGATACGGTGGGTGAAGTTTTGTTTGAAACAAAAATGCTTATTCAGAAATATCTGGTTGGTCTGTTGATAGAAGCTGCTATTGTAGCTGGTTTAAATTCACTGGGCCTGTTGCTGCTTGGTATTGATTATGCTATTTTACTGGCTATTATCGGTGCATTGTTAAATATCATTCCATATATAGGCGGTATTGTGGCGGTGGTATTGCCGCTGATCATTGCATATACCAGTAAACCGCCCATTTATGGTTTATGGGTGTTGATCCTGTATATGGTAGTTCAGTTTATCGACAATCACTATATCGTTCCCAAAATTGTGGCTTCCAAAGTGCGTATCAATGCGCTCATTTCAATTATAGTGGTATTTTTTGGCGGCGCCATATGGGGCATTCCCGGTATGTTTTTATCAATTCCTTTAACTGCTATTGTTAAAGTTATTTTCGACAGAATACCTCAATTACATGCCTGGGGCTTGCTATTGGGTGACACTATGCCGCCTATCGGAAAAATCATCTTTAAATCACCTGGTAAAACAAAGGAAGAAGAACAAAAGAGCAAAGCACGCGAAGAGTCGAATAGAAAAAGTAGTAAGTAGTAAGTTCTTAGTTCTTAGAACTTAGAACTCGCCTGCGTGGCACATCAATTGTATCGCTGATATAAAGTATTTGTTATGCCAGAAAAGAAAATAATCAGGCGAGCCATGCGTGATAAACGTGAGGGTAAATCGCCATCTACTCAGGCTGGTGAATTTGTGCATGAAGAAATAGATAAGATCCGTAAAGGTGAGCATGGTGCACGCTCGGCAAAACAGGCTATTGCTATTGGTTTGAATGAAGCCCGTCGTGCAGGTGTTGATTTAAAACCGCCCAAAAAAGGCAGAACGTCTCAGAAAACGCGCAAAAGTGCTGAAAGCGCCTACGAAAGTGGCAAGGAACATAAACCTGTTTCCCGTAAACGGTCACGGGCCAGAGTGAAAGCATTAAAACGTGAAAGTACAAGCAGCGCTTCACACAGTGCGCTTTCAAAACAGGCAAAATCGGCAGCCAAAAGACGTACTGCTTCCTCCCAATCCGCAGCCGCCAAAAAAGCAGCAGCTACCAAAGGGCCGCGTAAACGTTCGACTGCAGCCAAAAAAGCAGCACGTACAAGAGCAAGAAGAAAAAGTTAATAAGTTATAAGTTGAAAAGTTAATAGGTTGAAAAGTTGACGTTAGCCATATTAACCTATCAACTTTTCAACCTATTAACCCTTTATTACTTATTCATCCAGTATCGACAATGTTACTTTAACTGTTTCGCGCAGTGCATCTGCATCAGGGCGGCTTTTGCCGACCATGCGTAAGCCCATTAAACTATTATAGAGGTACCGGGCCAGTGCTTTGGGGGAAGCCTTTTTTGCAATTTCTCCTTTTGCCTGACCTTCTTTTATGAGCATGTATAAATGGCCTTCCATTTCTTCCATACTCTCAAGAGCGGCTTTTGCAATTACTTTATCAACACAGCTCATTTCTATACTTGCATTAACCAGCATACAGCCCTTTCTCTCTTCATCTGTTAGAATATCCTTTACCGTATAATCAAAAATAATACGGATCTTCTTTTTGGGACTGTCTGTTTTCGCCTGTAATTGTGTCAAATCATCCAGTTGGGCGGTTTTGTACTGATCAAGCGTTCTGAGAAACAAACCATGTTTGTCGCCAAACGTGTCGTATATGCTGGAGCGGCTTAACCCTGTGGCCTGAACCAGGTCATCCATTGAAGTACCGTTGTATCCTTTTTCGGTGAACACATCCTTTGCCTTCCTCAGTACCTCTACTTCGTCGAACTGTTTAACTTTTGGCATTTGCTATTTGGAATCTTTGTTCCAAAATTACCACAAATTTTATAAAGTAGCCATACCACCGTCTGCGATCAGTTCTGCACCCAATACAAAAGTGGAATCGTCTGAAGCAAAGAAGGTGGCAACGCGGGCAATTTCTTCGGGATTACCCATGCGTCCTAAAGGAACTTTACCTTGTAAATCCGCCTTAAAGCCTTCTACCTGTTCCGCTGATAGGCCCATTTTTCCCATGATGGGTGTAGCGATCGGGCCGGGACTTATAGCATTTACACGAATTTTACGCTGTACCAGGTCAGCCGATAAAGTGCGGGCTAGGGACAGTAATGCCGCTTTGGTGGCCGAGTATACAGAGGCAGTAGCCATACCTATGTGGGCGGCAATAGAGGTATTTAAAATGATAGAGCCCCCGTCGTTGATAACAGGCAATAACTCCTGTATCGTGAAATAAGCGCCCTTTACATTGATATTAAATTGTTCATCAAAAACTTCTTCCGTAACAGCTTCAAGGGGATTGAATTTGCCAATGCCTGCATTGATGAATACAACATCAAGCGATGGAACGATCAATTTTACCTGTTCCCTGAGTTTGCGAATATCGCTCATACGGGCGGTATCGGAAACAATAGCATGTACATTTCCACCCAGTTCCTGTTTAGCCTTTTCCAGCGCGGCCTGGTTTCTGCCTGTAATAATCACCTTAGCGCCCTGTGCCAGAAATTCTTTGGCGGTAGCAAAGCCAATACCACTGTTACCTCCCGTAATAAGGGCGGTTTTATTTTGTAAACGATTCATGATTTGTTTTATTTGAGTATATAGAATATTGGAATGATCATTCCGGAACAAAGGTAAAGGTATTGGAATGATTGTTCCAAATAAAATTTGTTAACACCTGTCAGGGCACTTATTGCTCTGCATATTAAAGTACTGCGAGGCGCCTTACAGGTTCTTCTGATACTCCTCAATCATTCTTACAATATCATGTCGTTGTAAATAATGCGCCCAACCTAAGGGAATACCATCGTAAATGGCGTCTTTAATGGTGAGATCGGGTTTTGCCCGCAGGGCCAGTTCGGCCAGGGCTGCATCATCTCTTTCTGCAGCTATATGTAGTAAGGTAGTTTGAAAGTCACCGTATTGACGGTTCACCAGTTGCGGATCTGCTTTTAGTAATGCCGCTGCCTGGTCTTTCCATCCCAGGTCCCAGGCATCCAATACTGTATAGGTAGCGCCATGTTGCACCAGCCATTCTGCCGAAGCTGGTTGTTTACAATGTGCTGCCAGTTGTATCAACGTTAGGCGGTTGGCAAGTGGTGTATTCAATTCATCAACGGTAAGCTGGCTACCAATATCATTTAGTAAACTGATATCGCCTAAGCCAATTGCTTCAGCTATTGTTACCCGTACCGGAGAATCAGGATGCGTGATATACCGGTCATTGACTATCCACCAACTGTGCCCGTCGCTGATCCATTCAAATCCTATTTGTTCATATATACGTCTTCCATCGCCAGTGGCATTTAGTATGGCATACCTGTATCCTTTTTCTTTTGCATATAAACAGGCTGCAATCGTTACTGCTTTTCCAATGCCCTTATTGCGAATGCGTGGCAATACGCCTACTCCGTAAATACCGGCAGCTCCGTATGGTCCTGTAGTGAGAAGCACCGAAGCCTGGCCTACGATATCGCCGTTCAACAAGGCGATAAAACGTTGTGCTTTATCCGGATGCGCTTTCATCAACGGCATTGATAGCGCGCCGTCATTGGAATAGGGAAGATTTTTTATATGCTGAATAGAAATATCATTATCTGCAAAGATCTTCAGGTTGGGTGGACCCGGGTGATCGGTCTTTATCTTATCCAGATCGAGCGCCATCCATGTAGGATGCCATCCCGGTTGAAAACCACGCGCCAATAACAGAACATTCAGGTTGGCTGTTTGTGGTGGATCGAGTGACCACACGCCTGCATGTTTAACGTTATGACTGCGGAACCAGTTCATCATTTCATCCAGTTGCTCTCTGGCCGTTTCTGCTTTTATACAAGGAAAAGTAACCATCACTGAACCCGCATCGGGGCGAAAGGCCCAGGTTAAACCATCTCTTGTTTGTACTTCGCCACCCTGCGTAATGGCATTTAAAGCAAACAATTCGATATGATTGTAAGCGACAGCCTGTTCCAGTTGCTGCCGGCCAGCGTTTTGTAAGATGGCAATATTGTGCAATGACATGCGTGTTGACTTTTCTGCTTATAAATAGTACGATAAAAATACAGTTGCCTTGCGGTATTGCGTAATTTTAGTGTGGGAGTTCCTTAAAACAGCAGGCATGAAAAGTAACCGGAATATGTTTACCGTTGCCATCAAATCAATTGCATTTGCATGGCAAACCAACCGCAGGTTGTTATGGCTTCTTATATTATTTTATATTTTCCAGGGGTCTGTTGTATATCTTCAGTTTACCAGTTTTTCTTCCATTGTAGATGAAATTATCAAGCTACGCCAGGGCGCCAGCAATACCCGTCAGTTGGTATGGTCATCTATGGTGCTTGGTTTGTCGTTCCTCGTGCCCCTCCTTATCGGCAATATCGGCAATCACTATCGCATGATCTTCCGTATGCAGCAAAGTATACAGCTTGATATGTATAAAATTGAACGGCAGGGAAATCTGGATATAGGAACTATAGAAAGCAGTTCCTATCAGAATCTATTACGCAGTGCGCAGGAGTGGGGCAGCAGCAGTGTTTTGAATCTGCAGGATTTCTTTTTTAATTCTGCCAGTAATTTTGCAGGCATTATCACATCTATTGGTATTCTTTGGTCGCTTAATAAATGGCTTGTCGTGTTTGCTGTGGTGGCTGCGGCGCCTATCTACTTTTTTTATAAGAAATATAGCATGGAGGTTTTTCGCATCCGCTATCTTTCTGTAAACGATCACCGCGTTATAAATAACCGTATCTCACACTTTGAAGAATTGCAAAAAGCGATTGACGTTATTTTACTCAAGCTGCAGGGATGGCTGAAAACTGAGATCAGGGATAAGAAGATGGCTTTTCATGAGAAAATTATTGTGGCTGAAAGAAAAAAAGCCATCTCTTATAGCATCATGAGTTTGTGGTACCTGGTGTTTCTTTTTGCAGCTATTGCATTAATGACGCGTGAAGCCATTGCCGGACGCATTGCAGTAGGCGCATTGCTGTTGGCATTTACTACCTACACACGGTTTTATCAAACGGTTAACGGGTATCTTGAATCTATTTCCGTTGCCGAAGAAGCTTCCCGATATGCATCGCGCTGGTTTGAGTTGTTTGATATGCAGCCAAAAATAAGATCTAAACCCGATGCCGTTCGAATCAGTTTTACCGAACCTCCGTTAATTGAGTTCGACAATGTATCATTCCGTTATCCGGGAGAAGATGTTGATAATCCCTACGTATTGGAGCATTTATCTTTTTCTATAAAACCTGGAGAAAAAGTAGCTATTGTCGGCGTAAACGGTTCCGGCAAAACAACGCTTATAAAACTGCTTTGCCGTATTTATGACCCTACAGAAGGAAACATTTTAATCAATGGCACAAATCTGAAAGATGTTAAGCTGGAAGACTGGCAGAGCGCGCTTGGTATTTTGTTTCAGGATTTCCCGGTGTATAATTTAACCATTCGTGAATCTATTGGCGTGGGCAGAATTGCAGATGTTGATGGAAATAATAAAGAAGAAAACATAATACGCGCAGCGCAATACTCAGGCGTGGATGAATTTATAAAGGATTACGATCAGCTCATATGGAAAGAGTTTGCGGGCGGTGTTGATCTGTCGAAAGGCCAGCATCAGCGTTTGGCCGTAGCACGTATGTTTTACCGCAATGCTGCCGTAACCATTTTAGATGAACCAACCGCTTCCATTGATGCAGTAACTGAAGAAAAGATCTTCAATACGCTCGAAAAGAATATGGAGGGCAAAACAGTCATTCTTATTACTCATAGGTTCAGCACCGTTAAAAACGCCGACAAGATCATTCTGCTGGAGAAAGGGACGATCATCGAATATGGGTCGCATAAAGAACTGATGCAACTCAGCGGTAAATACTTTGAGTTGTATACTATGCAGGCGAAGCGTTATTTAGATGAAGAACCTTATTCCACAAACTCCCATGCACTCTGATAGGCATTTTTCTCCTGCGTCCACGATATAAAGTCGGCATAAAAAGGAAATTGCGAAAGGGTGGCGCTGTCACCAATGACCACCAGCTTTTTACGGGCGCGTGTCATGGCCACATTCATGCGGCGGATATCTGATAAAAAACCAATTTTACTTTCGGGGTTACTGCGCGTCATGCTGATGTACACGATATCGCGTTCCTGTCCCTGAAAGCTGTCGATGGTATTGATGGCTATTCTGTGTTCATATGCCTGCAGGGCGGGACTGCTCATGAATTGCTCTTTCAGCGTATCGATCTGTTGTTTGTACGGCGATATAATAGCAATACTGGGAAAGTTATGCGGCTCATAATGATCATCCAGCGCTGATACCAGTTGCGTTAAGTGTTTGAATAAAAATGCTGCTTCTTCGGGGTTATAGGTGCTGGTTCGTTCGGTTTTTTCGTCAAAGCCACAACCGGCAGTATCTACAAACACCAACGGATTATCTTCCGAAAACAAAACATGCCGGGCTACCGAGTCGTGCGCTTTCAGTTTATCGCCATAAAAAGCGATCGATGAATACCCCATGATCATTTCGTGCATGCGGTATTGTTCTTCCAGCAATACGACAGCTTCCGGATGCAGGGCAACACATTTTTCAAGCAGGGTAGTGCTCAGCCCGTTTTGGGCGGCTTCGGTACTTTTTACAGTCGGCGGTAACTGGCAATGATCACCTGCCAGGATCACTTTCTGTGCTTTTAATATGGGTATCCAGCAGGCTGGTTCAAGGGCCTGACCTGCCTCGTCGATCACTACTGTTGCAAATTTCAGGTTGCGGATGGTATAATGATTGGCGCCAACCAGCGTGGCCGTGATCACCTGCGCTTTGCCAACCAGGTCGTTGATAATATATTGTTCTGAATTATCAACTTCCTTCATAATGTTGCGAGCCTCAGCAAACAAGGCTTTTCGCTGGTCGCGTTCGGCTTTACCAAAATTGCGTTTGTATTTATGGGCCATGTCCAGATAGGCCGACGCCTGCTTTTTCAACCTTTTGATCTCTTTCGTATGGCTGTGTTCAGCCATTTTATAATCAAGGGTGAGCGATAATAACCGCTCCGACACCCTTGCAGGATTACCAATGCGCAATACATTCAATCCTTCCTCGCTTAATTTATCGCTCAACAGGTCAACGGCTGTATTGCTGGGCGCCACTACCAGTATTTGCTGCTGATTCTGGTTTATCATGGCTTTAATAGCCTGAACAAGGGTAGTGGTTTTACCTGTTCCCGGTGGACCGTGAACAATAGCCAGGTCATTGGCATTCAGTATTTTATTTACAGCTATCTGTTGTGAGGCATTAAGTTGCGGCAGGGCTATGGGAGCATTCGACAGGTTGAACTGTGGTCCTTTTTCTGAAGTGCCGGTAAGAATCCTTATCAGCTTTCCGTCTGCCGGTTTCTCGGCAAGAATGGAAGCCTGTTTCAGGGCACTTTGCATTTCATCGTAACTGTTTTCGTCGAACAGCAGGTCGATACCCAGCTTTCCATCCCTTGCCCAGTCAGGCAATTCATCGGTTCGAAGGGTGATTTTCAATCTGGTACCGTTTACAAATGAAATTGTACCTTCGGTTTTATTGGTTTCTGCATCGTGATTTGAAAATAATATGGCAGGCATGCCAAAGCGGAACTGATGGATTACATCCTGATGGGTCGTTCTTTCTACTTCAACGGTCAGATAATCACCACGGCTCATTTCGGAGTCGCGAATAGCGATGGGATACCAGGTAAGTCCGTTCGCTCTTCTTTCTGATACAGATGTTGTTTGAGTAAGCTTAAGGTATAATTGTCGATCCTCTTCACGTTCAATCTTCAATAAATCCAATAACTTTTTGAAATAATCCATAGTCTGCAAAGGTACGATGGATACCGTATAAGGGGTAATGGGGTTTGTTAAAAAAGCTTCAGATGTTTAGCAAACATGTGTCGATGCTTATTAAACATGCCTCGATGTTTGAGAAACATGTGTTGATGTTTGAAAAACATGCCATAATGTTTGAAAGACATGGGATGATGTTTAATAAACTTAGGATGATGTTTAATAAACATGGGTCAATGTTTGATAAACATGTATCGATGCTTTTTAAACATGCCTCGATGTTTGATAAACTTGTATCAATGTTTGATAAACATGCCTCAATGTTTTTTAAACATGTATTGATGTTTATCAAGCATCGACCATTGCTTTTAAAACATGGGATGATGTTTAATAAACATTTTCATGATTAAAGAGAAACATAGCCATCGCTAAAGAGCTTATTAGCTTATTGATATTTGATAATATATTTTTTATTTTATTGATACGTTGGGTAATTAAGTTAACTTCAGCTATAAGTGAAGTTACTCATTAGTAAGATGGTAAACGTGTCAACAGAAATTATTATTCATCTGCCGAAAGAAAAGGTAGCTGAATTTGCTTCAGACCCCGACAACGCCCCTAAATGGTATGTAAATATTGAATCGGTTGAGTGGCTAACCGAAAAGCCATTAAAGATCGGATCTCAACTTGTTTTTAGGGCAAAGTTCATGGGACGGCATCTTCAATATATATACGAAGTGATTGAGATTATTCCTGGCCAGAAGCTGGTGATGCAAACGGTTAATACACCTGTTATAATAGAAACCACCTATGGGTGGCAGGCTGTTGATGAAAATACCACCTGTATGACGTTCTGTAACCGGGGAATACCGCCCGGCCTTTCAAAGATACTTACGCCCATAGTTGCCATCGTAATAAAGCAGGCCAGTCGTAAAGACTTAAAGCGCCTTAAATCCCTGCTGGAAAGAAATGTGCGCACCCTTCAGCCAATGTAAATCAATGTTATCTTTTTTACACATACTGGCATTTTAGCCAATTAAAGGCTATTTTAGGGATGCCAAACAGATACACTATGAAAAGCAACACCAGCCAGAAGTTCCTGCAATATATGTACAGCAATTTTACCGGCAATTTCCTGGGCTTTGCCATTGGGATGGCATCCACCCGCCTGGTATCTCACTTCTTTACCACCCGCAGCATTAAAAACCTGTGGGGACTTACTACCAGCAAAACTGTTGTTGATAAACAAACCTTTAGCGGTATGGAGTGGGCCGTCTCCATTATTATCGGCTTTGTTGTGTTTGAGATCATCTCAAAATGGGTAAAGAAAAAGCTCAACCCCATGTTACTAAAATATAAAGGCTATTTACCCGCTGACTGGGTAGATGAATCTGCACCCGCAACGGCAGCCGCTGTTCAACCCATCGCTGCAGCCATAAAGCAGGATGATAAAGCCGTTGCAACAGGCAGTGATAGCGCTGCCTAATTGTCTGAACCGGGATTTTATGCTGATTTACAAGATTCTTCTACTAAGCCAATCTCCGGTTTAGACTTTCTATTTAAATTCAAGCTATTCGAGTATACCGTGTGGCGAAGAATAAGCATCTGTTCAATCGCCTAAAATCCGGGTTCAGACATTTACTCTACCAATCACCTTTACACCTCCTTCTTCTGGTTATTTAAGCCTTTCACTCAAACCTCAGTCCAGTCGCAACTCTTTATTTCCCTTAAAAAAATGAAGATTTAGTTTAATTATCTGCGTTTAGTTGTTTAAAAAGATTTATTTTTAGTGTTTAAAAAGATTTAATTAATTTAAATTTAGTTTAAATAAGGGCATATTTCACTTGCTTTGTTTCAGGAAATCATGTTGATTGTCAGGTAGCTGGCAGGTAGTAAACTGTTTTTTAATCCCGTATACCGGGAGTTTCTTTTGTTTTTGGTACTTGTAGAAAAAGCATATCAATGAAACAACTGGTAACAGCTACGATGATAATAACCCTGGTGCTGGCAATGTGCAGCAGACCGGTTTTGGGGCACGCATTAAATGATGGAAGTAAACCCACGTTCGGTGACACCTCAAAAAGATTAATCGTAATGGCCGATCAATCTGTAAACCGGGTGGCTATCGCTGATGTAGACGCAGGATCAATTGTATGGGAATGGACGCCCACCGCTTCGAATGTGCGCAAAGAAGATGCTAAATGGTTTACGAACATATCAGATGCCAAACCGGTATATGATAATAAATATGTTCTTACAACCGCTTCGGCGGGTGGTGTGGCCCTGATCAGAATAGCCGATAAGAAAACAGTTTTTTACGCCTACGGCGGAAACGGAAATATACATTCAGCAGAAGCATTGCCCGATGGTAATATAGTGATCGCTGCAAGTACGGGCGGTTATCTGATGCTGTTAAAAACGGATACCACTTCTTATCCTTTTAACGGCTATACCAAAAAATATAATCAACCCGATGCGCATAATGTAGTGTGGGATAAAAAGCGGCAGATCCTATGGAGCGCATCAGGCAATAAGTTATATCAATACGAGTATAATTTTAATCGTGCTGCACCTGATCTGGTCCTGAAAGATAGTATGGAGTTGCCGGCAAGTGGTTGTCATGATCTGTTTCCTGTTTCGGGCAGCGATGCTTTATGGTTGTCTACCAGCAGTAAAGTATGGATGATCAACCTGCAAAACAAAATGGTTAACCTGTTAAGTACCCTGCCCCGAATAAAAAGTGTGTCATCAGGTTCAGGTGCTAACTATCCGGCTGTGATGGTCCAGTCAATAGATTCAGGTAAACAGTGGTATAATGATAAGGTGATCGACTTCAGTGGGCATACCGTGTTTCAACTCGCCGGACTGAAGATGTATAAAGCCCGATGGTTCGTCCCGAATAATTTCAGTTACTAGCCAAATACAACCACTATGCAACAGATTGCTTCCAACAACAAGTCATTTGCCGACAAAACCGGTATTCCCATGTCGCTCATCTGGGGATACGTAGGTATTCTAATTTTTATGATGGGCGACGGTATGGAAACAGGCTGGCTGAGCCCTTACCTTAAAAGCCAGGGTTTATCCATTGAACAGAATGCTACACTCTTCACTGCCTATGGAATTACAGTGGCTGTTTCGGCCTGGTTCTCAGGTGTACTCGCAGAAGGTTTCGGTCCGAAAAAAACAATGCTCGCCGGTTTGCTTTTATATCTCGCCGGTACAAGCGGTTTTGTAGGATATGGCCTGCAGCATCTTAATTACCCGGTTATGATCGTTACCTATGCGCTGCGCGGTTTTGGTTATCCTTTATTTGCTTATTCATTCATGGTATGGATCGCCTATCAAAGTCCGAAAGAAAAACTGGGCAGGGCAGTAGGCTGGTTTTGGTTTGTGTTCACCGGCGGATTGAATGTATTGGGCGCCTTTTATTCAAGCTGGGCCATTCATAGTCTGGGATACATCAATACATTATGGACCTCCATATTCTGGGTATTGCTGGGCGCGTTCTTTGCCTTACTGATCAATAAAGCCGATTTTAAGCCGGCATCCAATGGTAATGATGCAGGCAGCAAAGCGCGTGAACTGATGAAAGGTTTAACTATTGTAAAAGAAGAACCAAAGGTGCTCTTAGGAGGAGTTGTTCGCATTATCAATACCACTGCACAATTTGCATTTCCTGTGTTTCTGCCCATGTATATGGCGCAGCACGGTTTTGATACTACTACCTGGTTAAAGATCTGGGGCACCATCTTTACCAGCAATATCATTTTCAATCTCATTTTTGGTTTTGTAGGCGATCGTCTCGGATGGCGCAATACCATTATGTGGTTTGGTGGCGTAGGCTGTGCCATTACTACACTGGCTTTATATTATGTGCCGCAGACTGCGGAAGGAAACTTCGCGGTTGTATTAACTGCCGGTATTTTATGGGGCGCCTGTCTGGCAGGTTATGTTCCTTTATCAGCCCTTGTTCCTTCACTTGTAAAAACCGATAAAGGCGCTGCCTTCGCTATTTTAAATCTCGGTGCAGGATTACCCGTTTTTGTTGGTCCGGCTATAGTGGGATTATTATTCGGCTTCATAGGCGATGAGGGCATCATATGGGTGTTAGCCATCCTGTATTTAATAAGTGCAGTGCTTACCCGGTTTATTACGCTGCCGGATAATGCTAAAACACTATATCATGTAGATGCAAAACGCACAATGCAAAACGCTTAATGCAAAATGCTACTGTATTCAGCATTGCACGTTCAGAGTTCAGCATTTTGCGTTCGGCCTTTCGCGTTCAGTATATATAACATTAAGAAACATCTCAAATAAAACAGCAATGAAAGTTTTAGTGACTGCGCCTTACAATGACAATGGATTAAAGACCCTGCAGGAATATTTTGGCGAAGTGATATACAAACCCTGGAAACCCAATGGACGTGCCTATTATGCAAACGAATTGAGTGAACTGCTTTCTGCCACCGCAGCACAGGCATTAATTACAGAACACGATCATGTTACGGCAGAAGTGATCAATGCACACGCTCATCTGCAGTTTATTGGTGTTTGCCGCGGTACTCCTTCAAACGTTGCTATTGATGTAGCTACCCAACACGGCATTCCCGTTTTTTATACACCCGCCCGCAATGCACAGGCTGTAGCAGAAATGTTTGTTGCCAACGTGATCACCTTTATGCGTAATACCATAGCCGGTATTGAATGGTTAAAAGGCCGTAACTGGGCGGCTGGCGCGCATACGTCTTACCTGCAGTTCAAGGGTAATGAACTGGCCGGTAAAACCATTGGTATGGTTGGGTTTGGTGCAATAGGTCAACTTATCGCCTATATGCTGCAATGTTATCCATGCCCTGTGCAGTTTTACGATCCTTATGTAGGAGAGCATGATAAGGCATACCGGTCTGTGTCGCTGAATGAATTGTTTGAAACCAGTGATATTGTTTCGATTCATCTTCCTGTTACAGAACAAACAAAAGGCATGATCGATTATTCGCTGTTGTCGAAAATGAAACCCGATGCCATTTTTGTTAACACCGCACGCGCTGTAGTAGTAAAAAGAGAAGACTTGTTGAAAGTGTTGGAAGAGGGCGCTATACGCGGTGCTATTCTGGATGTGTTTGATAACGAGCCGCCCGATGAAATTGATTACAAGATCATCGATCATCCCAACGTACTTGCTACTCCGCATATTGCAGGAGCCACATTTGAAGTGGAAGATCATCATGTGGATATTTTAAATAAAACGCTGGCCGACTGGTTTGTGAATAATAAAAGAACAGCGGCCAGACTGGCGAATGCCAAAGTATTAACCGTGCAAATCTGATCAGAAAATGACAACAAAAGAAGCATATATAATTATCGACATTGGTACCGGTAATGTGCGGGTTGCTGCGGCCGGTATAAATGGTGAGGTGTTGGCGGTTGAGCGGGAAGATCTTTGCTATATACGGGACGATGCATATCCCGATGCCCTGTATTTTGAGCCTGACGTATTATGGAAGCAGGTAACCGGTCTTGCCCGTAAAGTGATAGATGCACTGCCCGGCATTACTATTCGTGCATTAACAGCTACCAGCCAGCGTGAAGGAATTGTGTTACTGGGAAAAAACGGCAAATCGCTGATGGGCCTTCCCAATATTGACCATCGTGGCAGGGAATGGGAAGACATCTTACCCGATAAAACGATTGTTTACAAACTCACCGGCAGATATCCGACCTCGCTCTTCTCAGCTTTTAAACTGGTGGGAATAAAAAAACGAAGCAGAGGTGTATGGCAATCGTGCACCTGCTTTTTAAGCATCAGCGATTGGGTGGAGTACTGTTTAAGCGGTGTAATAAAATACGAACACTCTCAGGCCTCTGAAACTTTATTATATGACGTGGAAAGCCTGCAGTGGTCGCAGGACCTGTGTGATCTGTTCAGTCTCGATAGCTCTCTGCTGCCTCCTCTCAAATCTTCAGGGACCATACTGGGGCCTGTATTGCCTGCAATAGCCGAATCTTTTAAAATCTCAAAAGAGGCGCTTGTAATTGTGGGCGGCGGCGATACTCAATTGGCCATTAAAAGTACACAGCCTGCCGTAGAAGATATTGTTATTGTGTCAGGCACTACAACGCCCATTGTAAAGCTCGTTGATACATATATGCTCGATGCAAAACAACGTACCTGGACGAGCCGCGATATTGAAACCGATCGATTGGTGTTTGAAGCCAATGCCGGTGTAACCGGATTGAACTTTCAACGGTTAAAAGAGATCTTTTACCCCAATGAAACCTATGCGGTGATCGAGCAGGAACTGGCTTCTACTAAAGAAGCCTTCTGCACCGCATCCCTGGGTTCACTGGTAGCTGATGAAAAAGCACCATTGGTAAAAGGCGGGTTTGTATTTCCAACACCTGTATCGCATCAGTTAACCCGTGGTCATTTTGTATGGGCTACTATACTGGATATCGCCTGTTCTATTGCAGAGAATTATAAAATATTATGCGAAGTGGCAGGGCACCAGCCTGATTATATATGGGCCTGTGGCGGCGGTTTGCAAAGTGTTGCCTTACGTACCCTGCTGGCAGGTTTGCTGAATAAAAAAGTTCAGGTACGTCATGGTTTTGAACAATCGTCGGTGATAGGTGGTGCATTGATCTGTAATGAAGCATTAAAAATTTCAGCAGATTTTAATAACGCCATTGAGGTTGTACATCCTCAGCAACAGAATTACTATGCAGCCTTATATAAGGAATGGAAAAAAACAAGGGCATTGTTTGGTGCATTGAAGCAAGAGTAGTTTAATCATTATCTGTTGCAGGTTACAGCTTACAAGATACCCTGCAACGTGAAACCTGTAACCTGAAACAAAGTATTATGAAGAGTCCGTATTTTATAGGTATTGACGTAGGCACACAGGGTGCAAGAGTAGTATTGATAGATGCTACAGGCAATGTATTGGGTAGTTATGAACAGGCTTTTCCGTTGAGCAATCAATCACGGGAAGAGCAATCGCCCGTACAATGGTGGAACGACTGTTTGATATGTTTGAAAGAAGTGATCGCGCAGGTTAAGCCATATATTAGTCTCATAGACATCAAAGCCATCTCCGTTACTTCTACATCAGGTACCATCATACCACTTGATAAAGATCGCCAGCCGCTGTATAATGCTATCATGTACAGCGATCCGCGTTCTGCCGAAGAAGCCGATTATTGTAAAAAAGTAGCGCTTGCCGCCAATAGTACCGGCTATACTGCATTTAATGCCAGCAGCGGATTGCCCAAAATGTTATGGTTTATTAACCGGTATCCCGATAAACTGAATGAGTTAGGTGGTTTTGTGCATGCAGCCGATTATATCATTGGTAAATTATGCAACCGGTACGATGTAACTGATTATACCAATGCACTGAAATCGGGTTACGATGTTCGCAATAAACAATGGCCATCATATATATGGGAAAAGCTGCCCATTCAAAAAGAATGGCTGCCCACAGTACAACCTTCCGGTTCAATGGTAGCGGCTATTTCACCAGTTCTGGCTGATGTACTTGGATTACCTGTCACCATTCAGGTGGTAGCGGGTATGACAGACGGCTGCGCCGCGCAAATTGCATCCGGTGCAGTAAATGTGGGCGACTGGAACACCACCATCGGTACTACGCTGGTTGTAAAAGGAGTCACTACGCAGGAGATCAATGATCCATATGGAAGATTGTATTGTCATCGTCATCCCGAAGGATACTGGATGCCCGGTGGCGCCAGCAATACTGGCGCCGATTGGGTGTCGCGTGACTTTGGCGCCGATCTGCAGGAAGTAAATGAAGCGGCTGCCACGCTTATCCCCACACGGCATATGGCATGGCCATTAAAACAAAAGGGAGAACGCTTCCCGTTTATTGCACCAAACGCAACCGGTTTTGAACCCGTTGGATTATCGCGCGCTGAATTGTTTGCTGCCGGGATGGAAGGTGTTGCCTATATTGAACGCTATGCCTACGAAGTGATTGAACAATTATCTGCAGAAAAAGTAACAGCCGTTTATACAGCAGGCGGTGGCAGCAACAGCGACGTATGGTTACAGATAAGAAGTAATGTACTGCAGTTGCCGGTTTATAAAATGAAGCATATAACAGGCGCGGTAGGCGCTGCTATTATAGCTGCTTCAAAAACTCATTTTCATTCTTTAACAGAAGCTGCGCGGGCGCTGACCCAGATAGAAAAAGAAGTGCATCCACGAAAAGACTGGATGGATCTGTACGAAAAAAATTACCAGCGTTTTATTGAAATACTGCATAAAAAATACAAAATACAAATTCCAAATCTCAAATAAGTTCCAAAATTCAAATTTCAAATCTCAAAAGTACAAGCCTAATTCTGTTGTTTTCTTTGGTTCCTGGGATTTGTTTCTTGTGATTTCATTTTTTGGATCTTGATATTTGAATTTTGAGATTTTTTAAAAATATGAACATCTATCTGATACGGCATGGCGAAACTGCCTGGAATGCCGATAACAACAGGTATTGCGGAAGAACAGATATTCCTTTAACCGAAAAGGGCATTAAACAGGCCGAAGCATTGCAGGAGCAGCTAATCCATATTAAGTGGGATGCTGTTTTTTCATCTCCCCTGCAAAGAGCATATGTTACTGCTCAGATAGCTACCGGTACAAATGTTATAAAAGACGATCGTCTTATTGAAGCCGATTTTGGTAAATGGGAGCACAAAACAAAAGAGGAGTTTATTGCAGAAGATCCGGCATTGTGGAACAACTGGATCAATGCGCCATCTACACACAGGGCAGGAGGTACGGGTGAAACGGCATTGGAGATTGTACGGCGTGTTGAAGATTTCTTTTTTTCTCTGCAACAGCAGTATGCTTCAGGTAATTTCCTGATAGCTGCGCACAATGGCGTAAACCGTTTTTATCTCGCCTACAAATTAGGCATGCCCCTTCGCAACTACCGCATGCTGTTACAGGAGAACTCTGCGGCTACCATGTTTACGTTAGATGCAGAAGGTTCATTTATGTTGAAATATTTGAATTCTAAATTCTAATTGTAAGTCCGTAAGTCCGCAAGTTGGCAGGTTCGAAAGCATCTTGTCAACGGTTGTATTTTCTTTCCGACTTCCGGACTTTCCCGACTTTCCGACTAAAAAAAATACCATGCATATCAACCGGCGAAAATTTCTGGCATTTGGTTCTATGACGGCTGCACAACTGGCCGCTATTCGTTTTTTGAAAGCAGAAGGAAACTTTAATCAATGGCTATCTAAGAACGAATCATACTTTGTGGTATCGCCTTCCTATAGCGATCTTAAAGAACAATTTGTGATGCCGGGCCAGCCATTTCGGCCGGGTGGTTACTGGTGGTGGTTCAATGGTTGGGTAAATAAAGAAGGTATTACCCGCGATCTGGAAGAGTTTAAGGCCAAAGGAATGGGTGAAGTACTAATGATCAACTCTGCCAGTGGTCTTGGCGGCGCCAAAGTACCACAGGGAGCGAAATTTCTTTCTGCCGAATGGCGCGAATTATACCGGCATGCTCTAAAAGAAGCTAACCGGCTTGGAATGAAAATGGGTGTGAACCTCAGTTCGGGCTGGTGTATGGGCGGTCCGTGGATTCCGCCGCAACATGCATGCCGCTGGTTCTTACAATCAAAATTAACCGTTACCGGACCGCAGCATTTCTCAGGTACTTTACCACTGCCCGGTAATCACGACGGATACGATCATCTGGTAAATGCCCCCGGATGGAAAGATTATATCGATCTGCCCCTTGAACAACTTGATTATCGTGATACAGCCGTGGTGGCTATTCCGGCCTCTTCAAAAAATAATACCATTCTCAATGATAAGCGAAAAGAATTATTCCCGGCCAAAACGAATCGCAAAGATGCCAGCAACTTCATCAAGGCAAAAGATGTAATGGAGCCGGTATTGACAGAATGGAGCCCATTACCGGATGATCAGCCGGTAGCAGTAGAACAGGTGATTGATTTAACAGACAAGATTAAAGCTGACGGACATCTGGAATGGGACGTGCCATCCGGTGAATGGATCATCATTCGCACCGGTCACCGCATGACAGGTTCTAAAGTAATGATTGCGCAACCCGAAGCAGCAGGTTTATCGGTTGACTGGTTAAGTCATAAAGGCGTTGATCTGCAATTTGAGAATCTGGGAAAGATCCTGCTAGAGGAAGCCGGTGATCTGGCAGGAAAAACGCTGACCTATTTTTGTGATGATAGTTTTGAAGATGGTTTTCCCAACTGGACAGAAGACATCGTACCGCAGTTTAAGAAATACCGCGGCTATGATCCTACGCCTTACCTGCCTGTATTAAATGGATATATTATTGGCAACGCCGAAATAAGCGACCGTTTTTTAAGCGACTATCGCAAAACGGTAGCTGATTGTTTGGCCGATGAACATTATAAACATTTTGCCGATCTGTGCCATCAAAATGGATTAGAGGTACAGAACGAAGCCGCCGGACCAAGCCGTTCAGGCACCATGTGTATGGATGCATTGAAAAACCTGGGCAGGAGCGACAGACCACAAGGCGAATTCTGGCTGGGAGGCAAACACGATGAAGAAGGTGGATTAGACGAATCGCTTGGTTATGGTGTGGTGCGGTTGGAACAAGGCCAGAATAAAGTAACCAAAATGACGGCTTCGGCCGCGCATATTTATGGTAAAAAAACAGCCTCCACCGAATCATTTACCTCTTTCCGCCACTGGAGCGATTATCCGGGTAATATGAAACAGGCCGCCGATCGGGCTTTTTGCGAAGGCATTAACCGGTTTCTGATCCATACAACTACAGCAACCCGTCCGCAGGATGGCAAGCCCGGTTATGAATATGGTGCAGGTACCCATTTTAATCCCAATGTAACCTGGTGGAATCAGGCAGGCGCTTTTTTACATTATATCAGTCGCTGCCAGTACCTGTTACGCCAGGGATTGTTTGTAGCTGATCTTCTTTATTATACCGGCGACTGGGCGCCCAATATTGTACCTCCTAAACATATAGATCCCGCAGCCGGCAAGGGATACGATTATGATGTATGCAATGAAGAAGTACTGCTTACACGGGTGAATGTAAAGAATGGAAAACTGGTATTGCCCGATGGCATGAGTTACAGCCTGCTGGTATTACCTGATAATATCAGAATGCCGTTACCTGTAATACAGAAAATAAAAGAACTGGTTAACGCGGGTGCTATAGTGGTGGGACCTAAACCTGAACAAGACCCGGGTTTGCTGCATTTTCCTGAATGCGATAAAAAAGTAAAAGAACTGGCCGATGAAGTATGGGGTAATTGCGATGGCTCTGCTATTAAACAACATACATACGGAAAGGGTAAAGTATATTGGAATGTACCGGTAAGGGAAATATTGAATGAGAAGGGTATAGCTCCTGATTTTGTATATAATAACGATAATGCCTTTATTGATTTCATTCATCGTAATGTGGGTGATACAGATGTATATTTTATAGCAAACCGGAATAACCGGGAAGAAAAAACAGATTGTTTGTTTCGCATTACCGGTAAACAACCCGAGTTATGGGATGCCGTAACAGGTGAAATGAAAACAATTGAATCATTCAGCTCTTCTGCGCCATATACAACTGTACCACTACAATTTGCTCCTTTTCAGTCGTGGTTTGTTGTATTTAAAAAGCAGGAGGCGAAGAAGCCGGTAACGGCAAAAGGCATTGCAAAAAACTTTCTTTCCTACACGCCTGTACACGAGATCGAAGGGCCCTGGACTGTTCATTTTGATGAACAATGGGGCGGACCGGCTTCTGTTGAATTTAATAAGTTGGAAGACTGGACGAAAAGGTCCGAAGAAGGCATTAAATATTATTCGGGATCAGCTACCTATGTCAGGCAATTTGATATGCCCAACATGAGATCAGGTAAGCGCTATTTCCTCGATACAGGCGTTGTAAAAAATATTGCTGAATTGACTTTAAATGGCAGGAAGCTGGGCATATTATGGACGGCTCCATGGCGGATAGAAGTTTCCGGCCTGCTAAAACCAGCAGGTAATATATTGGAGATCCAGGTAGTAAACCTTTGGCCAAACCGGCTTATCGGTGATGCTGCCTTACCGGTTGATAAAAGATTAACCCACACCAATATTGAATTTAAAAAAGATGCACCCCTGTTGCCCTCAGGTTTATTAGGGCCTGTAAAGATTTATCAGGGTGAATAATACAATTGTGCCACACTTTCCCTTCGATCCGATAGCTATGGGATTCACTCGGGAAGTGTGGCGCAATTAAAGCTGTCCAACCTTCCGGGTTTCGTATTTCGTCAAAAAATATTGCACGTGTAAAAATATTTCACGATATTCAGGCTCGCTGCTGCATAAAAATAACTGACCACCCATCATTACGTGCGTGATAAAAAATGCACTAGGGAAAGGTGTACCTTAATTAGTAAGGTATTAAAGTAAATGCAAAAACATTATTGCAGACAGTATGGGCAGATATGAACCTGTAGAAGGCTTGTTTTTACAAAGTGATAAAAACCTACAATCAAACTTTCTTACACCACGGTTTGAAGCATTGATTGGCGGTATTACTTATTCCAATGTAAATGACCTGGAAACTTCTATACAATACAATGAAACCAGCTCCGGGCTTATTATTGAAACCCAATCAGGACTGGTTGACAAGAACCGGCAACGCTTGAGAGGAAATGGCAGGTGTGAAGTGCGGTATAGCATCCTCCAAAATCAATTTATTATCCACGCAAAGTATATCCCACCGGCTTCCGGTCCATCTGTAAAATATGTATTACCGCTGATCAGCAACATTAGGGAAAAAATATGGGTCATTTCTCCGGCGCGTATTGAAGTAGTAAAGTCCGGCACTATTGTAACCATCGAAGCCAATAAGCCGTTTAAAACTGACGGTAAGGAAAATGCACACATTTTTGGTTTTGTGCCGGGAAGCGGCATTACAATGCTGGAGTTCCTGTATAATGAAATAGAAATAAATATCAGAATTGGCTGATTGCTTTCCTTTTAACCATTGGCACGCTGTTCATCCAGCGAAATATTGCAGTAAGTGAAAAGCTGTTGAATGGTTTGCCCCATATATCTATAACTCATGGGCTTGGTTATACAATCTGTATTATAGTTTTTGCAGAATTCAATGTCAGAGGCACTGGAACAGGTAGTAAAGATCACTACAGGAATGTCTTCCCAGTTTTGATTGCTTCGTATGTGTTGTAGCGTTTGTCTTCCATTCATTTTAGGCATATTCAGATCGAGCATTACCAGCGAAGGGTAGGGCCGGTTTTCCCGCTCAAGCATACTCAGTATATTGATACCTTCCTCGCCGCTTTGTGCTTTTAAGATGCGAATACCGGGATACAGCGAACTGATCGATTCGCCGAAGATCATTAAATCATCCGGGTCGTCATCAATATATAGTATGGTAGTAGGTTCAATCGACATAATTCCAGGTTATTAAATGTAATGTGTTTTTCGCCATGCATGCGTATATCATGCATACAAAAAAGCACAACAATAAATTTTACTAGATCAGGAAGGTAACGGAAACGGTAGATCTGAGTTTAATGATTCAATGCGTTGATTTTCGAGGGACAGATTGATTAATCAGAAGATGCATTCCAAAATATATTGGTTGCTTATGACAGGATAAAATCTAAAGTAATACTACCATTGGTTAGTATAGCAATTGTCTGGCCAATTTTCGCAAATGCAGATAATTGGCCCTTAACCATCTGAGTATCATTTACATTTAATCAGTTGAAATTTGCCGGTTGCAATAACTTACCAGTTGTTTTATAGTATGATTAAGATTACTATAACTCATGGGTTTGGTGATACATTCTATACCATAACTTTTGCAAAACTCAACATCCACTATATTGGAAGAAGTAGTAAAGATCACAATGGGGATATCCTCCCAGCTTTCTTTGCTTCTTATTTTCAGCATGGTTTGCCTGCCATCCATTTTAGGCATATTCATATCGAGTACAATAAGAGAAGGGAATGGTCTGTTTTGCTGTTCCAGCAGGTTTAAAAAATTGATGCCTTCTTCGCCGCTTTGCGCCTTTAGAACAGAAATACCAGGATATAGATTGCGAATAGATTCGCCGAAAATCATCAGGTCGTCAGGGTCATCATCTATGTAGAGTATGGTGGTAGCTTCCTCTATCATATAATCGTATTGCTTTAATTGATTTGGTTTATAATAGTTTCTTCGGTAATGGTATTATTATGGTCGGGTTGTGCTTCGGGCAATACAATGATAAATTCAGCTCCCTCATTTTCCCGGCCTTTCGCCGAGATAATTCCGTGATGTCTTTCTACAATTTTTGACGCGATGGCAAGGCCGATACCTGTGCCTTCGTATTGTTCTTTACTGTTAAGCCGCTGAAAGAGAGAAAATATCTTCCGCGAGTACTGCTCATCGAATCCTATTCCATCATCTTTAATGCGAATTTCGAACATCCTGCCCTTAATATCCTTTAATTCAGGAAAAATATTTTTCTCATAGGTCTTTGATGTAATAGTTATTGCAGGTGGCTTACCCTCCTTATGAAATTTTAATGAATTGGCTATAATATTCTGGAACAGTTGCCGCATTTGTCCGGCTACTGCCTGAATAACCGGCAGATGTCCTACTTCAATAATTGCCTTTTTTTCGTTGATCACCAGGTCAAGGTCCTGTAAAATTTCGGCTATGATGAGGTTTAAATCAATTTTTTCAAGCAGATTTTCGCTCGACAGGCGGGAGTACGACAATACATCGTTAATTAAACTGGTAGCTCTTGAAGATGCATTCAGAATGCGGTCGATATAAAGCGATAAATTACCATTTACTTCCCTTGAAAACTCACCTTTTATTAAGCCCGCAAAAAAATGGATCTTGCGTAGCGGCTCTTTCAGATCATGCGAAGCTACGGACGCGAACTGCATCAGATCGGCATTGCTTGATTCGAGTTTTTCATTCAGCAGGCGCAATTCACGGGTTTTTCCCTGAAGGGTATCTCTCGCCACGAGCAGTTCGTCGTAATTTCTACGGAGCTTATCTTCGGCATCTTTTCGCAGGGTAATATCTGTTAACACGAGTACAAACCCACCCAGGGTTTTACTGATGCCACCCTGGTACCAGTATTTGCCGCCATTTTTACTTAATGTGAATTCGAGTGAAGCTGGCCGGCCCGATTGAATTACATCAATATATTTTTCAAATAGATGACTGGCAGCCAGTTCGGGGAAATCATTTTTCAGGGAAAGATTTTCTTCTTTTTGTTGTTTGCCGAAACTAGTGTATGCTTTATAGTTAGCAATAGTGCAAATAAAATCAGTTATTTCTTCATCATCATTTCTTTGAGCATCAAAAACAAAAATAGGATTGACGCTTGCTTCAAATACGCTTTTTATAAGCGTATTCAGGTTTTTGGTAGCTGAAATATCAACCATCGTTATTACAAGACCATCGCGCATTTTATCCTGCCTCATATACGGCAACACGCGCATCAGATAGACAGCGCCATTATCCAGTTCAATTTCACGTTCTATATGGGCGCCCGTTTTGTTTGCCCTTTTTACATCGTCAATGAAAGTACTGGCTTTAATATGATGGGTGATATGATCGATGGGGCGACCTGTATCGCCTTCAATCAGATTGAATACATTAGCTGCTGAAATATTAAACCGGCGGATGCGTAATTTCTGATCAAGGAAAATTTGTGCTATCTGTGATGTTTGCAAATAATTGCTGATATCATCATTCAGTTCTACCAGTTCTTTAATTCTCAGCTGGTGTTCAGTATTCAGCGTATGCAGCTCTTCATTCAGGGACTGTAGCTCTTCATTCGAACTTTGCAGTTCTTCATTCGCTGATTGTAATTCCTCATTGGAACTTTGCAGCTCCTCATTGGCCGTTTCGAGGTTTTCGATGGCCAGCTGCAGGTTCGTTCGGGTTTCACGTAATTCTTCTTCCAGTTGTATTACATACTGATCTTTCTGCAGCAGGCTCATATCCTGAACAGGGATCTGCATTTTTTCACTTTCAACCAGCCCTTCACCAAATACGATCAGCGAATACGTGCCGTTGCTCGTTTCGCGGGGCGGATAAACAAACATATCGATCAGCCGTCGCTGATCGCCCTGTGTAACTCTTATATTGCGGATGGCCTGGCTCTTGTTTTCTTTCAGACATTTTCGAAGAGTGGCACTTAAAACACCTGATAATTCTACCGGAGCCATTTTTAAGATGCTCAGCGCGTTTAATTTATCAGGAAGCGAAAGATATTTTTTAAAGTTGCCTATTCCGTCTTTTATTTCATAGTTTTCATTAATATAAACAGCTGCATATCCCAGTTTGTCGGCCAGCACTTTTATCAGGTCTTCCGACAACTGGTGATCTGTTTTGCTTTTGGGGACCGGTATACCGGTATAAGAGGTAAGCTTACTACGACCTGAGCTTACGATACCGCGCGAAAATGAATTTTGATCGGTAGTGCGCTGATAGATCTTCCATTTATTATTTATTTCGGCAAAGCCTTTGCGTGTCAATGCCGGGTTTTCGCTGGTACCTAAAAAAAGAAAGCCACCGGGATTAAGTGCAAAATGCAAAGTTGATAAAACATTTTCCTGCACGGCAGGCGTGAGATAGATCAACAGGTTGCGACAGGTAACAAGATCATTTTTTATAAAAGGAGGGTCTTTCGTTATATCATGTGTTGCAAATACTACCTGTTTGCGAATGCGTGGTATGATGATCATACCATCTTCCGTTTCGGTAAAGTATTGTTGTAAGATTTTTTTTTCCATACCCAGCAACTGATTGTGCTGGTATCTTCCACGTGCCGCAATATCAATGGCTGATTTATCGATATCGCTGGCAAATATTTTTACATCAAGCGATTTGTTAAGTTGTTGCAGGGCTTTGTCTATCAAAATAGCTACAGAATAAGCTTCCTGTCCGGTGCTGCAGGCTGTTATCCATACTTTCAGCGAGTCATTCTCTTCCTTAGTATCAACGATCCTTAAAATAGCCTGTTCATTTAGACAGTTAAAGGCATCTTTATCTCTAAAGAAATTGGTAACACCAATAAAAAACTCCCTGGTGAGTAAGGCCGGTTCTTCTTCGTGTTTAAGAATATAGTCCTGATATTTTTCAATGCCATCCAGTTTCAGCATTTGCATGCGTCGGATCATGCGCCGGAAAATGGTTGGTTTTTTATACTGTGTAAAGTCGTATCCCGTTTTCCGGTGAACAATGCCCAGAACTTGTTGAACGCATTCGTCGAATTTCTCTGAAGGTGGATTTTTCTGCGGTAGTACGCCATCAATATAATTTTCAACCTGATTAAAAATATCTTCGGGAGTAACAACAAGGTCGGCATATCCTGAACTAATAGCGCTTTTAGGCATGCCATCGAAACGGGCTGTTTCGGGGTCCTGTACCAGTACAAAACCTCCGTTGTTTTTAATGGCTTCAATGCCACGCGTACCATCCGTTCCGGTACCGCTTAATAAAACAGCGATTGCATACTGACGCTGGTCGATCGCCAGTGATTGAAGAAAAGTATCGATGGCCGTATTAGGGCCTTTATCATACTCTTTTTCGGCCAGCATCAACATACCCCTCTGAATGGTAAGCTCTTTATTGTTAGGGATCACATATACTTTCCCCGCTTCCACCCGCTGGCGATGGCTGGCTTCTTCTACCGGCATATGTGTGTGCTTTGCCAGTAGTTCTACCAGTAAACTTTTATAATCTGATGAAAGATGCTGAACAACAATAAATGCTGCATTGTCACTGTCAGATACATGATCAAAAAGCTCATTGATTGCTTCAAGACCTCCCGCGGAGGCTCCGATGCCCACTATATAAATATCATCCTGCCTGAGTGTGTTATTTTTCGATAGAAAAAGCATAGACCTGTAAATCTCTTTTCAATGATAGTTTGGCGCCGGCAAAATAATAACGAAATCACGTTTGCGACACTTATGTGTTGCATTTTGAAATGCAGAGCCATTTATCATCCTGATATAAAAGTCATGCCGTGAGAATACTTTCCTCAAAACGTGGAATTTTGAGGAAAGTGCCGAAATTTCGAGAGGCAGAACTATGCATTTACCTGTGTAGCCCATAATTCCAGTAAATCTACCGGGAATTGACCAATGATATCTTCAGTTTCATTAGGATCAACATACTGTTTCATTACTTTCAGTACTGCTTTGGCCCGTTCCTGTGCCATTTCATTATTTCCAAAATCTTTTTCTGCTGTGCGACCGCTTTTTGTTCTTAGCAGCTCAACAAATTCGTTCATGGTTTTTGGGCGTTGGGTAACCGGCAAATGCCAGTCGTTCACATAAACTGCCTTTATAAACATGGGCAACTGCGCAAGCAGATGCACCGATTCTTCTGTAGTAATTAAATCACGCAGGGCATGCAATACAACTGTTGTAACCCGGTAGGCCTGATCTGTGTCATTTCCATTGTCCAGCTCCGCCGCCACTTCGCTCATAAACTTATTTCCGTCCTGTGCAAATTGATCGAATTGCATAATAACAATTTAAGAGTTTTAAATAATGGTGTTTGGTAATTCGCATAAAAACTATACCATTAGATTCAGGATATGGCTGGTACCATCTTTGCGCAGGAAATGAGACATTCTTTTTTGTATGTGGAATTTTTCCTTCACTTCAAAAAAATAAGATTATGAAAGCAATTCAGGTTCATGTCTACGGCGGCCCAGATGTACTGGAGCTCGAAGAAGTTCCTCGTCCAAAACCAGCGCCCGATGAAGTACTGGTTAGAGTATATGCTTCAGGTGTAAATCCGGTTGACTGGAAGATCAGGAAGGGATATCGCCAGCATAGTCTGCCATTTATTCCCGGCTGGGATCTGTCGGGCGTTGTAGAGGAGGTGGGTACAGAAGTTACCGATCTCCATACGGGAGACGAAGTATATGGCAGACCTGATACCAGCCGCAATGGCTCCTATGCTGAATACATTACGGTAAAAGCTTCAGAACTCGGTCGCAAACCCAAATCAATAGATCATATTGGAGCAGCAGCCATTCCTTTGGCCGGACTTACAGCATGGCAGGCGCTTTTTGAACATGCCAAACTGAAAGCAGGGCAAAAACTGTTTATTCATGGCGCTTCAGGTGGAGTAGGTACCTATGCCATCGAATTTGGCAAATGGAAAGGTGCTTATGTTATTGGCACTGCTTCTTCTCAAAACCTGTCGTTTTTAAAAGAACTGGGAGCCGATGAAGCCATTGATTATCATACAGCACATTTTGAAAAACAATTCATCGATACAATAGATGTGGTATTCGATACCATTGGCGGAAATACCCAAAAACTTTCATTGCAGATGCTGAAACCCGGCGGCATTCTGGTAACTACCATAAAGGTAGAAGATGAGGATGCTTTTAAAGAAAAAGGCGTGCGCATTACAGGCATGTTAACCACATCAAAGAAAGAAGATCTGGAAGCAATTGCACAGTTGGTAGATGAGGGAAGGGTGAAGCCGATCATTTCCAAAATACTGCCGCTTGAAGCAGCCGAAGAAGCACACCGGTTAAGTGAAGAAGGACATGTTCGGGGTAAAATTGTGCTGAGAGTGCGGGAAGAAGACCAGTAATTTCCTGCAAAAAGCAGCAAAAAGCCTTAAACAGTATAGTTTGGTGTAACTTGCGAAAAGTTATAACGGAATCCCTATGACCAAGGAAAAGCAAATACAACAAACACTGTCGGCCCATTTCCCTGCTGAAAGATTAAAAACCAGACCCATTGATCTGCATGCATATTCGTCGGACGCCAGTTTTTATTCACTGGTGCCAAAGGCCGTAGTGTATCCGGTAAATATACAGGAAGTACAATTGCTTTTTCAGATAGCCGCAACATGTAATACCTCTTTAACTTTTCGCACAGGCGGCACCAGCTTATCAGGCCAGTCGGTTACCGAAGGCATCCTGGTTGATCTGTCGCGCAACTGGCCTTTGATAAAAGCCGAAATGAACGGTGCTACGGTACGAGTGCAACCCGGGGTTACCGGAGCCCGCGTAAATCATTTTCTAAAGAATTATAAAAAGAAGATCGGGCCCGATCCCGCTTCTATCAATGCTGCCATGATGGGTGGCATTCTTTCCAATAACTCGAGCGGCATGTGTTGTGGTGTGATCAATAATTCGTATCATACATTAAAATATCTGAAGTTTGTTTTACCTAATGGAGAAGTATTTGATACAGAAAATACAGCCGATTACGAAAGATTCGAAACAACCCATTCCCATTTATTTAATGGCCTCAAAAGCCTGAAGCAAAGAATAGAGAGCGACACCGCTTTAACGGCAAAGATCAGAGAGAAATACACGTTAAAAAATACTGTTGGCTATAGCATCAATGCGTTTATTGATTTTGAACATCCGCTGGATATACTTGCGCATTTGCTGATCGGCGCCGAAGGTACACTCGCGTTTATTGCCGAGGCAGTATTGCAAACCATTCCCGATAAACCCTATAAAAGTACCGGTTTATTATTCTTCGATTCGCCGGCTGCTGCCTGTAATGCTATTCCTGCTTTAAAAGAAAGCGATGCCGAAGCGCTGGAGTTTATGGATAGGCCCGCATTGCGCTCTATTGAAAACCTCGCCGGCGCACCTGCCTTTCTGAAAACACTGCCTGAAAACAGTGCAGGGATTCTGTGTGAATACCAGGCTAATACAGAAGATGAACTGCAGCTAAAATTAACCAACGCCTGGAAGTATATAAATAATCTGCCTGTAACATATAAAACAGAATTTACTACAGATGAATCTGTACAGGCCAATTACTGGAAGCTGCGCAAAGGCATGTACCCTTCCGTAGCTGCTGTTCGAAAAAAGGGCACATCGGTAATGCTGGAAGATATTGCTGTTCCGGTAACCCGTTTAGGCGATGCTATTCAAGACCTGCAACAGTTGTTTCAGAAATATCATTATTATGATGCCATTGTGTTCGGGCACGCAAAAGAAGGCAATCTGCACTTCCTGCTTTCACAGTCGATGGATACGCCGGAAGAAATTGAAGTGTTTGGCGCTTTCAATGATGAGCTCGCCGAGCTGGTTATTAAACGATATAACGGAGCCCTGAAAGCTGAGCACGGAACAGGCAGGCAAATCGCTCCTTATGTTGAAACAGAATGGGGTGGGGCAGGTTATGCCATCATGAAAGAACTAAAGACCCTCATCGACCCCGGTAATATCCTGAACACCGGTGTAATTATTAATTCCGACAACCACTGCCATTTAAAGAATCTGAAACCGCTGCCGATAGTAGAGGAAGAAGTTGATAAATGCGTAGAGTGTGGATATTGTGAAAACCGTTGCCCCAGCAGAAATTTCACGCTTACACCACGGCAACGTATTGTACTGCGCAGATCATTATCACGACTGAAAAAAGCAGGTGATACAAAAACATATAACAGCATTCTGAAAGATTATGCCTTCGATGGTTTGGATACCTGTGCAGTCGACGGCATGTGCGCCACCGATTGCCCGGTTGCCATTAATACCGGTGAACTGGTGAAACGGTTACGTAAAGAAAATCACTCGTCTTTCAGCAATGCAGTAGCATTACGTATAGCCAAAAACTTTAAACTGGTTGAAAGCCTCGTTAAAACCGGTTTGCATACCGGCAATATGGTGAACCGCGTTTTCGGCAAACAGGCTATGTTTAAAATAACCAGTGCCGTGCGAAAGCTGGCGCCGTCTTTTCCACTCTGGTCTTCCCAGTTAACAAAACCGGTGAAGGTGCAACCGCAGCAGCCATCATCTGCCGATGTAGTTTATTTTGTTTCCTGCATCAGCCGTACCATGGGCGCCGATGCTGAAGGAAAGGAATCCATTGTCGATGTTTGCCGTCGATTGGCTGAAAAAGCGAATGTCCGTTTGCTCATCCCTTCCAATCTGCATGGTACCTGTTGCGCACAGCCTTTTGCTTCAAAAGGATTTACCAATGCCTACAAACTTTTTGTGAATAAAACGATTGATACCTTATGGGAGTGGAGCCGCCAGGGCGCTTTGCCGGTGGTAATGGACATCACTTCGTGTACTCATTCTCTTCATACATCCCGTCCTTATCTTACACCTGAAAACCAGCAGCGGTTCGATCAATTACAGATCATCGACAGTTTGCAATTTGCTACAGACATATTACTGCCAAAGCTGACTATTAAAACAAAGAAAGACAAAGCTGTATTTCATCCCGTATGCTCGCTGCACAAAATGAACCTGAATAAAAAAATGATGGAACTGGCGGCGCTTACGGTTGAAAATCCGGTTATACCGGTTACCGCTGGTTGTTGCGGTATGGCTGGTGACCGTGGTTTTTATTATCCGGGTTTAACCGCATCTGCCACCCGCGCCGAAGCTGCCGAAGTTAAAAATGCCGCATCAGGGGATTGTTATTCCACTGCCAAAACTTGCGAAATGGCGCTGAGCGAAGCCACCGGCAACCATTACCGGTCGGTGCTGTATCTGCTGGATGAGGTAAGTTCGTGAATCGTCAGTCGTAAATTCGCAATAAATTCTTATCTGGTGTTGCTTCTGCTTTCCTGCTAACAGTTGCTAATTATATTTTAGTCCACTAAATATATAGGGAAATATTTTGACAGTATTTCCACTGCTTCTATCTTTGCATTGTTAACCGATTGTAAAACCCTGGTAGGCTGGTCAACACTACTAAATGCTTATACCATGAAACAACACTTTTATTGCATTGATAAAATGCATACTCCGCTTACTTTCCATGAATGTATGATGATTGCCGCCCACTGCAGCGTTCGTTGTTGTTGCTGCTAACTGATCTTCTTACACATTGCTTTCCTGTAAAACCGCTTTCATTTGAAAGCAGGGGATTTTTATTTCCTCAACAGAACATATAGACTATTCAAACAACACTGATTTAAATAAAACCTTAAAGATGAACAGGATTTTTACATTGCCCGTTTACGGGTTAATTATGTTATTGTCACTACACGCGGCAGCGCAAACGAAAACGCTGCACGGTACCGTGCTCTCAAAAGAAAACGGTTTGCCATTGCAGGGTGTTTCCGTACAGGTAGATAAACAAAAAAATGGTGGTAGTGTTTCTGATGCAGATGGCCATTTTTCTGTAACTGTTACAGATGCGTCGGTAATCACCTTCTCATATATTGGTTATACACCACAGCAGGTTCCTGCTGCTGGTTTTGCCGATAACCTGCAAATATGGCTGCTTCCCGCCGATAAATCGCTCGATGCGGTGGTAGTAACTGCATTGGGTGTTTCAAAACAACGAAAATCGTTGGGTTATGCCACGCAGGAATTAAAATCAAATGATATTTCTGAAGCTAAAGAAACCAATATTGTAAATGCGCTGGCCGGTAAAGTAGCAGGTGTTCGCATTACAAACACACAGGGCGATATGGGATCATCGCGCATTGTAATTCGCGGCGAAACTTCTATCTCCGGTAATAACCAACCTCTATTTATTGTTGACGGTGTACCTGTTGACAACTCACAACTCGGTGCAGGCGGCTCAAGAGATTTTCGCAATGCGATTGCCGACCTGAATCCCGAAGACATTGAAACCATCAGTGTATTGAAAGGGCCTAATGCAGCAGCGTTATATGGTTCGCGCGCAGCGCATGGTGTCATTCTTATTAAAACAAAAAGCGGCAAAGGTAAAAAGGGGCTCGGTGTTACCATTAATTCAAATACCACATTTTCAAGTCTGCTTATTCTGCCCGATTATCAGAATGTATTCGGACAGGGCGCAGAAGGAAAATTCAGTTACGTAGATGGAAAAGGCGGCGGCGTAAACGATGGCGTAGATGAAAGCTGGGGTCCTAAACTAAACGGACAATTAATTCCACAGTTCTATTCAAACGGGCAGGCGGTACCTTTTGTAGCGCACCCCAATAACGTGAGGGACTACTTCAAAACAGGTGTTACACTCAGCAATAGTATATCATTAGATGGAGGTGGTGATAATTCCACTTACCGTCTTTCTTTCAATAACGAAAAACAATGGGGCGTAATTCCCAATAGTGAAGCCGGCAAAAACAATATCTCGTTTAATGCCCAGTATACTGTTACACCCAAATTAAAAATAGGCGTAAACACAAGCTATATTGTGAACAACGCGCCCAATGTACCGGGTTCGGGTGGTAAAAGATCTACCAGTACCATGTTGCAGTTTACCTGGTTCGGACGTCAGGTAGATGTTAACCAGCTTAAGAATTACAAAGACATCAATGGCAAAACCTTTAACTGGAACAACAGTTA
>Ga0105239_10000635_pt1 | contig 50052 bp, 43 predicted proteins | sample KBSC44metaG_FD_92761 | JGI IMG/M metagenome (GOLD analysis project Ga0105239, IMG submission 92761) | Corn rhizosphere microbial communities from Kellogg Biological Station, Michigan, USA - KBS C4-4 metaG | ecosystem: Host-associated > Plants > Roots > Rhizosphere > Soil | place: Michigan, USA...
ATTATAAAAAAAAAAAGCGGGCGAAAGGGGGGGGGCGGGGGGGAGTAAGAAAAAAAAAATGAAAAAAAAAAAAAAAAGGCGGGGGGGGTGGGAAGGAACCCCCCCCCCCCCCCCCCCCCCCACACCTCTATCGGGAATGTGCAGTATGAATCACTTAGAAGTTGGGGACCTGAGCACTACACGGCTGCTGAATCCCGAAACCAAAATTCTATTCAGTCGCACGAGTGGCCAAAACTAAGCACTGTAATTCGTATTTGTCTGTCAATACTAAATAACCAGATAAGTTGGGGTATTGAGGGTACGTGCAACGACGTTGCCTTCTGGTCGACCATCGAACTACACCCAACTTGCCGACGATCTACAGCTATGGGCCATATCAGGTGATTTTGGCCATTATCAGGTCCTCCAGTGCTACGGCCAAAAGGCCTCTCCTATGTGATTTTGGGAGTGTATTTGAATTTTGAACGAAGTTTAGAGGTCGGGTGTGCGCAAAGGGGGCTTTTCCCTTATGGCTATGGGCAGACCTGATCTTCCTGATGCTGTCATTTGCGCGATCCCAATTTTAATATAGTACTAGGCGTGCTGACGTTCTAAATGTGTTAGACATTCCAAGAAAAGTTGAAATGCCACTGGGCCGCAGCGGCCAAGGCCTTTCATATCCCAGCAAGCGAACGTCTGAGCAATCCCAAAAGTATAGCATGAGCACACACATTCTTGATTTTGGTCGATCAGGTATTTCCACCACCGTTGAGTTCATGCATTAAGACAATAACATTTTTGGTTTAATCCGAATAAAACAACAACTAGTGAATTCGTGCTCTCCTTCAAAGAGCTTGGGGTATCTCATTTTTGGGTATCTCCTTCGTGGTATCGCCGTCTTGGGAATCGTATCCGGCAGGCATGGAGCGCAGCTTGCAACTTGGCACCGACTCCTTGCTTCTCGGTTTGTGCAAAGCCTGCTTTGACGAACTTTACCCAAGTATTTGTTAAGACCAATTCCTTGATACTCAACTCGGCTTTGTCGAATACTGTACTGTCGAAAGTATCAGGAATGCCGATGTTATCGGGCAACCTGTCGCCGAAATTAGTCATTCTCAGTTCTCCAAGTTGATGAGATGAGTCGGAAGTTGGCTTGTTGTCATCTTTGCCTCCTTCGCTGACCATAGTGGAGACCACAGAAAATTGATCCTTTCCGGGCTGACTTTCGAGATCTTCCGAGATAGTGGAAGACCAATAATTCTCGAAGGGAGTCGCAGCATTTGGAGCAGGCTTTGCACAAACCAGCGCCGCATACTGTTCAAAGAGAGCTTCCAAATCCCGCAAGTGTTGCGACGAGATATTGATAGGGAAGTCTGAGTACTTTAGGCTGACAAAGGAGGCATAGATGCCCACAGCTCTTTGGAACTGCTGGCGGACCAACGCTTTGTCGGGAACCTTTTCTGGCTCTCGCTGGCGGTGTTTATTTGATTTTGACGTGTTCGACTTCCAGTTAGCCTTCCATTCGCGGACGTGGATCAGGAAGCTAATGTTCTCTCCCGAAAAGTCCTTCAACGCGGAGAACATTAGAAGTGGTTGCGGATTGAGTTGGAGTGTTTTCTCCAGCGCGCTCATGGTGTACATTTCGCCATGGCGGCTGCTAGCAGTGCTCTTGACTGATTGCCTTGTTGAAACCCTTGAGCGAGCACCATTATTTGAGGAATCAGACATGACAGAACCATCCGATTTCTGTTTCTGTTCCCACTCGGCGATAATCTCTCGTGTCTCAGTTTCCAAACTACGGTTTTTAAATACCTGGAAGAAAGGAACAAAGACCATGCAGCCTTGCATGATGACGATGGAGATAGAAAACCTGTCACTTGTTAATGCTTTGAGAATGAAAACATTCTATGACTCTTACCACATGGGAGGGATGAAATAGAAATCGGCTGCACGCATGCCAGGTGCATACAATGCAATCAGCCACATGGGTGAAGCCGGCAGTCTGCGTTTGTCAGGGATTGATGTCTCGTCCAGATCTTGACTAAATGGCTTACCCAGCTACGATGCAAACAAGGGTTTGAGACCTCCATCCGTGAACGTCACGGATATTCCGAACTCGCCAAAGAAGAATTGGTGCATAAATCCAAGACCAGAAAAGCTGCCAGGCAATAGACGGCCACCTGGAGTATAGTTAGAGCTATGCCAGAATCGATTCTATTCGACACGTACCACTCCCAACCTCGTCGGCAGTCAAGGTTTTCTGCTGGAGACTGCAAGGTCCCGAATGCCTGGTGGAACTTCTTCGATACAAGAAAGACAATAAGGGCGACAGCCACCTTGTAAGATTAGCACGAGTCACATCGAAGCAGAGGTGAGGGTTTACCTGGAGAGTCATGCCGATGCCTATCCAAGCCATTGTGTTCTTGGTGGCATTGTAGGCCCTAAGTCTTTGCCAGTACTTGCGTAGGCCTCTCACTCGAGGATCTATGATAGGTTGTGACTTGACCAAGGAATCTCCTTGCGCGTATTTCTTTTGGGCGGTGGCGATTGAAAGTAGTTGAGAGTTTGAAGCCTGGAAGAGAGCGATGCCGAGAGGAAGGTATATGCTCATGATCCAGTATTCAGTGGTGCAAGGGAAAAAGCCGTTCAAGACATATGCAATCAGACAGAGTATCCAGTAGACATGGAGTGTCACAACAGCGCCGATTGCCAGGGGGATGTTCCGCATGCGAAGATAAGGCAGATGTCGGTTCCTGATGAGAAATATGGAAACTGGAACCAGGAGACATGTCCAGATGGCCACTATACTGATATAGGTCATTCCAAGTCCGTCTGTATTGTACCTCATTGAGCCGTCGTAGCCTTGAGCATATTTGGGGAGGGCAGGTGTCGTCATTCCCTTGTCGACAATTGTTCGCGGCACAGCGCCACCGCATGGAGTATTTGGGTCAGCCATCCGGACCGGCGAACAGCAAAATACGCGAGAAGCTCAGATGTCGAGGGCGTATATGGGTAGCTAGCTCGAACTTTCTGAAGAATAAGAGAGAAGAATGATGTCGGGCAGAAATTGAGGAACCAGATGGAAGTATAAGACACCCACGTGCCAATGCAGGTTCGCGGCGACGCTGACGAGTTCCTCAATTCAATTCACGGAACCAGCAGTGAATATTGGTGGCCAACTGTCGCCTGGGATGGCTGTGTTGAAGTAGAATTCAAAACTTGAATGAAGAGGGTCGCACTGACTCGGGAAGAAGAAAAAGAGGTGGGGAAAAGTGGGCAGCCGGGTGGGAAGGAAAAGAGGGAAAGAAGGAAGGAGTACGGAGTCAGTGGGAGGAGGGAAGGGAAGGGAACGATGACAGGTTCTGAGGTTCAGCATATGAGGGAGGAGGAGGAAGGAGCTGTATTGTATGTAATTACTCCGTACCTTGGGGAGGCCTCATCCAAACCGACGAGTACAGCAACCAACACCTTGTACATACCAAGCGGTGTTGCACTGAACTCTGATCGTTGCGGCTGTCATGTGTAGCCTTACCTTGGATAGGACGAGTGCTCCGTACACCGTACCGAGTGCTGACTGCTGCGTGTAGAGCCGGACACGGAACGGGTTTGAGATGTTGTTTCATGGGGTGGGAACCTTGCTTCCGCTTGGGTGCTCAGCCCTCTTCGGGAGCAGATCTGGGATGTCATCATTGGCAGTAAAATCAATAACAACACCATCAGCTTCGTCTCCTGCTCAGAAGGTGAAGTTTCATTTGGTGCATCCGATGATGACGCTGCTGTTTAGAAAAGGGCGTTGAGGAGGCAAGGAAAAGCCATGTAGAAGACGAGGCTTGGCACAGAACACGTCCATCCTTCATCTACAAACATAACCCCTGCTTGCCTGGTGTGCCTGGTCCGAATGTCAACCCCCTTCCCATCTCACTGCCGCATTGGTGTAACACTTCCTTGAACTCTCTCCAACTACCGCGCTGTATCCCTAACGCGTAAAAGCTTCTCCTGCCCACCGAATGCTTGCCTGCCTTCCTCCCATGAGAGATCGTCTTCAATCCCCACAAAGAGACCCAAGCCTTGCCGTGGAACCAACCCTCACCCATGTACATACTAAGCGATTGGACTACGAGATACTACTGCTTTGATCGCCTTCTTGTCCTTCCGCATTGCGCACGGAGTACGAGAAAATCACCCTTATCGATATGTCATTTCGCTTCGCTGTATCAGAGCCTGACCAGAAACCTGGCTAGCAAGCGCTCGCACGAGTTACCAGTCGTGATTCATGGCCAGACTGTCTAGGAGTACACGCAATACCAGATAGTACGCAAACAGTATTGTAACGAGGTCCTTAGGTAGATCTCCAATGCCACAGCACAATGTTGAGTTTCATACCATTAGTGTTATTGTTGTACGGTATTTCAAGTTTGTGGTGCCACAAAAGGGCCGTATGCGCGTCTGCTCAATCTTCCCGTTCCAGGAACAAGTCGTTCGATGTGAGACTGATCCCGGTGTTGGAGGAATTTTCGACTGACAGGTTCAGCTAGGGATCGCATGTGGATAATGAACTGTCCAGGAGCTAGAGCTTGCAATCTTCATTCACTAAAGAGGCCTTCCCCAAATGCCGAATCGAAAATGTGAGCAGTGGTACTGGCACGAGAGCAGATGAAAGAAACAAGCTATGACTTGTCAAGCCACAATGTAACACGCAAGCGATCACACTTTAGAGGGGGTATCTGATTTAGGTATGATTCGGGAACTTTGCCTCAAATCAGAGTAAATTAACCTGCGCAACGAGATACATGTAACTAGTTTGCGCTGCGTGGCGACGTGCATAGGAGGCCTCACAAGCCCGATCGAAAAGCCACTGGGTGGTCAAAGGAACGGTCTTTTGCATTGGCATGTGAAGATGAATTTTCGAGTTGCACAAAAATTCCACGCTCGGAAACGAGGAATACGACAAGAGATTGGCACAAGCTTGCTCGAAGACTCGTAGGTCGATGATCAAGTTATAATCTTTAATCTTGACAGTAATGTCGCACGAATTTCCTACCTGTCAAGCTAGTCAGCACTGGTCCAGCTTGAACCCGATACGGTGTGGTATTGGTTAATGGGGTTCCCTCAGAGATCTTGGTGTAAAGGAGTACAGTCACGTCAAAATTGATCAGTTACTATCTAGTGCAAAGGGTGTAATCATCGGGAAGTAGGTGCGAAATGGGGGAGACTTTGCCATACCTGTTCTAATTGGCCGTCCGTAGCCTTGATTCGGGTCACCTCGCGTCGAGTAAACCAAGATTTAGGCTCCATGTAGCCTGTAATAGGTGGTACCTTGGTCAGATTACAGTGCTTCTGGCACATAAAGTAGCGATATCTGAACGACCTAGTATTAAAGTCCGTCAGTTCGTTGTGGAGTAGACATTAAATAAAGGAGGACAAATCATGTTGGAGATAACGTAATATCAGAATATGTAAGAATAGAATATCATGTCTCTGACACTGTTGAGAGACTCCGGCGAGAGTCTCCAGAATCAAATTCAATCGCAAATTATAACATCATAGACAATAGAACATATTAGAGGAAGAATTCTTACCTGCATATCCTTGGACTGTGGCGTCTAATGGTGCAAGCAGAAGACCGCCCTAGAATGTTGCCAATCACGAAAAAGTACCAGGCATAGGCAGGCGAACATTGTCAGCAGATATGGTTGCAGCTCAAGGTTGACTTCAGAGCTTGGTCAGGCAACATTTTTCGCTCAAAGGACGGTACGCATAATTTGTCACTGCACATGGCCAACATAGCAATGCAGGATAAGTCTGAGCAGAATTATGGGGCTAGTCAAACGAAGACAGAACATTGATATGGTCAGTTGCCAATGGAAAGGGAAAAGGAAATCTGGAGGAGAAAAGGTGGACAGAAGCTGGTCGGAGAAAAAGATCGAAGTTCAAGTTTGGAGAGCCAGTGCCAAGACCTTGCAATCTTGGCATATGTCGGCCTTGGCGGGCCACACATCGAGTGAAAATGAGTAGCGCATTCTCAAGTTCTAAACGATTTGGATCGACGACAACTCAGTGCGACAGAAACATTTCGCAAACTTTTTGTACGCTCCTCCGCATTCCTTATACTCTGGCTTACTTACTGATATTCTTGCGCGCAGTCTTCTCGGCAAGATGTCCAACGTCGATATTAAGCCGGCCGGGTGGAAGTTGGTCGAGGTTGGTCGAGTGGTCACCATCCGCTCTGGACCTTTTGAGGGCAAACTTGCAACCATCGTTGAGATAATAGACCCTGGCAGAGTACGTCTTTGAGATGGAACTGGGCTGCTAGCCAGAATCTGGACTTACAACTTTCACAGATCCTAGTCGACGGGCCCTCCTCAAAAGAAGGCTCAGTCGTTCCCCGACAAGCCGTTCCCACAAGCAGCATTTCCCTCACACCCTGGGTCATTCCCAACCTGCCGAAGGCCGCCGGCACCGGCCCAGTGAAGAAGCTGTGGGAGAAGCATGAGGTAGACAAGAAGTGGGCAGAGTCAAGCTGGGCCAAGAAGCGAGAGCAACAAGACCGACGGAAGAACCTGACAGACTTCGAGCGATTCAAGGTGTTGAGACTAAAGAAGCAGGTAAGATCTCCAGGAACACAGCAAAGGAGAGCAAGATACGCTTTCGACATTAGGTGATGAGAACAAACGGCTGACTATTGATATATAACAGGCACGATTTGAGGTATCGAAGGCACATGCGAAGATCCGAGCATCGGCAAAGGCATAAATCTGGGCATGATTAAGGCGTCAATTCGATTACCAACCAACCCTTTTTCCATCAAGTCAAAAGGGAAAGAAAGACATGCAGGGCTTGTGGGCGTGTCGACAGGAATTCAATCGTCAGAAAACTGATTGATAAACCACCCTCCCGCGGCCGTGGCTATTTCATTGCACTCGCGCCGGTTTCTCGCACACCATGATACAATAAATTCATGAATTGCAAAAAGATTCTCTGAGGAACGATCCGCAAACCTCAACCCGATTCTACTAAATCCAGTCGTCGTGCTGTTCCCCATGTGAAATAATCGCGCCAGTGTGACACCATAATTATCGAGAAAGCAACCTTCGGTCCCGCGGATTCAAGGTAAATCCTTCCTGAAAGTCTAGCTAGCTAGGTATACGGGATACGTGATGAGATTAATTTTGCGCCACATGAAGTCAACAGTTTGGTTATTGTATGCCGTGGTCTTGTAACTCGCTCAAAGTTCAAGTTGCAATGCAAGGCTTTCAAAATTCCACATATATATGCATGTAGTAGGACCTTGAAATTCCCCAAGTAACTGTGTTCTGGAAATGAACCCAGAGGCATTGAACATGGAGTCCGCATGAGGCTAAAGTCGAATTTCCAGGGGTTAAAGCGGCGGGAGAGTGCCAAGACCTGGAGAACCATGAAGCTCGGCATCAATTCACAATGGCTCAAGCTTCAAGACCAAAATCTACAAAATTTACCTGCGCAATAACAAGATTGAGAGACTCGAATGTAAGGACCCTGCATCAAATTCCTGACTTCCCCGAGCAGCATCGACTATTAATCCGCGAATTTCGGCCTCCAGGGTACTGTTCAAAACCGCAGAGAACCCGCCGATTCAGCACTACCTTTCTTTCTCATCCAACGACTGACCTCTGTTGCAGCTTTCATTCTTAAACTCGCTCCTCGCGTTGCGCTTTCGAACCTTTCAATATGTCGAACCCCAGAATAGAAGAGCTCCCCGACGATGAGCCATCCAAGCAGGCAGCAGACGATGCCTCTAGCTCGTCCGACTCCGAACCCGAGGCTGCTGAGGGTGAGGCGAACATCCCCGCTGGTTCAGCAGTCGCTGTACATAGCCGAAATGAGAAGAAGGCACGAAAAGCCATTGGAAAATTGGGATTGAAGCATGTTCCGGGAATTACTAGAGTCACTCTGAGAAGACCAAAGGGGGTAAGTTCACTGAGCACGAGGGCCTTGGGAGACCACATGATGAAACTGTCGAGCCGGAAATATGCAAATCACCAGCGGCTGACATTTTCCACAGATTCTCTTTGTCATCTCCAACCCTGACGTCTACCGATCACCCACCAGCAACACCTGGATGTGAGTTTGACTTCCGCAACACCATGCGAGGTATGTGCTGACGTAAACAACAGCATCTTTGGTGAGGCTAAGATCGAGGATCTCAACTCCCAATCGCAAGCTGCTGCTGCTCAACAACTCGCAGCCGCTGAGGCAGCCAATGCTGACCATTCTGGTCACGACCACGACCACGACCATGACCACGGCAAAGGCAAAGCTGTCGAAGACAAGAAAGCCGAAGAGGAAGACGACGACGACGAGGAAGTTGATGATAGTGGTCTCGAAGCTAAGGACATCGAACTGGTCATGACCCAAGCATCAGTTTCTCGGAAGAAGGCAGTCAATGCGCTCAAGGAGAATGGCAATGACATAGTCAATTCCATCATGGCGCTAAGTGTATGATCAGCATGCATCCAAGCATGCATTAAGAAAAGTTCTGGGTCTACATAAAGCTGAGGACTATCCTCTCGCTGTACCGCTCTAGCCTTATTGATCAGGCGAATATTGCAAATAACTCGGAGGAGATGATTTTGCATTCAAACAAAGTAGACAAGGCTACAAAATCAATGTTTTGTCTCACAAGAAAGAGAACGTGCTGCTTTCTGGCTGTAGAACTCTGCATGCATAGTACTCGCAGAGAACTGCTCCTCCAGGTAGATAACCAAGGGATGCACGGTTCCATGTCAGACCAAGAAAAGGGACACCAACGATCCACCGCAAGAGAACACCTTAAAGAAAAACTCACGTGATTTATACGCTAAGACAATTTCTACACTAATGCCGAGTGACCTCCAGGGAGATTCAACTTCGAGATCAGACAAAGCTCAACACTTACGGCATACACCTGCAATAAGAAGTCCAACTCGCCAAAATGGCTACGCAAGTATGTGCAAAAGCTTCCCCTGTGCCGGTGTGAGCTTCAGCGCTCGTATCAGCAAGTCTTTGGAGCTACTGGCTAACCCTCGCCCTTTTAAAATGAACAGGCTCGCTCCGCGATGAAGCTCGACTGGACCAAGGTTGGCTCCCAACTTGGTCTACGTGGCAGCACGGCAACAGCTCTGGCCAACTTCAAAAAGCGAAACGACGATGCTCGCCGCCGTGTGCAGGTTCTGCAAGACCAACCCACGACTGTCGATTTCGGCCACTACCGATCAATTTTGAAGAACACCGCAGTCATCGACGAGATTGAGCAATATTATAAGAGCTTCCAACCCAAGACTTACGACGTCAGCAAGCAGATCAAGGCCATTGAGAGCTTCGAACAGGTCGCCATCAAGAATGCTGAGGAGACTAAGACCAAGGTCGAGGTTGAGTTGAGAAGCTTGGAGAAGGCATTGGCCGATATCGAGGGTGCCAGACCTTGGGAGGAGACCACCGTGGATGAGCTTGCGAAGGCTGAGCCTGAAATCGATGCGTATACGGCAAGATTGGTCAAGGACGGAAAATGGATGCCACCCGGATACCAGGTATGGCGACCCCGCTCCACGAGCTTGATTTCCGTTATCCAGAACAATGTCAACACTAACACACTGCGCTACAGGAGAGATTCCCCAACCTGTCTGTTCTATAGACAGCATCTGTGCTACTATGAAACAAAATTTGGTCCAAGGGTTCCCAGCGGGCACGATGCTCTTTTCCTCCGCGGATTTGTGTATAGTGGTTTAGAACAATCAGATTTTATTAACCCCGTTGTTTCATTAACACATATTCTAGGCGCTTTCATCATCCCCAGTGACATGGAGTGACACTGACACAGTCTTGGCTCAAGTTGGATCCGAAAGCATTATGATCTCCAACCCTGGTTGGCATTCTCAGTACCCAGCTCCATCAATGTCGCAGGTCTAGCAGCGCAGGTTTGATGGCATCACTTCGTTGCTGTCCTCGCTGTGACAGTAGGCAGTCGATGCAGCTCTATTTTATATTTAAGCACTTGCACCTTCTAACTTCGTACCCTCGACAGTTTTTGCAACTGCTTTGCCTACCCTCCAGTACTCCCTCATCGTGAGTTCCCCAGCCGTCAAAAAGCGAAAGCTCACCCAACTTGAGCGTGGCGGTTCAGCTAGCTACCCGCGACAACAATGGTGGTGTAAGTGGCGTCAAACAGAGCATTCAGCCCCGAGACAACCACGCACGACTTATGAGATCACTCCGAGTTGGAATGTGCAGTTGTGCTATGAAGCAGCCTTCCCTGAGTTATTTGTTGTGCGACAAGTCCAGTTTCAACTTTGGCCTTCTTTACTTTGGATCGAAGTCTTGGTCGCCGGTCGCTTACATAATTGAAGGGACAAGGCTGGTGAAAGACTCTTAGACACGCAATCGAGTCATAAGATTGTATCGTCTCTATATGTCGGGCTTACAGGGCAGACGATAGCTAGACAGTGCCAGCACCACACAACACCTAGGTGACTGGGAATTGGTAATCTTAGTTTGGTCGAGATCATTTTCTATGGTAGGCATCATTCCATTCTGACGTCCTACTAGGAGCATCGTTGTAAGTCGAGAAGCCGCTGCTAATGATTTGTTATTCGTCGAAGAAAAGGATGTAGGAGCCGTTCTGAACAGAGTCATGGCCGAGTTGCTCATCTGCCGATGATGTGTATGTGCGTACGATGAGAGCTGATTCTAAAGTACGGAGGCTGTGGCCATGAATCTATCTCCTGCTGGTTAAAGACGAGGTCAATCCCGGCTTGAATACGAAAGTTTCCCACCAAGCCACCCAGTGTGCAACTTCGAAACACCATACCAGTCAATGTATTTTGGTTGGTGCTTGAGCTTAACTTAGGTAAGTGACTCCGAATTCAACGCTACCCTGCTCTTGGCGGCTGAAGAGTATTCTGTACCTAAATTCGATTTGATAACGGCAAACAGTGATCCCGGAATCGAGGATGTGGTTTCCTGTGATATTTAAGGGTAAACTGCCGAAATCTTCAATCCTTACATTTCCCTGTTGGCGTACGCTCAGTCAACCCCCACCGCTTTCAAATTGCCGCTCTTCCAACTACCTCGCCGCATTGGTATTTCGATAACCCTGGGCCCTCAATGAAAATACTTGAGACGTATTCAGCGCTGTTCTTACGGGCACTTTCTCTTATGATCATGTTGTATGTAGGTTGCTGAATTGGCTACGGTAATACCTACTGGATTGTAGGAACCGTGCATGTAGAATGGCGGGGATGACAATCCATGCCGTTCTACCTGGGACAGAACACCAGCCGAGCCATGGGGGTGTGCCAATACCTCTTCGAGATAAGCCACTAGTTCTTCAGCTTTCTCGATTTCACAAGGCTGGAGTCTGAATGGATTTCTTCATGTCGAACAATATTTTCAGTTCCAATCCGCGCAAGCCCTTTCTACCCTGAAACACCTGTCTCAGGGTTTCATCGTTTCTCATCTAGAGCAATGGACGGCCTTCCGAGCTTGTATCTGGAAGACATATGGTTTGAAGGTGCCGCTTTAGTACCAGCAGTACAGGTCGAGAAACCCCTGCGCCCGCACCAAGGCAAACTTGGCGATTGCCTACCAATATCAAGGACGGTGGGTAGAAGCAGAGCCTCTCCAGCGAGAAGTGGTGAAAGACTTCCAGCAACGATTTGGTCCCAACGACCCTCAAACGTTAATGGCGACAGCTAATCTTACCGATACTTTATACAGTCTTAAGCAATGGAAAGAGGTCGCCGTCATTAGCACAGAAGAGGTCCGGCTGCGTCAGGATTTTTCTTCTGAACCGAGTGAGACCATGTTGAACGCGTTGTTTAAGGCGGGGAGGTCTCGCTTCCGCCTGGCCAATTGGACGGAAGGGGTAACTCTGCTAGAGAAGGAAATCCAAATGAGGCTGCAGTTGTCTGTGGTTGAAGGTATCGAAGGTCTTGAGGCTACAGCTCTCCTTGCGCTAGGATATTTACACATGGCAAGACTGGAAGACGCAAAGATTTATATCGGGGAATTCTTTGACCCGTTTCTGAGATCTAACAGGGTAAGGGAAATGCTTGTGGAAATTCTCTATGAGCTCGCCGCGTCAGCAGAGAAGAGTAGCATCTTGGAGGAAGCAGAGGAGCTGCTCAAATTGGCGGGGCTACTTCGACAGGCAGTGTCTCCGGGACTTCGTCAGGATTATCAAGATGGTTGTGACGAAGATAATATCAAAGAGCTGAGGCGGAGGCAACTGAAACCACTCGAGGAAGTCAGATGGGATCCAACAGCCATCATCGAACGTACCAAGAAATGCGGACGATCAAGATGACGCTCAGCCTCACTCCAAAAGCAAGGGCTTTTGCTGTACCTGGCGTCTGCGGGTTCTCGATAGGCTCCTTACGTACTCCGTACTGTAAGTCAACGTAGTATTACCAGCCACCACCATGCCAGGCAGGTGCAAGGAGCCCATTCAACACACTCAAAGACTTTAGAAAGGCCAGATATAGAATGGATTATCAGAGCATTAAAGCACCTTGGTGGAGAGTGTTGACAGAGTCGGGCAGTGTCACCAGGCCTCAGCGCAGGGTGATCCTTAGTTTGGGGATTGGATTAATTATTACAGGGGCCTAGAGATTATCAACAATCTGTGCACCTGTATTTTCTTCTAGGACTGGCCTGGCAAATCATTGCTCGCAACCTTCGGCCCTCTTCACTTCGCACAAGCCACCATACTGTACTAAAAGTCAGCTCTCAGCGCAGGTGCAGTCCCCAGCGCTGGTATTGCTAACTTATGTTGGGAGCAGGAAGTACCTGCCTGTATGAATTAGCGATAAGTGGAATTTATAGCGAGCATCTACACCAAAGCATAGGTCCAATTTTTGTTTGTTTCGCGTTCAATTGGAGAGAGATATTGATGGATAGGACCAACTAACGATCGGACTATGGATTCTTGAGGGTTTTGCGTCATGGGACCGACTCTTGGCCTTTGACCTTAGAGACAACATCTTTAGTCAGGCAGGCTAAAATGTACCTATTGTATGCTAGCAATTGCAGCTCTCAATCCCTCGTTTCTCCCCGTGTTTGATATTGTTAAAATCGGTCAAATCCTTGCCTTCCTAAAGCCCCGAGTCTTCTTGGTCAAACAATGCAGTGTCGTAGTATCTATTCCAATCGTCGCAGACCTGTTTTAAATCGGGTCCAATGCCTAACCCGGGGATCTTGTCCGGCTCCTCGAGGAACTGTGCGCCGAGGCCCAGCCCGATGTGCCAACCGATGTGGCAATGCATGAGCCACGCGCCGGGGTTATCGGTGATGAACGCGATCACCAGGTAGCCTGACGCGGGGAGCATCGCGACATCACGACGGGGGGGGTTCTTGTACCGCAGTGTCTGGGAGTTGTTGAAGATACCCTGACCCGCACCGAGGACGTAGAAATCATGGCCGTGGAGGTGGATAGGGTGCGGAATAGGTGGCGCAATGGTCGGGATGGCTTGGATGACCCAGTACGACCAGGCATTTGCATCAGGCAGCGAGATCAGATTCATGTTTTTTGGGTAGCTGCTGTTGTTGTCCAGAACATATTGGAGCGTGGGTGCGCCCCATGGAACCTGGATCGCCGTGAAATTGAGATTCCACTGGAACAACGTCTGGTTGGCTTGATTTTGAACGATGGCGAAGCCTACGTCAAGTCGGGACTTCGCTGGGATAGTGTAGTTGTCAGGCACGTTTAACTTCACGTACGGTACTAGGTTGTCATTGGGATCGTTGCAGTCCGCCCCTGGAGGTGCGTTCGTTCTTGAAGTACTGGGGGGCGTCGGAGACGTAGCACCCACGTAGCTGAATATCGCAAGCGCGTTGGCGACGGAGTTCTTGCTACAGCCTCTCTGCGGGACGACATGAAGCCAGTAAGAGTCAACAGGTTGATTGGCATTGATGATCACATCGTAACGTTCACCAACGGCGAGAAAGACCCACTGTGTCGTGTAGGGCACAATTGGAACGAAGTCCGCGCTGATTACTGTAAAATTGTGCCCATCTAGTCCAACCTTGAAATTGTCGTTTGTGGAAGTATTGATGAGCCGGAGGCGATGCTTCTTGCCTTTGGTTAGAGTGTTGCGATGGTACTGACCCCTGGTACCGTTGAGACTGACATTGGTGCCATTGATGAGTATGTTATCACCAGTTGGCCCACCAGGAAACGCTCCTCTCTGAACGAGTGGTGCAAGCTCAAAGGCTGGGCGATAGTACCAATCCGTGAGGGGCATAGCACCAAGATCAACATCGTAGTTTGAAGTAGCAGGTCCATCAATAATTATTGTACCAACGACACCATCGGTATATTGATCAGAGTAATGGCTGTGATACCAGGTTGTACCAAACTGGGTGCAAAGAAATCTATATGTTCGTGATTTTCCAGGAGCAAGTGGACATTCCGTTACACCATTGGTCCCATCCATATGGTTTGTCTTGAACTGACGGATACCATGCCAATGAAAGCTGGTACCATTGGTGGTCAAGCTATTCTTCACGGTGATTTCCAAAATGTCTCCCCAACTTGCACGAATAGTTGGTCCTGGGAATTGGCCATTGATAGCATAAACCACTCTCGGGACTCCGTCGGGGGATAACGTGGAATTGGTGAGCTCCAGGTGGTAAGATACAACCTTGTTGGTCACAGGCCAAGTGCTATCGTAGTTGGTGGCGATGCTGAAGCCGTTCCCCCAGCACTGACGTGTGAATGGTCCATTGGTGCATTTGGAATCTGGTTTGGTGGTGGAGGTAGCTGAGGGAGTCAGAGATTGGGAAGCCTGACGTTTGACAAGGTTTCCTTCGATGGGTACAAGTTCTGCGCTGGGAATGAACGCGGCAAACGCTTGAAATAGGAACAGCGTAATGAGTGGAAGTGAACGAAACATAGCGAGCGATATCAGAGAAAAGGAAGGACCAAAAGGAGCATAGATGTAAGTATTGATCAGAACGAATATGAGTGAGGATGCATGCCTCTGATATTCATGACACAGGCAGCCTTTTGAACGTCAAAGACATTATCCATCTCCAAACACCATGCAAGGAATGGCGGGCTGTAAGAAACGTGGTACGCACGAGCTGCTGTCATGTTGTCTCAGAGTCAAAGTTGAACCCTTAATTAACTCCGTGCCACATGAAATGCTCTTTTGAGGGGAGGGGTTTGATAGCTCTCGTTGGAAAAAAGTTTCCTTCCCATCTCCTCGAAGAATTCCTTGGGAAGGACGAGGGATCACAAAAAGGACTAATTCCAGGAAGGGATGCGGTCAGCATTATCCGCCTCGGGTTGAAAATATTCAAGGTTTTTCGCCTAGCCATTGAAATTACGGGGAGAGATCACTCGGTAGAAGGCGAATATCCCAATCTTTGTTGATAGGCATATTGCAAATGTGAGCAGGAGGGAGGTGGACAATATGCTAGGTTCAAGTTTGTTGTTGAGTTTCCACTTCAAAGGAGGTCGCTTGCCTTGGCATTCTTGGCGTCAAATGCAGGGTCAGAGCTGTCAACTGAACAGGGGATCCCCTTGACAGTCTTGATATCTCGCTTAGTCCCCAGTTGTCTTTTACATTGACCCGATATTGTTCAACACTCCCTTGCAGTTGAATTGAACTTCCAACCAATCTCTCGGTACCATTCTGGTTACACTCCCTTTTCGAAATCACCTTTGCTTCTCATGGCGAGGCTACCCTAGGCGCGGTAGCACAAAAATGACCACCGTCCCACAGCGAAGAGAAAGGGTGCCGAATTGACGGGTATGGATTGTCTTCCCTGCTCAAGGGATTCGAAAAAAAGACACATTTGCATTATGAGACATTCACATCAACAATGAGACGGTCTATGTCACCCCACCTCCCACAACGCGATCTCTCGTATCGTGAAATTGCTTCCTTTCCTTGCGCTCAATGTCTCAGTCCGCATTCGTATCAGGGTCTGGCCAAGCGACGAAGGGCGTTGTGTGCTAATGATAGGCCATGGTATCCGGCTGAAGCGCAGGAAACATGATCAATTCTAGCTTTCAAGGATGTCATTTGACGGACGGGGCATTGCTGGAGTGACTTCATATATCGTCATCAGAACCTGGGTATCAAGCACTTGATGGACCTCGCTCTCGATCCTCAACACTCGTCTTCGTTATGCATTGTCTTCTTCTACCACTGGTTCTGGCTGTGGGCCTGGCCGGCCGAGCAATCGCCGAATGCCAGTCTTCGGGTTATGACTTCGTCGACGGTGGCGGCCCCTACTGTATCAACACTACATCTAACGACTGGTTCAGCTTTGGGACAGTCTTTCAAGGTGATGAAATATGTCATATGCATCGTGATCTGAAGTTAACATCGACAAGGCTGTCAACCGGATGACATCCAGGACTCGGTCACGCCTATCTTGATAGCGCCAAACAGCGACGAATACTTCTGCTCAGATATTGCTACCAATCCTGATGGTGTTAATATTGTATCCACTTGGTCAGAACCCTCACCATACACCAACATCTCACCTAACTTTTAGCAGTAACGTACCGCGCCAGGAATTACCCAAAAGTTCCATGTGGTCCGGGGATTGGATAGTCATCATCGAAGGGCTGACATTCGCGTGGATGAGGAACTTCTCGATTAATGCCGCTCCACCTGTGGTGGTGACCAGCACTCCAACAGTGACTTATACTGCCCCGTACACGCCCTCAACTACGGTGACCACGACCTTTACCAAAGATTATACAACGACCTTGCTTCCATCGACTGTGACCTTGCCCAAGACCACCTCCACGAGGACCATCACGGTAAGACCAATGCAGGTAACAGTGACCACAACATCGACATCCACAAGATTGCGTACTACCAGGGTCTTCTCAAAAACAATCACAACCACCACCATTACCGCTAGTTGTAAGACTCAATTACCAAAAAGAGATCGTACATGTACACTCCGTCCCACAAAAGCAACACTGGCCGCTGCCACTGCCCCGGTGACTGCGATTCCTCGTATACGGCGCGGGGAGAGCGGTGTCCTAGAGAAACTTAGGGAGCGTGGAGTAGCGCCCCGACAAGAGGGAGGCCTCGCTAAGCGTGGTACTGGACCAGGTGGGTATCAGATCAGCCCTCAAATCGATCAAGAGCACTGACAATAAAATAGATCTGTGCACCACTACATTCATGGACACCAGCAACATCGTCTCGACTTATGTGACAATCACTTATCCAACTAGTACGGAGCTCGTGAGCGAGTTTACGACCACTACCGCCACACTGTAAGTCACCGTCAGATACTTTGTTAAAACAGGGATCTAGCTAATGATCATCCGAACAGTACACCACCGGCAGTGACAGCTTATTCTGGCAGAGCCCGAACGACCATCACGATCACCGCATCGACTCCAACTCGGACACGTACGACAACAGCCTATGTGACTTCGGATACAACTTCGACCATCTGGGCAACGTATGTCTCTTCCTCACTTCCCTGTAGATAGCCAATGCTAATATAGAGTAGCATTACATCAACTATCAAGACAACACCATCTGGCATGGTCTGCGCCACATCAAGATACTGGAACAACAATATGGGGGGCCGCAATATGTGGCCATGAGTTGGTATTTTTCTTGCTCTGTTGGTGCGACATGCAGACACCGCGGTACTATGAATAGAATTATAGAGCACTCCGTATCGGATATCTGAATCATGTTTTGAGTTTGAAAGATTAGTGGAATATTTATCTTTAGATACAACAAAAATATTTAAAACTAATTTACCTATTCAATTAGATGCTACATGTAATGGTTATCAACTACTCCAATTTAATTTCCCGATTTCGTAGTATTCCACCGACAGCATCATGTAATGGAGAATTGGCATTCTCGTAACGGTTTTGGGAGGGGTAACACACAATGCCAACATTGAGCCGATGCACGGAATGCTTGACCATCTTTAAGCTTTTTAACAAGTGGAAACGGAAGTTGAATGGGACTTTCCAAGGTCCAATTAGAACAACGAGGGGGCGGCTAGGGTGGATCATTTGTGCTTCACATCGCTTCCACGTGACATAAATTAACGAGTGAGTGGGGAAGCGGCGCAATATTTCCTCCGTTTATTCCATGGTTGAGCCGCTCGATCATCGGGAATCTCGTTTAAGCCCGCTCTGACAGAGCCGCACACTATATGCTGTCGCGGGTCTTGGACACGAGGCGGAACGTATGAACAGCCCGACTTCATAACCTTTTAACCCTTTCCCGACAACTGATTTATATATAAGATATGATGGCTGCCCCGGTTATGCATGCCGATTGTTCAGTTCACAACCAAGCATCTTCTCTGTTACCCTCAGTCTCAGCGATCTACAATTACGACATCAAATCTCAAATCTCCACTCTGCAGCATACAACAAAACCTCGTCTGAAACTCGAAAATGTCCTCAAAATCTTCCATTGCGTTCTTTGGCGCTACCGGCGGGGTGACCAATGCTACTCTTGTGCATACACTCCTCGCTGGATATAAAATTGCAGCCCTAGTCCGAACACCCCAGAAACTCCGTAAGCAGCTCGCGGATCAAGGCCTCAATCAAAGCGCCATTGATAACCAAATGACCATCAAGGAAGGCAATGCCCTAGACGTTGCGGCGGTGAAGCAGACCCTATTGTCCTTTGACGGTCATTTGCCCAAATACGTTGTGACTGGTCTTGGTGGCAGCCCCAAATTTAACTTCGATATGTGCCATCCTTTACATATTGCCGGCCTTGACAATGCTGAGATCTGCTCGACCGCCGCAAAGACTCTCGTGACCGCATTACAAGAGATCTACAACGAACAACCTGCGCTCAAGTCGTACAAACCCTTGTTGATCTTCCTCTCGACCACTGGCGTCACTCGGGGCCCTGAGGATGTGCCATTCGGCATGCGATTCTTCTACCACCAAATGCTCACAATACCACACATTGACAAGAAGAAGATGGAGGACATCTACCGTGGTGAGATAGAAAAGCCAGACTCTGTCTTCCGCGATATCGTGGGTATTCGACCGACTCTCCTAAGTGGCACAGCTTCATATACGGACGCGAGTGGATTGGCTGGCGTTCGATCTGGTTATGAGGACAAGCCGGCGACTGGTTTCTCAATCAAGAGGGCCGATGTCGGACATTGGATTTTCCAAAATATCATCAACGAGTCGACACGAAAGTCCGACGTGGAGGGTCAAATGGTTTCACTTACCAGCTAAATAGTTGGTTGATGATCTTGGGTCTGGGCATTTTTGGGAGCACCCGATTATCTAAGACTAGTCAGGATGAGATGTAAAAATATTTTATAAAGTTCAAGAGATCGCGTCTCTTAAAGATTGAACAAAATAAGCATAATTCTGAAGAGCATAATCTTGGGAGTTTCAAAATTTCCTGATTAAAATATGAAACCACGCTATGAAAGGGTATCGTGAAGTTCGTAAAAATACAGTTCTGTCGCTGAAAACTTTCAGCCAAGTCTCAAGGCCTGCAATGGGCTGTGCAGCCTTGCATATCTAAGCCTCCGCAATGCGCACCAATCAATCTATACAACACAATATTGATACCCAGGTTCTCTCAAGTTTAGGGCTCTCTCAGTATGTCCCGATGAGGTGAATGGGGAAGAGGCCAATGATTATATCCGACTCCTAGTCGTGTGATGGCGTCTTGTTGTTGTCCGAGTCGTTCCCCGTCTTCTGCCGGTGCGACCGCAGGTCAGGCATGAGATGATGATGTTGAAGAAAGACACAATGCCGTTGATAATGGCAGTCAAGATGGAGCCAATGCCGTTGACAATTGCCATGAGGACACTACCGATGGTTCGGCATAGCGATTGGACCTGGATGGGATGTTAGTACGCATTCAATGATAACATCTAGGTCTAACATACACAAGAGACGACGGCACCCATTGTGATTGATGGAATAGGTATGTAAGATTGTTTGAGAAGCAAATGATATTTTTGCTTGGTTGTGGACTCGGTTGGTGGTATATCAGTTTGCTGATTGTTGAGTTGTTTGTGATGGGAAAGAGAGGATTGTGTAGAGTTGAGACGGGTTGAACCTTCTCTTTGTACTTCTAGACATCACGGCTAAAACGGGTGCAAAGATCGAGGATCGAGGACAGCATCGAAAACTACATCACATTTCACATTTTGCCTGGTGGCTTTCCTTTAATGTGGTTTAGCCTCGATATCTTTGCCCTCCATGGATGAGATTCCCATCCAATCTTGTGATGCCAATCTTACAATCTCAGGGCGAATGACGTACGCGGGGCTTGCACATTCGAACCACAACCAAGGCCCGAGGCTGGTCGAGGCTCGTAATGGAGGGTTGAAAGAGAAGATCTTCTGACCTCCTGCTTGGCATTCAATAAATCGTGGCGTAACTGGAGCATCGGATTGTCCCACTAACGCTCAAACGGTAACTTCCCTTGCCTTGGTAGGACTAGGACTAGAGCAACAGCCACTCAGAGAGTCCGATCGAAAAGGTGGGTGATTGTTTTAGGATGTGATGTCAGAAGCCAGATGGGCAAAAAAACAGGTTCATGGCCAAAGGCGGGCCCGACCACACGTCACCGACAGGGTACATCCTTGTCTTGCGTCATCGGTAGACTTTGGGCTCGGAAAACCTGTGGCTGGAGATGTGGCGTCAGGCTGTTCGTCAGCCTCGTGCGCTTTCTTCGCGGTGGTCAATGGCCAATTTCTACAATACCAGGCACACACGTGGTCGCAAGAGGCCCAACAAACATGGTCTCTCAAGACCAGCTTGATTTGAACTGGGCATCTACCTGGACAACAGGCCTTCACACGAGGACTTCCGTTCTATGCACATGCTTGTTGGCTGTCGCAGCTCTCCTCGCTTATATCCTGACACGGAAAACCGATCCTCCTATTCCCTATACAGTCACAGTCCCACCACAGCTCGCAAATGACTATCAATGGGATGTCAAGGGCAAGAAAACTCATGCGGACTCCCCAGAAGTATGTGTTCTTATAGCCCCAGTCGTATTTGAGCACAAACATTGATACTGGTGATAGGTTACTGGCTCACGCATCTATCCTCGGTGCCCAGCAGATGGCCGCAGTCTTGGGCCTCCCATAGAGCCCGCCGACCCTTCCGATATCGATGCGGCCATAACCGCAGCAGCTTCAGCACAGTTGAGGTGGGCCCAAACTACGTTTTCCGAACGACGCCGAGTGCTCCAGACCCTCCTGCGATATATCCTTGACCATCAGGAGGAAATCGTCGCTGCATGTTGCCTCGACAGTGGGAAGACTAAAATCGATGCTTGCTTTGGTGAGATTCTCGTCACCGTCGAGAAGCTGCAATGGACAATCAAACATGGCGAGAAGGCTTTGCTGCCATCCAAAAGACCTACCAATCTGCTCATGTCCTACAAGTCAAACACCGTCATATATGAGCCATTAGGCGTTGTGGCGGCTTGCGTGAGCTGGAACTACCCGTTTCACAACTTTATATCGCCGGTCATTTCTGCTCTCTTTTCAGGCAATGCCATTGTGGTCAAACCCAGCGAGCAGACTTGTTGGAGTACTTCATACTTCCTCAAGTTGATCAGAGGAGCCCTCCACGCATGCAACCACAGCCCAATGCTTGTACAAAATATTATATGTCTTCCTCAAGGTGCCGACTATCTTACTAGACATCCAGGTATTTCTCATATTACATTCATCGGGAGTAAAGATGTTGCGCACAAGGTTTGTGCATCTGCTGCGAAGGTCTTGACCCCAGTTACCGTGGAGCTGGGTGGCAAGGACCCAGTGATCGTTCATGATGACCCCAAGACTCTAGCAGCACTGCCAGATGTCGCTTCCATATTGCTGCGAGGAGTCTTCCAATCTGGTCAGTTAAATTCTTTCCATTCTGTATATATGCATTGACGCTGCCTACAGCAGGACAAAATTGTATTGGAATTGAGAGGACCATAGCCCTGCCCAACATCCACGACAAAATCCTATCGCATGTTCTTCCCAAAATCAAATCTATGAAGCTTGGCTCAATTCTTCTCTCACCTGCCGACTGCCCGGTAGATATGGGCGCTATGATCTCGTCCACTTCTTTCACAAGACTTGAGAACCTTATATCTACTGCCGTCGCACAAGGCGCAATTCTTCATTGCGGTGGGAAGCGCTACAATCACCCGGACTACCCCAGTGGAACATACTTTGAGCCCACACTTCTCACTAATGTTCGTTCAGATATGGAGATTGCCCAGACAGAACTCTTCGCACCAATCTTTTTGCTCATGAAAGCTCAGACAACTGATGAAGCGATTGAGCTGGCCAACTCGACTATATATGGTCTCGGTGGCAGCGTCTTCGGCTATCACAATCGCGACGTGCAGAAATGCGTCCGAGGAATCAAGGCTGGAATGGTGGCTGTCAATGATTTCGGATCGTTCTACGCCTGTTCCATGCCCTTTGGCGGGGTTAAAAGTTCAGGCTACGGCCGCTTCGGTGGCGAGGAGGGGCTCAAAGCTCTCTGCAACGTCAAGAGCATCTGTCAAGAGGCACCATGGGCGAGAATACTGGGCATCAAGACTCAAATACCGCCGAAGCTGCAGTACCCAGTGAGCCGTCATGGGTGGGACGTTTGCAAGGGGGTGATTGGTACGGGGTACTCTATCGGTTGGGCAGAATGGGTAGCCAGTGTAGCTGGGCTCCTTAAAGCACTCCTGAGGAGCGAACCCCGCGCTGTGAACAATCCTCCTGTAAACAAGCAGTCTTAAATCAAAGCCACAAGGGGTAGTCGTGTTTCCAGGTGTGAATAAGACAATCGGAATTCATTGTTAGACACATCGAATCGTATTTTAATTACTCATAACTACCCTGTTTCAGTTGCTCTTTGATCGATATCGAGGGAATTCTGTTTCGTTGCGATTTACTCCTTGAGGAGCTTTCGTGTCCATATGCTGGATATCTGTTTGCGTACGATACCCCAACCTTGCATTCATCTCTTGTTGGGTCCATTTTTCAATATCCTTTATGGACGGCGCTGGTAGAATACAGCCATCATCTCCTATAAGATGATACATTCAAAGGATGACCCATGGATTGGATTGGCCTGTTGCCGGGCGAAGTTCCATGTTTGTACCCAGGAAGTCGACGTCTTGATCAGAGTAGTCTCATCTAGGAGGATTCCTCTAACCCTTGTAAATTTGATGATAGCGAATAACTCAGCTAGCAACCTTGGAGTGGTTCGACTTTGTCGCATTGACAAATCGATGACACTTCCCGGTGTCGTCACGACAAACTTGTACTGCTCGATGCTTCCTGCGAAGCTGGCCGAAAACAGCAGTCCTTTCGAGCCGGTGGACATGCTACTGCCGTAAATTCCAAAAGTCTTTCAGGTCTGATTTATGGTTGATTCATGAAGGGGGAAACGCGTTCAAGTCATGGCTTCTTGCTTTGCCTTCCATTTCCTTACTCTCCGCCCAATATCGCCCTCAGTCTGCTGCATTGGATTGAGCATCTTGTCTCTCACCATAGCCTTGATGTTGTCACCGTGTTTCGCCACGAGACTTGAAATCCACTCCTCTTCTCTTGTGCTCTGATGTCTCGGCCGTTTCCTCGAGAGCATTTCTTCTTCATAGGCAGCTTGAGCCTCGAGTTGCGCAATAATGTCATTTTGCTTTCCGGTCCGGGCGGAGGGAGGGTTTTCTGATTCAACGTCCATGATATCGTTAAGGGGATCGTTCAGTGGGTTGGCGGCAGGGTCTTTTTCTGGCCGGATTACCCTGATAATCTTTCCGGTCTCGGGATCTCTCTCGACCTCGATTTCTTCATTTGCGAATTCGGCATTTGCCCGTGGACCTGCAATAGCAAGAGAATCCCTGGCTACAGGTTGTCCTTCCTCTCCAGGCTTTGGGATCTTCTTCTCTGTCCCGCCAGACCCTCCATTTAGCTTAGAGCTCAGACCTAGTTGTTTGTAGTTCTGTGAGAGAGTGAGTTTACGATCCCTGGAGGTGTCAGTCCAAAGGATGAGTCAAGCACCCATGCTAAGCATACCAGTTTTGTTTGATGATCTCGTTGCCCAGAAAGTTGACCTTCTTCTTGCCCGCTTTTGTCCTGTTGGACTTAGGTCTTGCCTTCGAGATAGAAGATCTATTCTTCTTCTTTTGCCTCTCTCGACCCATTATAACGGATTTCGGTTGCCTGTGGAGGAATTTGAGTATGGGCAGGTGTAAGTAGACCTTCTTGGGTAAGATGTACCCAACTTTTTTGTTCGCAGTTCAAAGAACTTTTTACCATTAACCTTTGCTTATCGATAATGATTGGATATTTATCCGAGGACATCCCGATCAAAGGCGTCAATAGCAATCACGTGCAATCAGTGTGCATCCACGTGACTCTCAACGAGCTTCAGGCGTTCCTGACGTATCAACGCGGGGCTTCCTGGCGACCTAGATAGGTACCTAGGTATGCAATCGCTTGTTTACTTGGTCCGGAGCATCCTATATTTCTACATCTGAGCCCCGAGGTACACTGTACCTGGGAAAACTGCACAAGTTGTAAGTGAGAACCCTGGATCAGGAGTCCCAGCCTCAATTCTGGGTGTTGAACCTAGGTCTCACGTATTCAAGTTTTGTGGGTTATGTCGTTATCGATAAAGGCCCCTGAAACAATACCTTTGGAATCCATAGGTAGCTTTTATTCTCCAATTGAGTCGCGTGTCTTTCCATTCTCCTATATAACAAATCACAATACACCTAAATATGGCTACCCACAATGTGCGGGTGTCTTCTATAACGCGCTATGCATTGTATGCAGTAATACTAGGAGTGGTCACCACAGTTTACGCGGAAAAGGCGTTTGGGAAGGATATTGGCTTGCTGACGCCCGAAGAGATTGAGGAGAATCTACAGGTATGCATGCACACCTCATGATATTGGAAAGCACTCTATACCAGATCAAATGATTGACTTGCTTGTCCAGCAATGTGCCTTTGTACAGAGATTGTCGGACCATAAAGTCCAAAATGCACCGTCTCATACCTCCTTGACAAGCAAGCTCTTTGAAGTACTATTCCCTTCTTCGTCACCTGCAGTGAACGCTCTGTTAGCCACTGCATACATCTCTGGGCCACCAAACTTCCTCTTGGCATTATGTCCTCCGAATATCGATCCCTCTTCGCTCAGCATCATGGTTGCCTTCGCAGTTGGCGGTTTACTGGGAGATACCTTGTTTCATTTGCTACCTGAGATATTCCTGGGGGAAGACGAGCACGACAAAGCAAAGTTTGTCTTAATTGAGCCAAACAGAAACCTGTTGTTAGGTGTTGGAATCATTGTTGGACTGGTGACATTCATGGCAATGGACAAGGCTCTGCGCATTGCAACAGGTGGAGGTGGGCATTCACATGATCACAATCATGCTTCTGATGACCAGAAGAAGGCTGCCAACGGCTCTGCAACCGGAGTTTCCAAGAAGAAGTCCAATAGCGAACTACGAAAGCGAAAGGGCCAGCAGGACAGCAAATCTGAGAGTTCTGTGGCAGAACCAGCACCCATCAATCCTTCCGTCAAGCTTGCAGGTCTTTTGAACCTCATTGCCGACTTCACACACAACATTACCGATGGACTGGCTCTTTCTTCATCATTTTATGCCTCACCAGCACTGGGCGCGACCACGACTATGGCAGTTTTCTTCCACGAGATCCCGCACGAAGTCGGGGATTTTGCTCTGCTGATTCAATCAGGCTTCTCCAAGCGCAAGGCGATGGGTGCACAGTTTGTGACTGCCGTTGGCGCTTTTCTGGGTACCTTGATTGGTATCTTTGTGCAAGAGTATGGAAGTAGTTCCTCCGATGCAGCTGCGGGTTCAGTCACAGGTATTTGGGGCACCAGTCTACAGTGGGGGGATATGCTTCTACCATTTACAGCGGGCACATTTCTCTATGTGGGCACTGTTGCCGTCATCCCAGAACTTCTTGAGACTGGGCCCAACAAGGGCGAAGAATTGCGAAAGACTGCTCTACAATTCACTGCTATGGCTGTTGGCGCGGCAATCATGCTGGGCATCTCTTGGTCTTAAGGCTCAACGCTCACATGAACATCAGGGGCGATCTGGAATGAAGCAGGAATGCGGGTTCTCGTTAGGACTGGAAACTTTTGATCGGTTCTTAAATGTCAACTGCTGCGCCTGGACCTTCTGTCCCCCTCTAATGGTCGTACCCCAAGCATCCTGGGAGCAAGGATGGTCAGGTTCATGGCGATGACAAAGACCGTACACCGTTCGTATCTTGCGCCATCTCATTTAAAGATCCTGTGCAAAGCCTTGGCAATTTAGCAGACAATCGTTGAGTAAGTCACATTTGCCTGCTGGAAACAACCAAAATTGACTCGTCATCTCAAAGCATGGGTGAAGAACCACAGCCTCGTACAAATAGTAGCGAATCGTGGGCTTGAACTTTCAAGTGCACCTATCACAACTAACTCTGGGGTTTTACATTGCACCAACTGTTGATATTCATGGAGTCAGGCCATGTCAGCATCCACTTTTTCGACGCCAAAAACCTAAGATCCTCTCCCTAATATGTATATAGTGACACCAAACCAGAGTATCAGCTTACACAACTCACGCGTAGCCTTGCAGAAGACTATTCACATGAGCCAAACTCACATCGTGCCACACAAATACTGTTGGCATGGCTCGCGCTATATCAAGACTGTTCCACCATTTCCGTCGTGCTCAGCTAAGTGGGGCGATTCCCGGCTAGAGACGTCAAGGTTGCCGAGAATTAACTAATGTCTTGTCTGAACGACCAAGAGCCTTCCACCTTATCGCCTCGTGCTCCGTGCCAGCAATCTCCATCATCGTTGGCTGAGGTAGATCGAGCCTGATCTCCTTGAGTGCGAGGCCAGGCCGCTCATCTGTCCTTGTGACTTCCAGCTTGCTGGGAGATAAAAACTCAGACCTTGATTCATCCGCTGGATTTAGGAGATTGTTGGAAGCCAGCTGCACACTATATATACAAGATGCTTTGGTGTTGCATTGTGCGTGGCAGGTGGACTTTATGTATAACGCGACGTGCACGCCCCTGATTGTTCTGCCAGACCCGCGCGTCACTCGTGGAGCCCACCGCCTTCACTATTCACACAAGGTCACTTCAAGATGTTGGCCATCTTTGCTCCATCCAGGCCTAGCCACAATCGCATCAACTCGAAAGCGATTTCATTCCCAAAAGCAGCTCATAAATCTCAACCAGCAGCATCGCGATCAAAAACAAGCAAGGAAAGGATGGCATCGACCACGTCCGCCCCGCTATTTCCAGACCAGATCATGCCTGGTGTTTACATCTCTGAGTAAGCACCCCTTGCCTAGCGCAAGATACAGGGCATTGACTGAATCGTGAAAAATAGCATCCAAACAGCTCATGCAGTGTTGAGTCCAAACTACCAGGCGCCGAACCGGCCCAACATTCGATACATCCTATCTATGCTCAATGCAGATCACCAACAGCCCAAGATTTCACCTGGAAAGGAGTCCGACTTTGTTCTAAAGCTCATTTTGCTTCGTGACAGCAGCTCAGAGAATCTGCTTCAATTTCTGGGCGAAGCTTGTGAATTCATCAAGTCAAGCCTTGCGAAAAAGGATGGCGGTGTCCTCATCCACTGCCACCAGGGGGTTTCCCGATCCGCGTCAGTGGTCATAGCCTTTGTTATGGAAGAAATGGATCTGGAATTTGACACAGCCCTCCGCTATGTTAGGGAAAGACGGCCTAAAGTCAACCCAAACGAGGGATTTGTTACACAGTTGGACATATGGCATCGTGTCCAGTACAATATCCGTGAGGACAATGGTGATTTCAAGAAGGAATATGCCGACTTCCTCGCAGCAAAGGAGATTGAGAATGCAAAAATGAAAGCAACAAAATGGTAAGAACCATCATCATCTCGAGTCCTATGCCCTGACGAGCAAACAGATTCTTCTGCTGGCTACTTACCGGGACCAAGCTACTAAGACTGAGATCAGCCGAACCTACAATCGTAGGTTGGGTGCAGCTACAGAGTCGACAGTGTTACCGAATAGTAGAGTGAGTCCTTTCAAAGGACTATCATGCCACCGTCCAGCGAGAAAGGTGGGGATGGTAGCAAGCATTCTGCTGAGTCTGTGAATAGAAGTCGTGGAGTACTATTACTTAAGGTCATGCAGCGGGAGCATTTTGGTTGACCCTTGGGCCTTGAACCTCGAGGTGTCCCAGTTGCTCAGACGAACTTGCGACTACATCATTGGGCGGAACTGGGTCGCTCCTTCCTGAAACGGTGTGGTTTCCACATTCTGCACGCCCATGGTCCAATGAGCGAGCATAGCTGGATATTCCCCCCCCACGGCTCTGAGAAATCTGCACTTCTTCTCACCTTTCTCGCATTCAAGTTTTCTGCTCAGTTCTCTCTGCACGGTTTCGTTGATATAACCTCTGTGATGGCTTCAACAAACTTTAGTCCTTGTGAAATCTGAGTCGACGTCGACGTCACTTTGGTCGCACTTCTCCTGAACAAATTCACGATCCGCTTGAGGGCCCAGAGCATGCTCCCTTCGTCGTCCTTCCGTCACTTCATCGACCAGTCTACCCTTGTCTTCCAACTTTCTCCTACGTTCCCTCTACGCTTCATTATCTTCTCTTCAGCTTGCTGCTGACTCCGAACCACGGGCAAGCAGTGTCCGCTTTGCGTTCATCATTGTTCCTCATTATTCTTTCGCGTAGCACCGCTCGCAACCATTACCTTGCCTTGCATATTAGGTACCACCAAGCTGTATAAGCCTTTCTTCCATCCTCTTGCCCGGTCAGTCAAGCGAGGTTCTCTTGTCACAGTCCCTACATTCAGAGGGATCGTCTTGTCTATAGCGGTGTGCCGCTCCACAAGGTATGTCCTTCTAACGTTGAACATATTTCGAAGTTCACATGCCAATGATACCACTATGGATAATCCTTGTTGACCATTTCCCTAGGTTTATCGTGAATCAACGATCTTCCTGATACAGGCCACAACCCAAATTTTCCTTATCCTCACCCAGCCAGATCGCGATCTGAGACTATCGCCTATTGACGCAGGGAACCCAGGTACGCATACTTGTCCTGATGAAAAGCGAACTCACGACTAACCCTTGTAAGGGCAGCTTATATTGACCCTTTCCCAGCAACGTAAGTTGTGCCTGTCCCTTGACCTTGAACCCCATGTCTGCTCTAGTTAATATGAGCTCTTGCCTTTACGTCTGAGAACGATGAAGACCCTGAAGAGGGTACAGCTAATTACTGACACGCAATCTGGCTTCCACATGCCATCCCTATCCTCATACCTACCTGAAGCGGCCCAGGTGACACATTTGCTGGGATCCAGATTCACAGGCTCAGGGACCTATCTATCCCTGAATCTTATGTGAAGCCAGGCACCCCCGATCTCAGAACTATATATATCTGCCTGAGCCTCCAATGCTCGCTCTTCTTTCCCAACATCAACCCGCTTCTAACCACATCTTTATCACGAAAACGTCTTGCTAACGAGCCTCTTATCCTAGAGCTTTCTCCATTTGATGTTCAGATCCTTCAGACAGCCAAAATCAGACCTTCACCAGTTCAACGTCCTCAACAGGCATCTTCTTATCGGTCTTGTCTACATCCAGCTCATTAATCTGGGCAAAGAGCGACGGCCTCTGCGTAAGAATAGCGAGGTGAAGCTCTTTATTCTTGTGTCGTTTCTGCAACCGCTGCCAACCTGACGGTATTCCTCATCGATACAAAGTAAGTCAATCCCCTGTGCAACATGGAAAGCTTGCAGCGCATCTGCACAGCTTTGAAGGCAATTTGCTTTGCGATCTCTTCATGCCCTTTCTATTTTTAGCTGTTTCTGTCAACCGTCCAGCAATCTGCCACGGAAACTGCTCAGAAATGACGACAAGCTGGGCGACTCCATAAACAGACTGAGGAGTCAGTGAAGTCTTTGGACCCAATTCAATGTCAGCACATGCAATTCAAGTCAGTGCCGATCTAGACCAACCGATCTAGCAAGGCTGAGGCGGAGCTTCAACGCGGGGCCTTGGAGCGGGTCCGTCAAGTATATTACTCGATGCGGTAATCCCATGCCCGGAATTGGCAAGGCCACAGTTTGATTCACTCGCAGGACCCGCGGGCTGTATTCTATTTTGATGTTACCCATCCCTACCTTAGTCGCACGATACTTTCATTTTACCCAATGCTAACATTTAATGTCAGATACTTCTCGTTATTGCGGATCCTATTTGTACTTTCATCATGGTTCTCACACGCAAGCGCCAGGCGGAGGATGATGCTGCTCAGGTCAACAAAATCGATGATGCATGTTCCGCTGTTGCTTCTCTGGGTAAATCAGCATTGAAAGGAAATCTTGACAACATGGATGTGAAACCGACAGCACAAAGCCCCAAGCTTGTACCTGAAGATGCAAGCGTGGCCATCGTCACAGTGGTGAAGACTTCGGAAGATGATGGAGACATTCCTGCTTTACCAATGAATACCAAGGAAGCTACCAAATCACGCAAAGCGGCTGCAAAAGGTACGGTTCTGTGTTCCTTTGTTCTCCGACCCCATTCTCACATTGACAGGCAAATCTCCTCGCCAGAAGATCAAGATGGAAACCGATGAAGAAGATGCTGCAGATATGACAGAAGCGTCAACCTCAACTACTGACAGCAAAGGTCAGTCCAAGAGACGTAAGATTGGGAAGAGTAAGTATCTTTCGCGATATACCTGTTACGGAGCTGCATGCTAACAAACAATAGCCGACGTAACTGGCCAACTCACAGCAGACGATGGTGACTACACGTCAAATGTGGCTTCTAAGGTGTCTAATGATTGTCAAATCTCAACTCGAGTCCTTCGCAGAAGACGTCCTGCCCCGGTTGTCCGAACTCCTGGCCTTATCACGCTTCGAATTTCCCCTCCCGCCTTTGCTGCGATTTTGCGAAGAATGGAGAAGAAAAGAGCTGCAAAGGAACGCCGTGGAGAGGCTCGTCTCAACAGGTTCGGGTTTACCTTTGGCAGGAGCGAATTGGCGTACCACGCTTTCCCAAGAGAAGTCCACGTCAATACGGTCGCCAAAATTCTAGAAGATGAGCGACCCCATTTGCTCGCACAGATCAGCCAAGACAATGCAACTACACCAATGCATGCCGGACAAAATTTCAATGTCGATGCGATTGTTCGTGTCATACTCTCTCAGTCAAACACCAACGAAGCAGCATTGGATGCCCAACAGAGCATGATCCACGCCTATCCTTACACGGTCAAAGGAGTCAAAGTCATTGGCACAATACCAAATTATCATCTGATGCGTGTCCAAAGTGTTGAGAAGCTTAGGCAGGTGCTCTCAAAAGGTGGACTTCAGAAGATCAAGGCCGATGGTATCAAAAAACTTCTGGATGACATCTACAGCCACAATGTCTCGCTGCTTGGCAATGGAGAAGTGGCCTACAGGTTCAACGATCCAACCGCATCTGACTTTGTGCCCGGCCTACTTTCACTCGACTACCTCAGCGACATATATGCTACCGAAGGAAAGCAAGCTGTCTTTAATCACCTGGTCAAATTCGAAAAAATTGGTACCAAGTCAGCGTGCTGCATCATGGCTTTTCGCATGGGTATTCCGGTGTTTGCTGTTGACACACACGTTGCTGGTATGGCCAAGCTCCTCGGCTGGGTGCCTCAAGATGCGACGGAAAACGAAATTTGCTCTCACCTGGACTCCGTGATCGTTGATGATCGACAGAAGGTCGATCTTCACCAGGACTTTTGGCGCCATCGTCGTGCCTGTGACAAATGCAATGGTAGGAGCCAGCCAGGTTCTTGGAATTACAAGGAGATCGTCTGCCCACTTGAGCATCTCATTACCCGTCCACCACCAAAAAAATTGAGGGCTGGACGGTCGTCTGAAGCTGATCCGCAGCGTCGTCGCGATCCTCCAGTCAAAAAGGATAAAAAGGTGGACGAGGATGCGCAAAGAGCACAGGGCAAGATCGAGGTCACCTACCAGGTTGACGATGACTTTGATGCACTAACTAGTACGGTCACCATGAGAACTACTTGGATCAATGACTACAGTATGCTCGAGGCGGACGTTCAGATGATGATAGAAGACATTGAGGAGATTGAAGAAGTCAAGATGTGAATGAAGCCGGACGGACGGATTGTCTTTTGACACGGAGTGATTGATTTTATTTGAGTTTGCTTTTGCGGTCGCACTCATTCGGAGCCCAAGGGATGGTGGGAATTTGAAGTTTGCGCATGGAGTCATCATGGAAACGTCCCAGACGTGCACCAGGAAATGAGGGACGACACATGAGGGTGAGCTGCCGGATATTATGGGAAAGGCGACAATATGTTTACAATCGGGGTGGCACTGATACCAGCCTCGAATATCGAGAAACTCATTCGCAGCCATGAACTAGCTTTCAAGAAAAGTTGTGCTTTTTCTGCCAGATATGGGCAACAATGATATGATTTAGAACAAGAGAAGCCTGCTCGCTGTGCAGTATTTAGCTCGCTAATTAGTCTCTGGGACAAGTCGACTGCAAGATGTCAACATGAATTCCGGAATGGTCATCAGCAGTTATTCTCTGACACCATGAACGACTCACGTAGTGGCAGGAGTCGTGCCTTGGTAATGAGGAGAGTTGGTTCCTTTGCCACCCAGATTGGACGATGGTCGTCGGTCGCGCAAACTAACAAGGGACGGATGTTACCTTTCCCCACGGCTATCATCTTTGTCCTCCCCTTTCCAACCTAGCCTTCAGCACTAGCATCGACGAGAGGCAGGGTAAGATGCTTGCAGAATGCTTCTAAATTCTTATCTTTTGGCCCATCTACCTAGGTACCCTCAATACTCGGAGACTAGGCACAAGCGTATCGGGCCACCAACTACTCGTACACAGAGGCAACGGGCAACGGACGCCCTCGGCAACAGTGATTCTGTGGCTACCCTGGTCGTGATCCTGGCAAGCTGCTCCACATCTCATGCAGATGCATCGTCATCGATGGCTATCTCAAGTGATATCAGTGGCATGCAGTATGTACGTGCCTTCCATCGATGCTGCGACGGTAAGTGCGTGTGCCTCTTCATTCCAGCTGGCGGGCACCCAGTACCGTACCGAGGAGTCATCCTTTAACACTAAATTGGTTACCTCGACTGAGGTGGGACAAGATGGCTGTCTGTTGGTTTGTCCTCGCAGCTTCCTTCAGACTAGCTAACTAGCTGGGGTCTCCTTAGCCCCAGAGCTTCCGAGGAACCCATGCCACCAGATGGAAGAAAGTCAAAGGTCGCAGGCAGGAGCGTCGGATTTCGACGAAGGGTGACATGAGGTTGTGCAAAGCGCCCGCCCGAGCTACAAAAAAGCTGATCTTCCCCTCTGTTCCGCGGGGCGAAGCTGTCTTGGTCTCCGTTGCCTCTTAAGAGTTTCTGGATTCACAGCCCTCGAGCCATGGTTTCCTTACCTTCAACGGCCCTCGTTCTGGCTAGCATCGGGCAGTTGGCTCTCTCCCAGTTCGTGGCGGCTCCTCAAAACCTCACATCTAAAACAGGCTATGCCGATGTCACTGTCCGCTACAAGCCTGTACCAGCAGGCATTTGTGAGCAGGACCCCGATGTCAAAAGCTTCTCCGGTTACGCCGACGTGGCGCCTGGGCAGCATATCTTTTGGTGGTTCTTCGAGGCGAGGAACGTTGATCCCGAGCAGGCACCCTTAACCATCTGGATCAACGGTGGGCCAGGCTCGTCTAGCATGATCGGCCTATTCCAAGAGTTGGGTCCTTGCACCGTCAATGCTGATGGCGAGGCCGTCAACAATCCTTTCTCCTGGTCGAATGTCACAAACATGATCTTTATCGATCAACCGACCCAAGTTGGCTTCAGCTATTCGGAACCAGTGCCAGCCTACGAAGACCCTGGCGGTTTCCTGGTTCAGTTGCCCGAGAACAATTGCCCCGAATATGCCAGCGACTGGGCCTGTGGAACTTATTCCTACTGGAACGAATCATTGACCGCCAACAGCACCCCTGCGGTGGCACCAAACATGTGGAAGACACTTCAAGGTTTCATGGGCGCCTTCCCGGAATATGCAAGAGATGGAGTGTACTTCACAACTGAAAGGTATGTTGGTCACTATCCGTTAGACTGTAAGGCACTAAGACCAGTATAGTTATGGTGGCCATTACGCCCCAATTGTCTCGGAGTACTTTGTAGAACAGAATGCAAAGAACATCAGTGGAGCACACGAGATCAATCTCGAAGGTGTCCTCATCGGCAATGGCTGGTATGATCCCTTGATCCAGTACCAGGCCTATTACAATTTCAGTGTCTCCCCCGGAAACACTTATGGATATGATCCACTCAACCAGAGCGTGAAAGGTAAGTGTTCGTTCAGATTCTTACATGTCTCGGCCAGAACTAAGAATGCTTGCTTTCTAGATCAATGGTACAACAACCTCTACGGCCCAGGCAACTGTTATGACCAAACCTTGGACTGCAACATCCGTGGAATCGACTCCGTCTGTACTGCTGCCGATAACTTTTGCCTCAACGCAGTTGAGAACTTGTACGACATTTACCTAGAGCGAGACGAGTATGACTTCCGCTACCTCATGCCGAACCCCTTCCCTCCATCCTACTATGTTGACTATCTGAATACCCCAGAGGTTCAAGAGGCGATCGGTGCATACGTGAACTACAGCGAATCGAACGCTGCCGTAGGAGCTGCTTTCGGATCGACCGGCGATGACGACCGCGAGATCGGGACGGTCGCTGCGATGAAGAAACTCCTCGACCAGAATGTCACCGTGATCATGTACTTTGGCGACGCCGACTTCAATTGCAACTGGCTCGGTGGGCAGGTGGTTGCGGACAACGTTAAGGCTGTGGGCTATGAAAAGGCCGGGTTTGTCGATATCACCACCTCAGACAGCGTCGTGCACGGCCAGGTCAAGCAGTCCGGTAAATTCGCGTTCGTGCGTATCTACGAGTCCGGCCATCTTGTGCCCTTCTTCCAACCGCTGGTGAGCCTCGAGATGGTGGATCGCGTGCTGAACGGGTTCGACATCGCGACAGGTAAGACTGTGGTGACTAGCAGCTATATCACCAACGGCACAAAGCTGAGCACGTTTCATGAAGGAAACGCGACTGTTCAGTTCGTGGTTACGGACCCGGATCTGGTCTACAATACCACAACGAATGCTCCGAGCAATGCGACGACAGGTGAGCCACCGTCCGAGCTGAAGAAGAGACACGAGAAGCAGACCAAGAACAAAAGACAGAAGAAGCCATACCGGTTTGGAGACTGGCTCAAGCAGAAGAGGCAGGCCGATTTGAGAAGATGGCTGTGATCATGCATGGGATGGACGAGAGAACAGAACCCAAAGGGAAGGTAATTACTTACGAACCTAGTTTGAACCAGAGTACATAATGCTAGTTGAAAGAAAACAAAACCAACAAACACGAACCCATTCTTTATTCTTGTTCGTACTATTGTTGTTGTTTCTTGAGATGAGGTGACGTCCAGTCCTCGGAATACGAGGATCGGCCACCTCCCATCCCGTTTATCCCCTAAATATAATATGCAGCCATCCGCGGCTCTGTTCGCGGTGGTGGCTGAACCAGTTCCGTCGCCCAATGATGATGCACACATTCCGCGCCCTTGGGACAACCCAGCTCGCTATGCCTCCGCCACCGCACACGGAAGTCACAGGGAAAGCAGCAATGGAAGTAGAATGGGGTTTGATCGGCGAAGAATGGGGAGCAGGAGTTGTATCATATATATATATATATATATACATGTAGCTCCCACAGAAATTCGGTTTCGAGTAAAAGCGGAATGAATCTGGATCAATAGTAGGTAACATATTAGAGTAGATGGGGTGTAATATAATAGGTAGCTCTTTGATTCGAGAAACGCAGTCAGTGAAATACACCTGCCTGCGATTTACCTACGCAACCATCCATTCCTCCCGTTTTGCGATTCGCCCTTTATCCATCATCTATCTCATCGCTGCACCTCCCCGCCCCTCTCGGCCCACTCCAGCCAACTGCCCGGGAACTCGGCGACCTTGTGGGCGAAACCCGCCTGCTGCGCCAGCGTCGCGGCCGCGCGGCCCCGGACGCCGGCCTTGCAGTAGAAGATGACCTCGTCGAGGGCGGCGTCGGGCTTGGGGAAGCCGAAGCGCTCCTCGAACTCGTCCGCGGGCAGGAAGAAGCCGTCCGCGGCGCTCGTGATGGGCAGGTTCTGCGCGCCGGGGATGCGGCCCGTCGATTGCAGTTCGCCCGGTTCGCGCACGTCGATCAGGATCCGGTGCGCCTCCGGGTGTGAGGCTAGGTCCTGCACTTCTTCGAAGGTGTAGAGTCGCGAGGGGGCCTGGGTTGTTGGTTGGGAGGACGAGGAAGAGGACGAGGAAGAAGAGCTGGAGGTGTCGTCCTTGGGTCTGGTGAGAGTGGTGGTGAAGTGCCTCTTGGGCTGGCGGAGCCGGGGCATTGAATGCAGACGACCCTGTTGCAGGCGTCGCGGCTGGCTGGTGTCGTTGTTGCCATGGTCGTGGTCGTTGTTGTTGTTTGCAAGGTAGCTAAGAGTCTGCGATGGATGCAGCTGTCGCTGCTGCAGCAGTGGTGGTGCCGTTGTGCGGACTCTGGAGCTCGTGGCGAGCTGCTTCGTGCACCGAGCGAGCATTGAGATCGTTGTCTTGGTCGCCATCTTGGTGTATCCTGTTGTGGTTTGGGCAGGGGAACGCTGTCGTTGGCACCAGTGGGTATTGTTAAGTTGCCTGGTCACTGGTGGGTGGGTGGCTGAGAAGCAGGAGGAAGCAAGCAATGATGCTTGCTACTAATCAATATTAGGAGCAGGTGGGAGGCGGGGAAGCAGTCGGGGTTCTCGGGTCTGCCTTGCCACCCCCAAAACCCTTCTAACTATTACATACAGTATGTACGGAGTACGTCGGAACCTCATGTTAGGTGCGTAGGCGGCGAGTGGGTATACCAGCAGCGCATGGATTGGCCCTAAGTATCACTACTTCTGCCGCTGCTCCTAATACTACTGCCATTCTTATATAAATACGAAGTAATCGAGAACACAATTTTGTCAAAGGATTAATTCAGTGTACTTTTTGATTCACACTTCCCCAAAGTTAGCTACAGCCCATGCATTGCCCGAAGATCAATATCCCAAGACACACAACCCAATCCCAAATTCATTCCTAGCATACCCTCCATGAAAGCCAAACGGTCGTCACCGTAGGAGCGATAGATAACTGAAGTGCATCTCGAGGCCGTAAATCTGTTCGTTTCGTTCAAGCCTTGCCGTCATATAGTCTCCACGATGACCGATGGTATTCCTCACCTCTCCACACTAGTAACCCGATTGTATACTCCATGACCAGACAGACTCCAAAGTTCACGTCCAAATGCAAGCCCAATTTAAATTGAGAGGAGTTAGAAACACCTGCTCACAATCCCTTGAATCGGTTCCAACCAGCCTCACCATTTCTCTTAGGAGAGACGCTACCGGCGCGGCCCTCTTCGGCGGCCTTGCCACTAACGTCTCGTCTTCTGCCCATTCCTTGGCCAAATTCAGCACCCAGACCAGCATAACCGGTATTGAGATCGGCACCAGTTGAATTAGAGCTCTGCCTAACGCTGAACGCATTATAAGGCTGCACAAGGGAAGGCTTGACGTCCACAATATTGGCACGCAGCTGCCCTTCATCATCGCTGTCCGAGTCGTACACCTCAAAATTGGCACTGCAATCACTCTCGGTCTGCATGGTCTTGGTTCGCTCGTACGCATCAACCTCATGGACATCCAGCTCTGGCTCCTTCTTTTCATTGAATGGAAAGTTGACAGACCCAATGGAGGATCTGAGATCACCATAGAACCGAGTCTTTCCACCACTTCCTACAAAGCTTGATGGTCTGGAGCTGCCAGTCGGTCGACCTCGAGCATTTCCATTCGTGTCATTGAGCACTTCCCTATCTTGTTCAAAGGAGTACCTAGTCTCTGGCTGTGGGGTCACAAGAGCATTCTCATTCGCAAAGTGCTCAGCGGTGGGTGTGGGAGGGTTCATGGCCAACGGCTCTCTGCTACGCTTCTTAGGAGTCAATTCGGTGGCAGGTACCGTCAAGTGCTGGTCAAGTTGCTGTCTGCTGGAGTTATTTGCGGGGAGGTAGAGCTGACTGTGTCTTGGGGTTCCTTGATACCAATTCTCCCTCTCTTGGTTGCGTCTGTCTATGGATGGATCACGTCCAGATACGGCTGAGACAGGAGAGATAGGACGAACTTCGTTGTCAAGTTGAGCATTGGCATCTGCACTCATATCGGCCGGCACTCCTTCATAGTCCAAGTAGGAGAGCCAAGAGGCAGGCCTGGAGGGAGAGTCCTTAAGAGGAGACGACGCACGCTCGGGACGATAGTCGAGACCAGCACCGACACCACGAGAATTGGGAGATGGGCTGACAGCGGAGGTTGGTCGCGAGGGTGAGACAGTCGACCCCGAAAATCGCCACGGGTCCTTCCCATTCTCATTGATTTCTTTACGGAACTCGGCCCTCGAGTTTCGAGCACTGTCGTTTCCGTAGAGAGTCACGCTGTCGGCGGAATCTGTTCGGGTGTGAATGAAAGGTACTCGTCTGAAACCTGACATGCCCGACTCTCGCTTGGCCGCTAGAGCAGAAGCGTTCATGTTATTTTCCGTAATTGCCTCCGACTTGTTTCTCTTGTGCCTGGATGTGAGGTTGGGCTCTAATGGATTCATGTCTGGTGGCATCCGAGCAATCGCCTTGAACATGGCAGCTAGGTAGGCATCGAGGAACAACGAGACAGCCAAAAGGCCGCCCTGTACGCACGAGACAATGAAGAAAGCGAGGATGATTTTGTAGGAGAGGTCCGAATTGTTGAACAGTGTACTCCATCCATATTCATTTCTTGTGTAGTCGGCATGGGCCAACCAGGCAGAAAAGACGAAGAAGGGAATAAGACCGGTGTCAATGATGGCGGCAAAGATCATGTAGCTCGCACTCGAGGCTGGAGTCCGACCGGTGGCGGCTCGACACAAGTGGTGAATGCCATAAAGTGTGTGACAGATAGCTACAGCTGGTGCAGCTCGAATGATCCATCCAACACTCGTAGAGGTCTTATTGATTGCAATGACGCAGAACAACGCTCCTAAAGCTCCAATGAGGGTGCAGATTCGGAGGAATAGCTGTAGTCGTCGGGCCCGATTGACTCTGAGCTTGGTTCGAGGGTGCATAGGTTTCACATTGAGGTTTCCATAGGGCACAGCTAGGTACTATTTATCAAGTCAGCCTTGAGTTGCCCAGAGCTAGGAGCTTAGCTGACTTACGGAGTCGGGATGTTTGTTGAAATCAATCAAGGGACCGTCTTGTTTTGGTCTTTGTGGAGGTGGTTGCCATGATGCTCGAGTTGCAGCTTTTGGATCAAAGGAACGAGTCGATGGGTTGCCGAAGGTATACACCGAGGGACGGTCGTAGATGAATGGAGGTTCGACTCCCATTCTTGCCCCTCAGTTGGAATGCAGGTTGTGGAGGATGAATGAATGTCAGATGAAGAGGAAGTCTGGAATTCAACCAGAAGATGAAGAATGGTCAAGGCGCAGGTTGACCAAGCGAATGACCAGGTCCAGATGTGGCAGAGGTAATTAGTGTATGATAGCCAGGATCACTGGGTGATGGTGGATGAACCTCGTGTAGGGTTGCCGGTGCCGTCAATTTTTGTTGACATGGGCGGGTTGCCGAGATGTTGCCCAGCAACCACGTTGTCTCGCCTGCTTTATCACAATCGATAACCATTCCTCTTGGCACGCACTATCATCTACAACGTCAACCACGCATTCACTCACTCTCACCCTCGCTGGGCGCAAATAATATATATAACACACTGCCGAGACTATCCCATGTGTCACCGAACTCCAAGAAAGAATGTACTCGTAAGTTCCTCAGGTAAGCCCCAACGAATAATGATAGCAAGGCTATGTTAAGTTGTCAGAGATATTCGACTTCGTGAAAAGCATAACATCACGCCTTCATCTGATGCCGTGCCATGTACAGGTTGCATCTCATATAAATTCAGTGGGCGTCTTTCAACCGTCCTTCCCCAGATCATCAAAGATAAATTAAACAACACTAAGCAGAACCTAACAACCCATTATCTCTTGTAGTCTTTCCTCATTGACTCACCTGATCAGCCATGTGTCGGATAGTACACAACATCTATCTATGCGGTCATGATGAAACCCTACCTGCGCGAGCCTGCCCGACTTACGCTGAATATAATCCATCTCGTAAAGGAAGGAATCGCCGAATCCCTAACCACAATACAGCAGTTGTTGAGCAAAGGCCCGGCCGTGTATGTAATGTCTGTCGGAGAAAGGGATATGGACCAAAACTTGAATACGTCAGGGCCGCTTTAGATGGTCCCCAGCGAGGACCCAACCCAGGACTATACGAGCAGCGCCCTCCTACTCCTCGACCACCACCACCACCGCCGCCGCCGCCTCAACCTCGACCCGTGAATCCCTTCGGACAAGACGGCTGGGGTCGGGGTTCGGCCCCACCAATTCCCCTAGGCATGGGATTTCCGTTGTACCCAGGAATGGATGGTCGAGGCGGGAATCGAGACCCATTCGGTTCTTTCTTCTCTATGGGCCCTTATGATCGCGGCTATAATCTGTTCATGCCCCTTTGGTACGGGTATTGAGTTGACAGCATGGAAGATTTCGGAAAGCCAAAACCAAGAGGTGAAGGCACCAGGCACCAGGCACCAAGCTCGAATTTCAAATAGTGGAAAAGACGAGGGATCCTTTGGGGCCAGAATTCGCAGGGCGCAGGAACAGGTTGCTTCTGTCAAGTATTATTGTACCAAGAAGAGCGCGGTGAAGTCATCTCAGAGTTAGGACGCATGTGGTCATACATGACGCTTGGAATTGCACAATCTGAGGAACGCTTATCATCGGACCCATCTGGGAGGACCGGGCTCCTGAGACAGAATCGAGGTTGAGATCGTATGCTCAACTCGTGTCGAGTCTCAAGTAGAGTTATTGCTTTTGGCTATCGGATGTTACATTGCTTGCATTAATTAGCGAGATCAAGAGGCTCCCTGGGCGACAATCGGATAGTATCGGGGGAGCGTTTTCACCAATTTTTCTTTTTCTTTGACCGCTGAACGAGCACCTGACAAGGGAATACGATGCAGTAGGTTCACTAGATCAGTACCATCCGATCTTGCGTAGCCATCTGATATAAGGTTGACCTACAAATGATTTGATGGGCGCATGAGGGTGGAGAGATGTTTGGCCACCTTCTAGAAGGCGTGCCTAGCGTGTTCCTCGATCCTCAAGCGGCAGAACTGCCGAAGCCTGGTTCACTAGCCTGACGCGTTTAGGCGAATTATTAGTCGGGCGGGATGCCAGAATTGGTATTGCGGGGCCGTGTGCCGGGCCCGTGGCCACCAGGCGACCGAGGAATTTCCCGTTAGCGCCAAATCTGCCAGCCGCCAGGTGGCTAGGGAGAGCTAGGGGAGATTCTTAGGTCAGGACACAGAGGTGGAGGGGCTGAAGGTCGGTGGCATTCAGGTGGCTAATCGCGTGCCCAGCAGCCTAGAGGCCTCCGTACTCCGTACAGGGTGACTTGGCATGGAGTTCGCCTGGTCTGCTGGAAATTGAGCCTGTGGCCAAGCCTGGGCCCAGGGGCCCTGGAGGGAGAAAGGAAGGCGTAATGTGACTCTGACTGGAGAGGCGAGGGACAGCGGGACGGGCGATCAAACCATCCCCTCCACCACTGAGATGCCACTGCGATGCATCTGCCAGCATGCGATTTCAACTGTCAAACACGCTCGTATTATCGTGGGACTTGACGGAGTACGGCGAGGCAGCATGGAGGGCTCGGTCGAGGATTGGTATTGGATTCGTTGGGCCTGTCCGTGCAATGTGCTGGCCTGCTAGTGGTTATTGAATATGAAGGGCTTGGGATTCCGTCCTATTAAGCAATTCATGCCCAGCGGGCAATCAAAGCTTGGAGGTGCAGTGGATGGAGCATGGCAGTTCTTGAAGTTGTCTTGTCAATTGCTTGGTTCTGGGCCGCCTATTCTTGGGACTCTTGGGGAGTTTGGGGAGTTCCCTCTCAATAGAGAGCCGAGGATCGTCGCCCAGAGGCACTACGGAGTACTCCGTACTGCAGCCAGGGAACGACCAGGGGCATGTCGTAGACTCGTCGTCAACTACGAATACTGGTTACTCCCTGCTCAGTTACAGATACAGATACAGATACAGAGGAGGATGCCTGTTCAGCTACGAGTATATCTGCTGGACAGACCCAGTCCCTGCTCCGTAGTGAGTCTCTGATCCTTGCCAGTGACACCTCGAGCAAACTCAATCAGCATGACCATTCACTTGACTGCCCTCACCTCACACCCCTCTCCCATCTCTTCAATTTCACCTTCCGTTTTGTGGCTAAGGCCGACCTGGTGCGAAGTAAAGTAGCTTGGTTACCCCACAATAGAGAGAGTGTGCCATGCCTTGAGGCCCCTTGCTAAACTAATGGTTAGTATACCAGTCGCCCACCCGAGTCGGCTTTGCAAACTTGCCAGGTCTTTGTCGTTTGAGAATGACAGCCAAGCAATGCCACCACCACCTGCGAGAGTGGCGCCATCGCCCACATGCCAGGAGTCCAAAGGAGTCCAGCACTCGAGCAGACGACGCAGTCTGCCTAGGACTGGTTGAAGGGCCCCAGGCTTGCTGTAGCAAACAAGCCCCCAGATAAGAGAGTTGCGCCTGAAGTGGAGTGAGGCGTTCTCCTCACACAGAGAGTCAGTATCGTCAAATCCTCCCTACTCCATCCGTTGCAATGCGCTTCATCGTAGATTTGGCGGTTCGAGTATTGGGTTTATTGACGAGTATCCAAATTTCTTAATCTTCAGATTCGCCTCACCAGTCACCAGTCACCAGTCACCAGGACCAGCTGACCGAGGCTGCCAATCTGGGCCTTTCTTCTCCGTCAGGCTCTCCGTTACAAGGTTCCTTGCTGCAGTGACTGTAGGCGCATTTCACCTCTTGGCCATTCTCAGTCGCCACCACACAAAGTTCCAGATCGAGGATTCTTGATATTAGCCCTGCCCCATTCTTGTTACTGGCTTGCCCTTCACCGAATCCACCATCGCACGGAGATCACTGCCTTGCTTCTCCACCATCCGTCCACCATTAGTTGCACTCGACCTTCCTATCCCCTCGTCACCCGGCGCCTCCCACCTCTCTTGTTCCAAATAAGCACCATTCACCGATCTCCATCCATCCTCTCGCCGAATCCCTGTCGGTCTAAAAGATATTCGTCCTGGCCTCGACCTACCCTGGACCTACCTTGGACCTACTCATACGAATCCGAACCCAATACCGTCCGACTGCTTCTCGCCTGTCTCTCTCTGATCCCTCTCTGGTCGTTGCCAGCCCTGCTTCAACCTTGGCCCCAAGTGGGTCACAAGGTAGCATCTCAATAATTGTAAACACCGATTCCACATCTCGTGCCTCTTTCATTTGGCACGTCGAGCACAACCCCCGTTCGACCACCCGTATCCTCGTACGCTGAACTGAGTTATCGTTGCCGGACCCCAGACACACCACCTACCTACCTTGCTATCCTGAGGCCTCGAGCCTGTCTCGATACCCTCCTCTCACAGCAGTCTTGCCTGCCCTTGCCATACATATAGTCGCTTCTGTCGCCCAATGCCACACCAACTGCCTTCAGCCTTTGTCTCCCAGCCAGGTTCGCAGTGTTGCGTCTCCAGAAGCACCTCGCCTACAGAGAAAGGACATTGGGAGAGTATCCTTCCTGTCTTTCAATCCCACCTTGGTTCCTCTCTCCCTTTCTCCTTCCCTCCGCACCGTCAACACACATCATCTTCCTAAGCCGTCACCATGGCGGAGAAGAACGCCGACTTTCATATGACCTCGGGCTCAGAGTCGCCAGATCTTCATCAATACCCCATCCAGGCCAATGAGACTAGCAAAACAGAGGTGAGCACGCCTGCAATCGCTCAGGACACTCTTCCAATGTACTCCCTACTGACCATCTTCGTCCCAGGCCCGCCGCGGCTCTAAACTCAATGAGGCCACTGACATGTATGGCGATGTCGCCACAGCTGAGGAGTATGGCTACGTCTCTCGTGGTCTGAAATCTCGACACATCCAGTTCATCGCTCTCGGTGGTACAATCGGTACCGGCCTCTTCTTGGGTATCGGTCGCGCCTTTTTGAACGCCGGTCCTCTCTCAGTCCTGCTCGGTTATACCTTCACTGGTTTAGCAGTCTTCGCCATGATGTACTCACTCGGTGAAATGGCTACCTGGCTACCTCTTCCTGGTGCCATCCCACAATTCTGCGCTCGCTACGTCGACGATGCCATGGGTTTTGCTGTCGGCTGGAACAACTGGTATTCCTGCTCCATCACGCTCTGTGCTGAAATTTCCGCTGCCTCCACGGTCATTCAGTTCTGGAATGGTGCTCGTGACATCAATGTGGCTGCATGGATTTCGCTCGTCATCGTCCTGGTCCTGTGTCTCAACATCTTCGCCGTGTCCATTTATGGCGAGGCCGAGTTCATTTTCGCCTCCATCAAGATCATCACCATCGTCGGCCTATTGATTCTTGCTCTCATTATTGATTGTGGCGGCGTGCCAGGACAACATCGCCTGGGTTTCCAATACTGGAGAAACCCTGGCGCCATGAAGCCCTACATTGCGAGTGGTAGCACCGGTCGCTTCCTCGGTCTGTGGTCCACTCTCGTCAACGCGGCTTTCTCCTATGGTGGTGTCGAAATGGTGGCCGTTGCAGCAGGAGAAGCCGAGGACCCTCGCCGAAACATTCCCAAAGCCGTGCGCCGAGTCTTCTGGCGTATCTTGTTTTTCTACGTCCTAGGATCTCTTGCAATCGGTGTCTTGGTGCCTTCCAACGATGAGAACCTCATCAATGCCCGAGAATCTGGTGCCCCTGGTGCTGCTCAGTCTCCATGGGTCATTGCCATCAGTCGTGCTGGTATCGACACCCTCCCCTCCATAATCAACGCTGTCATCTTGACTTCCGCCTCCTCCTCTGCCAACGCTTTCTTGTACACCGGCTCTCGCTACCTGTACGCTCTTGCGCAGAACCGACAGGCCCCGAGATTCCTGCTCAAGTGCTCAAAGAGCGGCGTCCCGATCTGGTGTGTTTTGATCACATGCTCCATCTCTCTCATCACCTACCTTTCTTGCTCCGCCGGCTCCGCCAAGGTCTTTGCTTGGTTCCAGAACTTGACAACGATAAGGTGAGTCGATTGCATAGATCATTCGATAGATTTCTAACTTGATTAGTACCTTGTTCACTTGGGTCAGCATATGCATCGCATATTGCCGTTTCCACGCCGCTCTGAAAGCGCAGGGCATCGACCGGAACTCCTTGGTTCTCAAGGCCCCATTCCAGCCATATCTGGGTATCGCCTCAGCCACGTTCTTCAGTCTGATCATCTTCTTCAACGGCTTCGACTCAATTGCAGGGAGCTGGGACTACCAGGGCTTCCTCACCGACTACATCGGTGTCCCCATCTACTTCGGCCTGTATCTCTTCTGGAAGCTGTTCAAGCGCACTCACCTCATCAACCCTGCTGAGGCGGATCTGCACACCGGAAAGGCTGCTCTCGATGCTATTGAATGGCCCGAGCGTATCGCCAAAAACTGGCTCGAGCGGTTCTGGTTCTGGCTTGCGTAAGAGAAGCCACAGCGGGTGGGACCGTTTTTCTTTCGAGCGCATCTCAAATTTCCCGTTCTTTATCATGTGAAAATGTGCTCAGAATATATGTGCTTTCCCGTTTTCTTCCTCTCCAGTGCTGAAATGAAATGGAAAAGAAGAATAGCTGCTCCGTGCTGGGTTAAGTGCACGAGCACGAGGATTAATAATGTACACCCCCAAACTCAGAGATCAATGGTTTTATGATGGAACAGACATGATTACTGCTTTCTTCTCGTCCCAAGGCCCTACTGTATTCATTCCTGATGGTTGTCACCTTGATACCTCGTCGCTAAGGTTTGTTTCTCAAGGATCGGCTCATCATCTGTCGGTGTTTCTGACACAGCCTATCGAAGTCGTCTTCATAAACCTTTCCGTGACGTTCCGCGCGCGGCCCGCGCGCGCACGCACACTTTCGTATTCGTAGTCCTTGATCGCAGCCCTGGAGATGGAAAGGGTCGTATTGTATTCCTTGACGTAAGTGGGGGGGTTTTGCAGATGGGTCAGAGCTCGAAAGATGTCCCGGGCAGGTGGTGTCTTCAATGGCCGGCATGTATTGAGGAGAAACTCTGAGAAACGGCTTTGTCCCCCACATCTCCCCTGCCAGTGTGGAGAAACAGCTTTCTCTCTGTTTCTCTTTTTTTAATATATAGAAACAATTCAGGTTTGTTTCAGCCTTGTGCCAAACGAAGTGCGCGGGTACAGACAGGGTTAGTTGCTGCTGGGGGGTGGGAAGTAATAAGCAACTGAAACGTAGAAAGTGGCGGGTACCTCGGGAGGGGTTTTAAGTCCCAAGGACCTCGGTACATACATAACGCGGTTGGAAGACCCTGAGCTGAGGTTCGCAAAATGCACAATTAAGTATTATGCGCTGTCCTTCACCCACGTACCGAGCCCGATAAGGTCGCGTTCCTCTCCTTTTGTGGTTGGTTTGTCGGGCCGGCTGGATAATTGTGATGTAATTCCTGTTCGACATTTTGGTGTGACGCCACGCATAAATTGTTCCTTGCGATTGATCCGTCTTGAAGGTAAGTACATGCTCCGCCGACGTCGCTTGTCTCTCCTTGTTTCTGATAAGGATGTGGTATCTGTATCTGGAGCTCTATCCAGTATGTTTCGAGAGGTTTTGCATCCCGGCCATCCCGTCATGGTCATGATCCCCGTCCTGGTGAAATTTAGAATGTCGACCGGTTTGTTTACGGCCACTGCGCCGCTTCGATTTGGTTTCGAGTCCGGCAAGGGAGGTTGTTCTGTTTCCTCGTTGGTATCCGAGCCTGACTGAGATTGCTGGCCAGATGCCAGCCTCTTCGTGTGACGTACCGTGGTGCAAGGACCCGTGGAAGCTCGGGAAGATTTGTTTCAAATCGAATGGTATGAAGTTGGTTGGGGGTTTGACGTGCATGTAGGGGGAGCTTCTCGTCCTCCCATTTCAATTTTGGAGCCTGGCGCTAGGCGTTTCGCTTCGGCTGGGTGATTGGCCTGGTTGGGTAAGGCAATTGGGTTGACGAGGAAGGGGCCTATGTGCAACGGAGCAGACAAAGAAGAGGTAAGTTGATGAAATGGGTGAGACACGTTAATCTGCGCGCAGCGGGCAACAGAGGAGCGTTGAAGACATCCATGCCTGACACTGGTGATAGGTTGCATGATAATAATCCAAGTTTTGTCGCTGGTGTTCAACTTGTCGTTTCAGTAACGATTTCTTCTAGATGTTCATTCAGTGAGAGATGCTCATCCAGGTGAGCGAGTTGAATACGTGTAGGGTGTACCTGCTGGTTAGCATTTCTTCCAAGGCAGGTTCTGCGTTCATGCTCTGGTGTTCATGTTGTTGGAGCTGCTCTATCAAACTATTAGCACACTATTCCCAGAGCGACGGTGTCGATATCTGTCAAGTGAGACAAGTTGCAGTATCCAAGGGCAGGCCAAGTGAGTCGAATGCAGTGACGTGAGCATTTCGAAGGATGTCAAATGCTGATCTTAGGGTCATTCACTGTGAGAGATGAGTAAGTAGAATGAGTCATTGGAACCAGGACAGTTGAATATGGATGTAGGTAGTCGCGGCCTAACCCCCATGCATCGTCGGCTTTGGGGGATTGAGCATCGATGCGTATCCGAGGCTGGAAATCAGGCTCCATAAAAGGGTGGCCAACGTCTCATGTCGAAAGGCGTGTGAAGTCCCGTGATTTGTTTAGTCGCGACTCGCGAGGCTATCGTGGATTGACTAGCGGACGGTCGAGGATTGGTCAGGAAAATGGCATTTTGGGGCATCCGCTGCATTCAGAGTACGAATACGATGCATTCCAGACCGAGAACACTCTTGTGTGCAATTGCATTACCATTAGCACCATGTAATTTCTTCCTAGGATGCGGCATCCTACACGGGTGCATGACTTTAAGTGAGGAGCGGAGAAAAATGTTCTCTGGGAGGAACCGAACCTTTCTTTGAAAAGCAAATCGATGGAGCAAGATTTTTGGGCCTGAGCCTGAATATCTACCTCCCTGTGGATCTCTCGTGGATCCAAATAGAAGGAATGTTAGGATGGAGCTTTAAGGTGGGCCATCAAGAAGGAAGGAAGCTGGGAATTGGTGGATCCGACGAGGCTCTTGGCCCGTGGATGCTTGGTGTGGTTTGTCAGAAATACATGAAGGGCGTAAAGCGTGAAGCTCAAGCCGATTTGCCCCATGCTTCTTCAAGTCATGTTGTGCCCGGTGAGATTGCCTTATCGTTCAGGTAACTAGACCCTAGGCATCTGCTAGGGGGGCACAGCCATTTGCTACTCGTGGGTATTGTTTCATATTTATCCTGTTGAGGATAGGTGATTTTTTACAGAACAAGACCCTCGCGAGGCTGGCACCAAATCCCGAAACCATGTCTCAAACACTCCACTGCCACCGTGCATAATTTCTTGCGAATGATGTGTGTAATAAGCTCTATTCTATCTCCTGTCAAAACGGACCACTCCAAAATCCTAGAATCGCTGTCTATAATCTGGCTTTAGTCTGTTCAGCCTCCAATAATTCCAGGCCTGTGACTTTTTCTAGTTCCTTAACCGCATCCTTTATCCTTCCCAGCGTGACCTTAATCGTCCTCCACCCGAAACTTTTAGCCGTCTTTAAATTCTCCCCGATGTCATCCGTAAAAACAACATCCTGAGGTTGAATGTCCTGGCCCCAAGTGTCTTGGATGAGTTTAAACGTGTACTCATAAATATTCCGGTTCGGCTTTCGCATCCCAACGTGAGCACTGCTCACAAAGATTTCAAAAATATTCTTGACATCGTCAGGTCGGACTTCGTTGAACTCATGCCCCTCGGGGAAAATGGTGGTGTTGGATAATGCTGCCAGCTTGTACCTCCCATCGGCTTTTAATCGCTTCAAGGCCGGATACATATGCGGATCCGGTGTTCGAGACGTGCTCATCATGGTCCAGTAAAGCTTTTCCGCATCAATGTCTGGGACCGCGGGGACCTTGGTGGCGTCCAAGACGTTCAGCTTCTCCTTGTGAAACTTGGCCCATAGGTCAGGTCGCTCCAGATCCGCCTTGAACATTCGAAAGTAGTTGGCGTCGTTGGGGATTTCTCCCCTTTCCAGCTTGTGCCATGCGCCATTAGGTGTCAATTCGCGAATTGAAAAGTTGATGTAGCCTTTAGGTATCCCCTGGGCGATCTCATAATCGAGGATCGCTTGGAATGGGGATACTACCTATGGATGGATTAGTCATGGGCCTCCTGGATATATACAGTCATGGGCTGGTTCTCCCTGAATGCTGGGACTGCTTGGGAGAGGCATAACTTACACAGACACCTCCAATGTCGAACAGGAGGACTTTCGGCCTGGATGGTGATCCCATCGTCGGGACAGAGCCGAGGCCTTTTTGACAACGTTGAAGTTTCACCGAAATGTCTTTGCGTACCTTGGTGATTTTGACTCAAAACAAACCCGCTTCCTGATACTTCAGAAGAGATCAAACTTATAGTTACACGGACGGTAGAATACGACCGAGTCTCATCTCAAAAGTAATCGACATCTCCAAAAAGAGGTCCGGATATTGAAGACCAACAAGGTTTTAGCCGAGGTACCGAACGAATCTGGCCGATATCCTTACTTCGAAGCATATGCTTCCGAAGCGCTCATTTATTTGACTGATGTGCGGTATATGCCCAGCCGTACTTCGCGTCGAGCGCGTTTTCGCGTGGAGTACTCCGTACTCTGTATATGAACATTGGAGGGGCAAGGGCCAGCCTACAGACTATGAATCGTACATACATTCCTTGAAAGAGGATCTTG
>Ga0105239_10000636_pt1 | contig 49949 bp, 35 predicted proteins | sample KBSC44metaG_FD_92761 | JGI IMG/M metagenome (GOLD analysis project Ga0105239, IMG submission 92761) | Corn rhizosphere microbial communities from Kellogg Biological Station, Michigan, USA - KBS C4-4 metaG | ecosystem: Host-associated > Plants > Roots > Rhizosphere > Soil | place: Michigan, USA...
AGAATTGGTGCGTACAGGTATCTCGATCGACGGTCGAACCGAGGATGTCGGCGTCCCGCTCATACTCGGCGAGTGAGGGATCTGTGGCGACGCGATGCGGGCGACGGGATTGGCAGCCGGAGACTCGCTGCGTGGAGATGCGATGGTCGCCATTTTGGGGGCTGGCGAAGGGAGGAGAGGAAGTCGATGCGGAATTTACATTCTTTATGCTGTAGATCTGATGGTTAGTTCCTCAATTCATTGCGGGGTGAAGAAAGTGCCTTCTCGTTGAGTCAGGCAGTCACGGTGGAAGTGGGAAGATTGGCTCTCTGCACTGATGGTGGAACGTCAGAGAGGCACACAATCCCGCCTTGCATCATCCAACAAGGCTGAGGTGCCGCCCGCCACCTGCCATCGTGATTGGTTTCCTGGTCACTGCACAATGTCTTGGAATGCAGGACCAACTCGTTCCTGTCCAGCGGCCCACTGCACTTGATGCAGAGGCATTAGGTTTTAAAATAAAAAGTGAGCTAGTTCTTAAATTACGGTCATCAATTTAGTGTTAAGTGGTCGTCGTTGCATGTTCTGTCATCTGATGGAAGGTGGTTGTACAGGTGAAGGGATTGGTGTTCCGAACACTTTCATGACCACCAGACAAAACTAAAAAAGTGGTAAATATTCCGTGAACCGACTACAAGTGCACGGCCATTACCATAAGCTTCAATACTCTAGTCATAACATTGATCCTATACACCATGTCTAATAGAGTATATCCTTATTGAGAAACTGGACCGACGCTATCATGGTTATTGCAGAGCAGCATGGGAACCAAGGCGTAGAATCCGAACATGTCCCAGCATCTCCAGAGGGTTGGGCATTCTGCTCCTCAAGCTAAGAATACACAGGGACAAGAAAACCCTGAGTCTCGAATGGGTGATAAAAGAATATGTCAACACAGAAAGAACTCAGGAGCCATAACCGTGTACTTAGCAGTTGATCGATCAGGGGGAAGAATAGTTTTAATATAATCTATTGTCACACCGCCATATCATGAATTATCTCAAGTCTCCTCATTTCATAGACTTCAGCCTCCCAGTATTAGAGGAAGCACGTTTCAGGGAACTGGTGATAATCATAATGTTGCCGTCAGCAGCGCCAAACTCCCATGTCTGTTTACTGCAGACCACATGTCGCCATAACACTCATGTTTGTGTTCGCATAACGCATGAATGAGACAAAGCAAAGGATGGCAGAGTTTGCAGCCTTTTGCACCCTAGCCTCTGCAAAAGAATCCGTTTCTTTTGTTCTTGGTGCTGTACAAGACTCCCTAGTTTTTATGTACACTTAAACAAATGCGTAGTAAATGTAGTGCAATCAAAGTGACTGGAAACCTCTCAAGCAAAGTCCCCGCCTGTTGCATAATGGCGAGATGCTGGGTTCGTGATGAAAATTATAAAACGAAAGGACATTCGGATAAAAGGCATACTAAGCTCACAGCTAGGACCGCTGCATGCCTGCTTGCATCTGTGGACCACTAGGCATGGGCATGCCATAGGGATTCACATGTTGGTTGGGAAAGCCATTAGGATCTTGCATGCCGTTCAGAAAGTTCCCGATTCCTTGGGCATGACCAACTGCGCAGTCCTTATGGCTAACGAGGAGAGTGCGAAGATTGCGAATCTCCTCATGCAGTTGCGCAACTTGACTGTTAAGGTTGTCATTCTCAGCAGAGTACATCTCAACTTTTGCTTGGAGATTAGCAAGCCACTGCTTCTTCCGCTGTCGACACTTCAAGGCAGCAACACTGGAAGGGGTCAGTCGTTGTGGCGGAGGCACGGAAAGATACTAGACTTTGCTTACCGATTTCGTTCCAGGAAATTTCTTCGCTTTTCTTCATCCGTCATCTTCTTGCCGTTGGAATTTGTTGCGTCCATGTCATCTTCCCCGTCGCTGTTGTCATCTTCGTCATCTTCGTGTGGATCAAGGGCAGGGTCTACATTTGCAGCGCCAGAGTTTCCCTTGGAACGTTTGTTGCTACCTTTCGGAGTGGCTTCGGACTTTCTAGAGTTCTTAGGAGCTGGTTCTGCTTTGACAGCCTTCTTCCCACGGCCACCACGTGGATTAGATCGACTAGTGTCCTCTGGGCTTCCGTTACTGTCTGCATCCCCACCGGAGACGTTTCCATTGCTCCCCTTTTGATCCGGAGCAGTTCGAGTAGATTGGCCTGGATTGGATACGGCGAACTGATTGTTACCTTGGCCGCCTTTGGCAAGCATGAAAAGACCATTCGCAGCGTCAGTTGCATCATGCTGAGCATCCATATTGGCGTTGGCCTGAGGCACAGCTTCCTGTGGGTTTGAGGTGTTGGCAAATTGATTGTTCTTGTTTCTTGCTGCTGCATTCATAGCAGTGCGATGGAAATCGAGAGTACCAGGGGTGGCACCACCACTCGCAAGGGAGTTAAAGAGAGCCTGAGAGTTGGGACTAGGAGCGGGGAACATAGACCCGCCACCGCCAGGTGTGAGCCCAGTGCGAAGGGATGATTCGTTTGGTGTAGGGAAGCCACGGCCGATGCTATCGAAATAGTCGCCCTGTTGTGGACCGGCCAACATCGCGGGGCTCAAGGGCCCAGATCGAAGGGAACTTTGCCAATTGTAACCACCTGTGGAACTTGTACCAGGAATAGCAGGAGAAGTCAACGCCGCAACTGGGGGGAGAAGATTCTTGCCAGGTGTCTCAGTCGAGGGGGCTCCAAAAGATTGTTCAAAGGGATTAAACTCCTGACCAATACCGCTGCCGTTGTGTAGGGCGGAGAAGTAATCTGGTGTTTCTGCTGGATTAGCCGGCGCAGGTCTTGGTGGAGGTGCAAGAGGTTCTGATGCTTGAACGACAGGCTTGGGGTTTTCGACCAGCGATGAGGTTTGTGATTCTGGTCCAGGGTCAGTGAAAAGGTTCAGGGAGCTTGAGAACTTTTGTGACGCGTACCTGGTAGCGACGACTTGGCTTGCAACGGCGAGGTGTCTGCAGATGAATCTATGTTTGAACGGTCAGAATCGCGTCGAGGGGTATTGGAAACATGATGACGTTGATCGAACTGGGTTTCGCAGATGCGCTCGTGATGGATTGGATGATGGCATGATCGCGAGGTGTCGCATGGTGATGAAAGAAATTTTGTCAATAAGGGGCAACGAGGTGGACTAACCTTTTTGCTTCAAAGTCGCCTTCTTACTATCCATAGGCGACGAGGTACGAGAGGTAGGGCCAGCCCCGATGTGTTGTTGTGATGGTTGAGTTGCAACTGCGGCGCTCGCCATACTGTCGGGATGGGAATAAAGCAATACGTAGGTGTAGGAACAACGTCAGCCGTTGCAAAAGTGACGTCGATAGAGCTGGGTAGGCGCTGGCGCCTCATATACTCTGGTAGGGCGGGCGAGGGCAGGCACTTGGGGTGCTGGAGGCTAGGGCCTGTCCTGGAGGGAACGCGAGGTAACAGGGTTGGATCAAGTCCGAGCGGGTTGGTCGATGTGGGCGAGAGTGGGCAAGGTGGGTAGAAAACCAGTGGTCTGCGAATCAAAGACGTGTCAGCAAGGAAGCCGGCAATGAAATGGCGATCAAGAGCCAGTGAGGTGGCCGTGAGGAGCCAGTTAGAATCAGATGAGTCGCCACCCCTTCCACCCGCCACCCCAAACTCGATCAAGCAGGCGGAAATTGGCCCGGGAATGGTAAAGCACCATCAAGGTGCATTGTTACTCACAAATATTACTTGCGAAGGCCCCGTTAGCTTTTCGCCTTGATTAAAAGAGACGTCGGTCGCGTGTTTGACAATGCCACGGATATTGCGGTGCAGAGGTGAAGAAACTGTACACGTGTTGAGAGACTGAGACCCGAAGAAAGTCAAGAGTTTCTCCAGAGGCGATGACGTGTGTGGGTATCAAGGGCGTCACAACACCAAATGGCGTGTCTCGTCGCAGGAACGACAAAAATGTAACTGTGTGGTAGGCAAAAGGCCTGGAATTGAAGACGGTCAAAAGTCAAGTTGCGGTAATCCCGTGACTTTGCAATTGATGATTCGTTTTGACGAGCGAAAAGGTTTCGTTGAATGGAGATGTTAGAACATTGGGAAAAAGAATCGATGACCTCAGCGCGCAGAGAAAGAAAAGAATGATGGGAGAAGGAAAATGAAAGGGCAAGCCAGGCAAGGGAGTTCGTGCTTGGAAGGTCTGACGCCATCACTCTGCAAAGGCAACCATGGGGGGGCTCTTTCAGTGTTGGTGGCTCTTGCATTTCCAAGCTTCATCGGAATCCGCTAACCCAATTTTTGCCTAGCGCCACGTAAAAAGCCGAAGCTGCATGTTCAAGGAATCATGGAGCCACTCGACTGGACTTCTTCTCCTGCAGACCACGACGACACCCATCCAATGGCCATGCTTAGATCGATAATGACCCCTGTTGTAGGTACTCGTAGCCTCCTGCAGACACAAATCAATACTCGATGGCTCTGCGAAGCCCCGATTCTGCTTGTTGCTTCACCCTTTCAACCATCAGACACTTCGCCTCCTGCCCCTTTACTGGTACTTGTGCACGGGATAGTGACAAGGAACCAGCACAGAATTTGGCGATCTGACACACCGGATCTTGTTGATTCGAAGCAACGGTGGTAGTTTGGGCTGACAATGCTCTTCGACCAGTGGCAATTCATCATCCTTATCTGAATAATATTCAAGATACATATGATCCATGAAGTACGGAGTACATAAACACCTCTGGGCGCCTGCATTATTGATTCAAAATACAGTCCTCGACAAAACTTGATCCTGGTGGCAGATAGGGGGGTCTCTGATCACACCGCTTCACCACCTACCACCTAGGCACAAACAAACACATGAACTAGGGTATGGCATCTTGACGCAATAATCAACAAAACCATCTCGAACCGAGTCCAGGAGGACGGAGGAGTTCCTCCAGAATCGTACATTCCGGATTTAACACCCTTTGCCCGCGTGCACCACAAGCCAATCGAAATCGTTTCTGATCACACAACTCTAGTAATTACGAAGTACCCAGCTTCTTCCAAGCATGTCTTTCCTGATGCTCCCTCGCAGTGGAAGCCAGTCGATTGTATTACTGGTTGTCGATGCGAACGTAGCCCCAAGGAATTGGATATGCGCCTACAAGTAAGAGGTAGAATCTGGTTTACTGAGGTTACTTCAAAAGCTCTATTGCTACAGTTTGGCCCTTTCTGTCGCTTGATTCAAGGGATGCAAATCTAGTACCCCAAAGGCTGTTCACCCCAAACCCCACGCATTGCTTAGTGCCCATTCACTTTGCGACTTGTGCTTGCCGTTGCTGTTATACATGGTCGCTTTATTTGTAGAAATCAAACTTGTCGGCTTCTTGTGCTCCCTTGACTTGGCTGGAATATGCGTCCTCGAGATCGGCTTGGATAATATTGTAACGATTCTTGCGCACCGCCCTCAGTCCAGCCTCCTGCATGATTGCCGCAATGATTGCGCCCGACAGCGGATCATTTCTCACAATCAATGAGTCCAGGTCCACTTCAGGAGACAATGACATTTTACTAGCGATGGTCGAGAATATCAGTCGTCTTTCTCGGCGGTCTCGCAATGAAGGAAACTCAATTTTCCGATCGAGACGGCCAGGTCGAAGAAGAGCAGGATCCAGAGTATCCGCTCGATTGGTGGCCATGATCACCTTGACGTTGCTGGTCTGATCGAAGCCATCCATCTGATTGAGCAACTCCAGCAGAATGCGCTGCACTTCTCGGTCGGCTCCAGTTTGTGCATCAAATCGCTTGGTTGCGATGGCATCGATTTCATCGATGAAGATAATAGCAGGTGAGTTCTCCCGTGCCATTCGGAACACGTCTCGCACCATTCGAGGTCCCTCACCAAGATACTTTTGAACAAATTCCGAGCCTACCACTCGGATGAAGCTGGCCGTGGTGCTATTCGCAACCGCTTTTACCAACATCGTCTTCCCCGTTCCAGGTGGTCCATAGAGGAGTACGCCACGCGGAGGATCGATGCCTATCTGCTTGTACAGGTCAAAGTGTGTCAAGGGCAATTCAACAGCTTCTCTGATTTCCTGCTTTTGCATATCCAGCCCACCGACGTCAGCATAGGTGACATCGGGCTTTTCGTCCGCTCCTAGCATGGCAATGGAGGAGTCTGCCTCAGGTGGTAGAATATCGACGAGAGAATTGGAGTGGCGGTGCAGCGCAACGGAGGATGATGGTTTCAATTTTTCGCGGTCAAGCGTGGAGAGGATACGGACGACATAATTGGAGCCTGTGGAAGATTGAACGATACCAGTGCTGTGGGAGGTCAGTGCCTGCGATGGGTTTGTAGGGCTCTTCTCACTTCTGGTCAATGGCTTCCATGAACTGGCCGATGACTAGGGGAACGCTCTGTATCCTCTTGATTTCCTCCTGTGCTCGTACAAGCTCACGCTTGAGCGATCTGATCCAAAGTCAGCGCGACGACCTCAGAAGGGAAGGAGCAGACATACCGTTGTTCATCCTTGATGTATTCTTCTTGTAGTTTGATGTACCTGGCACCAGTCAATCGTTGATTCTTGGTGCAAAGCCTATGAACTCACTCGAGATGTCTCTGTAATCTCTTCAACGTCGAATATTCGTCGCTGTTATCTGCGCCCGCCCCTTCTAGAGAATCGATGTCCGGTATAGAGTCTGAGATAGGTTGCTTCCTGTGAGGCGGAACGATGTATACAGGATTGTCAACAAGGACATCACCCATGATGGAGGAGGGTTCGGAAGGAAGGGCGAAAGTTCTACGTTTATTGTTCGCGGTTAGGGAGCTTTAACAGTCGCGTAACAACAACAAAAAGTGGTAAATATGTTTGATGAAGACAGCCAACAGGCAAAAGCTGTCAGAAGGCCTGCGCCTGCGAGTTGAAGGCACCCAGTGAATTATGTATGCGCCAAGAGATCGATATTGAGCTAGGCCCAAACTAGACGTTCTTTGGCTCTCGGGCTCCCTAGCCTGGACCCCATCGTGGAGAGGCAGGCTTCCATCGAGGACAAGGCGGCACCAAAATAATTACAGACAGTTGATATGACATTGATGTTAGTCAAAGTGAAATGATATTCTGGGGATATCTATCAACACCCGAGCTAGGACTTGCATATAGGATACTCCGTACACGGCAGCCGATCACTCACTCAAGGCTGACCCACCTAGACAGCACATGGCCCTCTATCGTGGCCGTGCTTCTAGACTTTGTACAAATACGAATGAGAAGCAAGACGGAATGATAGCGTGCATGTAGATGTTGTGGTAAGGCAATGAATGGAGGACTTCAAATTGCTTTTTGTGGCCAGGAGAGGGGATGATTTCAGTATATATCCACAGTGGTAGGGACCAGCTGCAAAGGAGGGTCATGACTGCTGAAGGAAGCAGGGCTAGATTTCACTAAATGCAACAAGAATTCGAGGTGCATGGAGCTTGACGGAGTAAATCGTACCTAGGGAGGGATACTTGACTAGATCAGCAGTGTTGGCCCTACCAATGGAGCCAGATTCGCTTGTGATTGTCTGGCGTGTGACACGATGAGGAAGAATCGCCAGCATTCCGGTGAAGTGTGTCTTAAAAGACTCAGCCTGCAAGATGAGGGCCTATGACTATCAGGAATCTACCAATCAGGAACCGGCTGGATGTTTCTTGCATGAGCATGAGCTGTTGAGGCACGAAATGGGACGAACTATGTAAGCCTTTGGCAATTTGACTGTGCCTAACGGATCTCTTCCTCTTCCTCTTCCTCTTCCTCTCCTCCTCCTTTCGTCCCCTGTTGTTTGCAGTTCATGCTGAGGTTGTCTGTTACTTCTGTCAATTCTAGTACGCCCATTCGCTTATCCCTCGTTCTCGGAGATTTGCGCGTTGCAAGCCAGGACGATGTTGCCAATGACTGAGGTCTGGAGATGTCGGACTCAACAAGGAGACGACGACCAGAGATAGACTTACTCATCGGTGTCTGAGTCCTATCTCTCAACCAACATGACCGTTTGGCTGTCTTGCCGGTGGTGGTCACCGACGTCAAGTTGGGACTGACCGGGCCGCCACTCCAGTTTACTAGCGGCCAGAGCATCGGCAGCAAAGACTACCCTACAAGTACCAGCCTACGGAGTATCGAGTGTTCAATCCAAAGCAGACCTCTCGAGGAGGAATACGGAGGACAACCGTTGAAGAACCAGGATGAAAAACAGCATGGCAAACTCTGTAGAGTCGCATCCTTGACCCAAGTTCTGGCGGCGGCATCAAGGTATCCGAAACCTTTGGAATTTACCCTCTCCACGACCAAATCATCACCGACGGCCAAGATGGCGTCTCGGATATTGGGACCCAGGAAGTTGAGGAAAAGCCTAAACTAAAAGAGTCTGGTGTGACCCTGATTTGGCTTCCCATTGAAACCGTATCATACCCACCGGGACCCAGTCAAGCACAAACAGGCCACCTCCCACGCTCTTGTCGGGCAACTAAACCCAAAGACCAGTAACAGCAAGACGACAGATATCTGGGAAAACAACTGATATTATTGCTGCGAAAACCCAGCTGCAGGCAACGCAGCACAACAGCACCAAACAGCGGTGATTTGAAGTGCAGTCCCGGGCTACATGTGACCCGATGGGGGCTACCCACGAAAAGGGACCAATGTGGGGTCGGCCCAGGCTTGGCGGCCAATCACACACCGCCAATCCAAGCGTGGCAGGCGGAGGACCCTGACCTGCCCCGACCCTGTTTTTCTCAGTCTGTGTGCCACCGACCTGTGCCCTTTTCCCACTGCTCCGGCTCAAGGCCAAAAAAGCAACACTCAAATCTCCCCTTCTGCGACACCTGCTGCACTGCGCTGCACTTTCCAAGTTCCCGTCCCCCCAACGTCGTCCATCCCCTTAGGCTCCTCTTTTCTCAGTCACTGGACGGACTCTAACAAACTCGTACGTGACCTTGGCTGATCCTGATCCTGATCCTAATCCTCTGTACCTGGACGGAGGACCGCGTACGTGTCCCCTCTGCCCTGTGCCCTGGCATCTCCTTACCCCGTGTCAGTGAACGATTCACTTCTGGCTGCTGTTGATCTTTGCCTAGCCCTTGGGTCACTCGTCACTCGTCACTCCTCCCAGCACTACCGATAGTACTCCGTACCCAAACACCTCACGTTGTTGGCCCTCGGGCTCCTCATACACTGCCCATTGCCTATTGCCTACCGCCTACCTAAGGCATTCACCTCGCCCCCGCTCTTGTGAATTCTCTTCCCTCCTTGTTCCGTGCTGTACGAAGGCACCGCACCGCACCACCACCACCACCACCACGTATCAAAGAGCAATCAATCGCGCGTCTAATCACCCTCGTCAAAGGTAAGCCTCATCCTAGTTTGCATTCTGATGCTTTTTTGCCCCCTCCGCGTCCTGTCCAGGTCCTATAGCTGGCCACCCTTGCACACGATCGTCCTGCTTGATCCGGCTGGCCTCTACTCAGCCGCCGCTTTGCAGCAGCCTGGATGTGAGCACAGCACATGGGCTCCTCCTCCATCTCTTTCTGTCCACAAATCCATCACTAGCGTCTTCCAACCATCAAACGTCCAGTTCAGATCGCGTTGCACGGCCCATGATATCCGAGTGGGACCCATTGCGATCCTCTATTGCCAGTCCCTTTGTCATGTACTGACCTTGCTGGCCAACAGTCTTCCTGCTGCGAGACTCTGTTCGCACGCCGCTGCAGCTAAACCCTTTTGGGCCGACCAAGCCCTGCCTCACAAAATCGTCTCGATCTCGACATTCCGATTCGGTTCGCATCCCATTCTGCGCTCTGACGATTCCGCTCAATCACTACCAGTTAGGTAAGTAACTCTATCCGACTTCACTTGTTCCTGTTGTCCTTGTGCTTTTCTCCCGTATCACCCAGCCTTGCTACCAACGCACCCTCCTCACCAAGACGCGTCGCCACCCTCCAACCTACCGCACCACATCCCTGGTTCAGGTCTCATTTCATCAACCCCGTGGGGTCGCTCCATCGCGGATGATCTGTGTTGCCTGAGGCAGTATCAGCTTGATGTCATTGCCCTGTTTCTACGATGAATGCGCCTTGTGTTGACCCGTTGCTGATGAAAGTCCTTGCTCTAGCCAATGGATGCCCGAACCTCACTTAAGCCATGAACCCTTGGCTATCCGACTCCTCCTTGACTCCAAACAATCATGTTAGTTTTGGAGGTCCGATGGATGCTGGCATGTCTTTCCTCCCGCCTCCCCAGACCATAAATCCCGCTCAATTTCAGAATCCTCCATTCCTCAATGGTGCCGGCCGCACCGCCTCACCTGCCTTTCACAATCCTGTATATCAGACAAACCCTGTCATACCCTCTAAAAGAGCAAGAGACGACAGTTTAGGTACATCTCCACGGCAAGTCCCAGGTGGGATCCCCGGTCCAAGATCCCAGACTCCTGGACAAGGTCCTTTTCCAGGTTACAATCCCCAAGCCAATGGCGCGCCTTCAATGTCTAATGCTCCCACTCCCTTTCAACATCTCCAGGCAACATCTAACGCGACTCCATCACCAACAATATCTCAATTGAACCAGTTCAGCCAGAATCCCGGTGGCCAACGCGTTGCAACCGCTTCCCCAAGTCCATTTTCTCCACAGCATGGCCCGCCTCACGCCTCCCCAGCTCCTGATCATCCAAATCGCGGGTCAACGCCTCACGATAACCCGCAGAATTTCATGCCCAATGGCGGCTTTGCCCCTGGTTTCAACCAACCACAATTTGGCCAGAACATAAACAATGGGATGCCACAAATGGGCATGAATCCTCCACCGAACATGGTCCATCAACAGCCTGGCATGACCAATGCTCAAAGGAATTACCAGATGCAGTTGCAAGCCCAAGCGCGACAGATGCAGGTGCAGGTGCAGGCCCAGGCCCAGGCGCAAGCGCGTATGAATGGCATGGGAGGCAATGCGCCGCCCTCTGGTCCCAGCCCTCAGATGCCCCCTGGACACCCGGGGACTTTCAACCCACCCCGAGCCAGTAATCCTGAAGAGTTCCTTCGCGGCCTGCAAGCATTCATGGCGGCTCGAGGTCGAGCTGTTGAATTGAATCCCACTATCTGTGGCCGACAATTGCAACTAATACGTCTCTACGCGGCCGTTGTCAAGGCCGGTGGATCCCAGAGGCTCACTAAAATGAATCAATGGCCTGTTCTTGCTCAACAGTTCGGATTTCAGGGTCCGCAGCAACTGCAGGCTGGTCAAGAATTGGCGTCATTTTGGATGAATAATCTTGCTCCGTACGAGACAGCGTGGCAGATGAATCAACAGAAACAAAGAATTGCTGCGCAGGCGGCGATGCAGACTCAAAACCAGTCTCAAATGTCCCCCCCGCGTGATGTTCATCCAACTCAAGATCCTGGCCACCAGAAAACACCATCCTTGAATGGCCAACCCGTCCCTCCAATGCAGCAAGCAAACTCCCATAGCTTTGCGCCACCAGTTAATCACCAACCACCCCAGGAAGCCCCTTCTACACCGCAGCATCGGCAAAGCGTGTCCAGGCAATTTGATCCGCAACAATTAAATGCAATCCAGGCGCACGCACAAAATCAAACGCCTCAAAAACGACCTCAGACTGCAAGCACCAAGGCCCTTGAACCGGAACCTGATTTGAACAAACCGTTGTCAAGACCTATCCAAGACCCCTTCAGGCCTGACATATTGCCGATAAGCAGGTCTCATGGCCCCGTTATTGTGGATGAGGTATTTGTCATTGGACAACATATTGCTGAGCTCAAGCCGGTTGCTCCAACTTTACGAGAGCTTGGCATCATCGACATCCATGCTTTAACTATGGCTATCAAGTCTGGTCTGCATGCTGAGACGCGTGTTGCTCTAGACACTCTCGTGACCCTTTCCACAGAGTCTGCCTTTCAGTTATCGCTAGGTGATTGCGATGACCTAATGGATACCCTGCTAGATTGTGCGCAAGATCAAGTGAGCTATCTTGCTGAACATGCTCCTGAAGTTTCTGATGAGATGTGTCTCCCATCTTACGAGGAACTCGTTCGGCTATGCCGCATGGATACAGAGAAGTTGCAAGATCCTTCTCAATTTGGAACGATTTTGTATGATCTCGAACGGGCAGCGGATCGGCTGATCTGCATAACCACCCTCATCCGAAACTTCTCATTCTACGAAGCGAACTTTGGAGTGCTTGGCCAGCCTGAGGTCCTGAGGCTTTTGAGTGCTATTATTCGGTGCATGGGCACCACAGAGGCATTTCTACGCAACCATAGGAATGCTCTGGACTTTGTCAAAGATGTTGTTATCTACCTCAGCAATTTATCCACCTCTCTGCAACTCCCTGGGAAGGAAGAGGCGCTTTGTATCCTCCACTTTCTTTTGGCCTTTGCTCCAACACCAGCCCCGACATCAAGTCCGAATCCAAAAGTATCCTTCACAGCCTATAGTCCATCACTGCATAAATACATGCCTTCCGCTGTGGACAGCCTTGCTAAGTTACTGGCTCGCGACGAGCCAAACAGGACTTACTACAAAGCCATTTTCGCAGCTGATTGCCACTCCTCGCCACCATACGAGTTGTTGACAAAAACATTCGGATTGGCCATCTCTCCAATTCCTGCGAGCTCTAATCATACTAGGACTATCATTGAAGCTCGGAAGCCCTTCCTCTTGCAGGGTATGCTGGCTGCTGAGATCCTGGCCGGACTGGCTCCAGGTTCTGACCATGCACTTGCACGATCATGGCTTGAATCTGATGATGGCTTCGCTGGCAATCTGCTACGCCTGGTAAACTTACTGAGCGCTGACCGGACCACTCAAACGGTTCAAAGACACTCAACACAGCAAAATAACCGGTCCAATGCTGAACAAGACATCAATGGCTATGGTGCTATCACCAACCGAGCAATGGCGGTTCTGAAAACCCTCGTGCAGAAGTCAAGGACTATTGATGAAAATGGTTCCACTGTGATTCCAATTGGTGTCATGCCCAAGAAAGAGATCCTGCTAGGGGCCATGATTCAAAAAGATATTGATCCTGGTATTCTGCGTCAGCTTTGTGTATATGCTGGGCTGGAAGAGTAACGGATTCTACACGAACTTTAACTGTTTGTATTTTGGAGAAACCAAAACAGCCAGTGGACACCGCAGGCTGAGCGTTTCCGTCCTCCACGTTGTACAGAACTGGCATTGTGTCGTCTAGCGATTGTTTGGTGTAGAGAGCCTTCTGGGATTGTCACGGAAGCTTTTGCCGAAAGAAAGAGCCGCGTTGGGTATGAGAAGAATCAGCTGGATTGTGTGAAGTATACGTGAAAATACCAACGTTGTTGTGTGTCTTATTACCTACATCTAGTTGCAACAAAACCAAATCGATTCTCCATACTATAGAGACTGGCAGTATAGTAATTCGTGTCTCCCACCATCGTGCAGGGAGTAATGTTTTCACAATCCATCTTTTGCTACCCCCTTGGTTTGAATCCTTGTTGGAAGCACACCTCAGCAATACCGAGGAGACATGCGGATGTGTACCGTTGCTATCGTCTTCACCCGACCCAGGTACTCGGTACTGAAACCCGTTCATGCAGCCATATGTGATGTAGGTACACCGCATTTTAGCAGCACAATCCCTTGGCGAGTTTAAGTCTTTTGAAATGTACATATTCATGTTTTTCTTCTCGTGCATTGATATACCTAGGTACTTGGATACGTGTAATTCAACAAAGTAAGTAATACATTGATTTGAGGGTAATAACACCTTTCTTGAGTCTCTGGGTCGTTGTTTGAGACATCGGACAGTGAGCTCCTATCCCCGTATGATTCCCTCGGTCGATGGTTCCCTTGACTTTGGCAAGGTAGAGCGGTCCAGAGTAGAGACTTCTGCTCTGTCTCCAGACACCCACAAATGGGTATACAGAGCCCGTTGTGGGTCGCGGACTTCGGACGAATAGGGTCCGCATTTGATTCTGTGACAGCGAAACATCCGGTGGCAGGCAGTCTTCGTGACGGAGAAGTGAGGAGCCGTGGGAATCGTCCCAGTAGGGTACAGGGCGAAAGGAGCCCAAAGATTTCAAAGACCTTGTCTCAGCCATCCTCAACTTCGAATTTCCTACAACATGCCATGTCTTTTTAAAACCCACTCAGTTCAGCCCATTTCTTGACCTCGGCACCCCTCCAGCCTCTGATGACCACCTGATTCGTCGTCCAATTGATGGCAACCGTATCCTTTTTCCGGCCCTTGACATCGACAATATGTTCCGGCAGATTCAGTGCTTCGCGCACAGCGACGGCCAGTTCCTCTATGTCCCCACTGATCTTGCGGATCGAGGTGATGTGTCTGTTTCCGCCGTTTTTGGCGTTCTCATAGACGGGTAGGTTCTTAGAGTGCGTGCGGGAGATGAGATATGGGAAATGAGAAGCGGACCGTTGTATGTTGGACGAGACCGCCGGTCCAGTGGTGGGTGTCTGGGGTTGGGGCGCTGGTTGCTGCGTCCAAGGGAGCGAGGTCATTTGCTGTGCGCGCAGCTCGCTGTCTAGGCCTGTGTGGTTTCCACGTGTTAGGTGAGGCGAAAAAACTCTGAGGAAAGCAAAACTGAAAATAGAAAATCATACGTTCTTTTCGCACCGCGAGTTTCTGCCGGCGATGCAGTTTGTCGAGTAATGTAATTTTGGCATATTTTTCTCGCGGCATCCAATCTGATTTTGATCGTACCTGGCATGGGGGCTGCTGAGGGCGCAGCATTGCCCGCAGGAGGAGAGTCGAAGGCGCCTTCATGCTGAAATTGAGTGCGTCACGCCTCGTGAGGATGGCGAGGGATGTTGCAATGTAGGAGGTTGTTGAAATAGTGGTATGGAGGACTTGGGACTAATTAGCTCATGGGTATTGTCTGTCCAGAAAGGGACTAGTGCCGGTTTGATTTATTTACGACGAGGCTCTCTTGCAGCCTTGTCATCCTTCAGAGTTTCCTTCTACCACACTCCATGGAAGCTCGGACTATCAGGGCGCCTACCCCGTTTCTAGATATCAATTGTACCCTTTAATTGTATTGTTTGTCGTTCTCAGTATGCATCACTCTCGTCTTTGATATCTTGTGGGACTTTAGATCCATTTCAGTAGTGAAGGTGGGTGACTTGAATTTTGGACATGTCTCCTCAACGCGGTTCTGTATGTAAGAACTTGGATCTACAAGTGAAAAGGGCAGACTGATTTACATACAGCCGTGTACTCAGGTATACTAAATCAAACCCAACCCAAATCTTACATCCTCATCACCATTTAACGAAACCCACTAGGTCTTAACTCCTCCCTCCGCACAAACCACAAGCGGCTTAGGTAATATTCCACTGTGCCAAGCCCTCCACTTCAAAAATCGGCCTCACACACTGGCACAACAGCCAGCGCCCGCACCCTCACCTTTTCCAACCGGCGACGCCTTCAACATTTGCCAGGCTAACCCTCAGACTCACTACGAGATCACCATGGGTTCAGTCGAGGATCCCACAGGCGAATATGCCTTCCTTGCGAAACTTGTCCCGCGCATGGACCGACATCTCATCTTCCCTCTTCTTGAACATCAACTCGGCGAAGAAGATATCTCGCAGCAACGATACGATGACATTAAACTCGCCATTTTCAACCTTCTGAAGAATACCAACATGATAGACTATGTTGGAAATCTCTACAAAGAAATTAACAAGACCGAGTCCACACCTGCCGAATATGGAAAGAAACGAGAAGAAGTCCTTGCCAAACTATCCACATTCGAAGAAGAATCCGCCCACCTCATGAACCTCCTCAGCGATGAAAATGTTACCTCACAACTGCGTAGCGACAAAGTCGCCAATTTGAAATTCCTCGAAGAGCAACACGGTGTCACACAACAGATGGTTGACAACCTGTATGATTTTGGCCGTTTCCGCTACGAGTGTGGTCTATACCCCGAGGCTGCTGACCTCCTCTACCGCTTCCGAGTCCTTTCTACAGACAATGACAAGGTTGTCAAGGCCACCTGGGGTAAGCTTGTCTGCGAGATCTTAGGTGAAGAATGGGAAAATGCGTTGGAAGAGGTGGAGAAGGTCAAGGAACACATTGAGACGAGACTGTTCAACAACCCACGTGCACAATTGACCGCCCGAGAGTCATTGGTCCATTACGCACTGTTCCCTTTCTTCAACTATGAGCCTGCCCGCGAAAAACTCACCGAACTCTTCTTCTCTCCGCCTTACATTTCTTCCATTCAGACCGTGTGCCCCTGGATTCTGCGGTATCTATCTGCTGCCGTCATTACAAACCGCGCTCGCCTCAATAACTCTCACAACTACCAGAAACAACTGAAGGACTTGGTCAGAGTCGTCAAGCAGGAAGTTTACGAGTACCAAGACCCAGTCACTGAGTTTGTCAAGGCACTCTACGTCGATTTTGATTTCGAAGGTGCACAGATGAAGCTCAGCGAAGCAGAGGGCATCCTCAGAGGAGATTTCTTCCTAGGCTCAAGTGCAGATGCATTCATGGATTCGGCTCGACATCTAATCTCGGAACTGTACTGCAAGATTCATCAGAGGATTGATATCAAGTACGTGACGACTGTTCCCAGGTTCCCATTCCCTTTTTGTTTCCATGGATACTAACAATCTCTTACAGGGACCTCTCAACACGCTTGGGTCTATCGTCCTCGGAAGGCGAGAAATGGATTGTGAATCTGATCCGTGATACTAAAGTTGACGCAAAGATTGACTATCAGGCCGGCACTGTTGTCATGAACCACCCTCCTCAATCAGTCTACCAGCAGGTGATTGAAAAGACCAAAGGCGCATTCTTCAGAACACAAGTTCTCAGTGCCGCTGTTGCGAAATAGGATATCGAACCAGCTCGTCAGGGAGCGATTATTGAAGCCTGAGGAATCATCAGAGTGGGAGAGAGCATTTGAGTTCACCGATTGCACATAATGAGCACCGGGACATGCATCTATCCATCCCAAAAATAAAAGGAGATGCTTCAAATTCAGAAAGTATTACTACGCAGAAATAGAGCAAGGAATGGCAAAGAAAGGGGTGGCTGCCACATTTTGTATGATACCCATGATACGATGAGAGCACATTGATTTACTTCCCTGTGCTATGCCGCTTCCTCTTCTCCTGCGCTTCTAGCTCCCTCCTCTTCAACTCCTCCTCAGCCAACAGGCCTTTGATCTCATTCTCCCCCATCCAATCCCTAACACTATCCATCACCCCCTCCAGCGCCGGGCCTCCCGCAAGGACACCATCTAAATCCAACGTCTCCTTCCCACTGCGATGGTCGGTAACCCGATTCTGCGAGAAATTATACGTGCGGATTTTATCCTCGCGGCCCATCTTGCCGACGCCGCCCATGACGGCCCGGCGGACAGCGATGACTTTCGCCTCGCGCTCCTCGCGCCGCTTCGTCGCCAGCTTGGCGCGTAGCACCTGCCAGGCCTTCTCACGATTCTTGTGCTGCGACCGCGAATCCTGCATCGCCACCACAATCCCTGTCGGGATGTGCGTCAGCCGCACTGCCGAGTCCGTCTTGTTGACGTGCTGCCCGCCCGCGCCGCGTGCCCGCATCGTCTCCGACCGCACCTCTGTCACCGACACGTAGTAGTCCGAATTTGGGTCCTCGTAATTCAGCTCGCTCGAGTCGGCGCCGGATTCCGGCAGGCTGGGGAGGACGAGGACTGACACGGCGGACGTATGCGTCCGCCCCTTCTTCTCTGTTGCAGGCACGCGCTGCACACGATGAACGCCGGCTTCGGTGCGGAGGATGTCGTAGCTCCCTGGCGCGTCGATCTCGAGGAGCGCCTCCGACAGTGCCGTCTCGCCCTCGGTACCGTCTGCCTGGTACTGCGCGAGGCTCGCGGGCCAGCCCATGCGCGCGCAGAACGCCTTGTACATCTCCAGCAGCGACTGCGCAAACAGCGAGGCCTCGCTCCCGCCCGCGCCCGGGTGCAGCTCGATCAGGCAGGGCATGCCTGAAAATGGGTGTGGCGGGACAAGCGCATTTTTCAGCTGCTGTGCCAGGGTCGGGATCGACGCTGTCGTCGCTTCGATGTCGGCCCGTGCAAGGCTGCGGATTTCCTCATCGGAGGATGGGTCATGCAGGAGTCCTTGCAGCTCTGATAGGGACTGGTTTGGTGGAATTGTATGATTAGTTTCCCCCCACGCAGCCCGTAAGGTGCATATATTTTGGTTCATCTTACATTGTGTGCATCATCCCACTCCTTCAGCGTCGTGCATATTGGCCCCAGCTCGCCCAGCTTCTTCGCCGCGGCGATGGAATAGTTCTCAGCGTTAGCAGCCGAGAGAGTCGTATGTTCTGCAGCGAGCGCTCGAGCGCGCTGTAGGAGGATAGAGGAGATGTGTTCATTTTCAGAGTCTGTAGATGGCAGGGCAATGACAAGGTCAATGAGTGAACGTCCCGTGTCCGCGGGATCAAGGTGTGAGTGTAGGGAACTCACCTGAGCTTTGGAAACGGAGCGGAATGTAGCCACTCCTCAAGGCAGGTCTAGCTGCCGTGGGTAGCGAATGTCCAAGGCATCTTGAGCATAACCGCCGGCTGACACGGCTACCACTCAACATGCCTTGGAATAGCGAACTTTGAAAGCAATCAGTGAAAGAGGGGAGGACTTCCCAACTGGATCACGACTTGGAGCGGAAGCGTCGCAAGTTCAAAAAATGGGCATGAAATTCGAGGATTGGAGAAGGTCCGTCGGGCCAATAGGAACATCACCTCGGAGGCCTTGTTCAGCCTCGTAGTGTACGCTCAGGGAACAACAGCTGGTCAGTCACCATTCAAGCTGATAGATAACTTTGTATGGTAGAGATAAGTATATTAAGTAGAAGGGCATTATCTGAATATTGAACTAGCTATTGCATTCAGTCTCAAATAATGGCTATGGGAGTGGTCAATGCAGCCAGCCTCTTTCTGCCATACGGTTGAACTCTTGGCCTTTGGCAACGTTGCCGCCCAGTGTTCACAAGGAGATGTCTTATGTAAACGAAATGTGAAATTCATAACGATCTCAGTATCGAGCTAAAGCTCACCGGTTGCCAGCGAACGCTCATATTTGTGCAAATGCGTAAGACCCCCAGAAGCGGATTCAATCATCCTCCGTCTATTCGATAACGCCTGATTTCTTCTGTATGCAATTTTGTTTGTGACCATCCGCTGAGCAATTATTCAAACGGACACTGATGTCCATAAACTGCCTGTACGTTTTGAACGCCGTCATCTCTCATTATTTTCGCTGCTCGTGGTGTGGTGCAGATATGTATGTCCATTAGAGTCCTTTGCGCCAGCCATTTTCAGGGACGATAACCCCACATCGGTTTTACTCCGCTGTCTTCACCCAAGTTAGAGTCTTTACGGCCTCGAGGAAAATCACCATTCGGTTTCTCACGTAAAGGGGTCAACCTTGGTGATTGGCCTGACCAATTTGTCTCATCCATTGGGAAGAAAGCACCTTCCTCTTCATCGATCTTTTTCGAGCTCAGCCCAGGACTGGATAACCCACGGTCAAAACGACCAATGGGGGCTGAGGAATGCCTAAGACCGCTCCCTAGTTGTCCTCTTGAACCGTTAGATTCACCTGGGTCGGCTCGGTTCAACTGCATTCGTGCCATGGCTTGTGAAATACCCGAAATTTGCGTGCTTGGTGAAGAGTCGTTAGGCATCCACGATCCTCGCAGCGGAGAGCCGACGTGACCGAAGCCGGCTGTTCCTGGGATTTCTGCCGCCTTCCGTTCTCGCTGCTCTGCCCAGAGAGCACTAAACCGTGAAGGGCTGCCGGCTGGTGGCGACCCTACATTGCTTGAGGTGCCGCTGGGAATGGCAAGGGCGTGGGCGTGATCTCTGGCACTGAACTCTTGCTCCGGTCTTGAAAACCGTCGCATCTTTTCCTGAGGAGTAAGCACTTCGTCGTGGAGACTGTTGGGCAAAAGATCACTTTCAAGCCCGAATCCTTCAGCCCATTCATGGCCAAGATTGGACCGCGGGACGCTTGCTGACAAACCTCTAGCCTTTACAGATTTTTGAGAATGCATGATTCTCTGTCCAATCGATTCTTCAACGTTCTGGGGCGACAGTCCCAAGGGAGAGGGAGCATTCCGCAAGTTGGAGCCCAGATTGGCATTTCGAACATTGACTATGGAATCTGGCGGACTACCGAGTTGTCTTGAAAGCGAAGATGACGCGGGTGATCGCATTCCGAATTTGTCAGGCACCGACTGCCCCAAGGGACCGTATTTAGCGATGTGAGATATGCCATTTGCATCAAAAGATTGAGGGAGAGGGGCGTTCAGGGCGGTTCTGATGTTGTCCACGGGAGATTTGGGGAAAGGGTTGTCATTTGGAGGAGAGCCAAATTGCGAAGTAGGCGGCGAATTTAATCCCGAGTCGAAAGCGGAGCGAGTCTGATATTGGTTGTATCGGTCTGGGAAGCCATCCGCTTCGTCGGTGTCTATGAGTGGAAAGGCCTGGTTAGGGAAATAGTCGGGGCCATAGTTTGGAGGGCCTAGCATGGGATCAACCAGGCTAGGGTCTTGGGTATGATATGGGGTCTGTTCTTGTCGAGTGGTGTAGTTGAAGTTTCCCCTTGCCATGGCAAGTCCAGCGTCGAGATCTGCTCGATTGACCCGTCGTCCATCTGGCAAATAGTGAGCCAGAGCACACTTTGCTCCAAATTTACAGTTTCCCTAAAGCACATCTGTTCAGCAAGCGAGTTACACAAAATCAAACGTTGTGGTTAAGCAGCATACCTTCATGAAATACTTGCAGGGTGCTTGCTGGTTCATAGGATCCATTGAATGGGAGAACGGGCAAGCAGCCCCCGCCTGACAGGCGCCTTGACGAAAGAATTTGCATGGTACATGTTTTGTGTCTGTGAGTGTTATTAGAGGGGGAGCTGGGTTGGGTATTCTGGTCGCAACTCACTCTTGTTCGACGGATGATTGGGAGGGCTTCGTGCAAGGTCAAACAACGGTGTACCATTTCCTCCCATGCTAGACTTCCTGTCTACACCGTTCCTATACATGACTGAAAGGCCCCCGGACCGGGATACCCTTATCACCAGGAACCCGAATTCTTTTCTTGTTGTGGTTTCGGCTAGGAGCGCAGAGATTGGACTCTGAGAGGCGGAATTGGACTCGGTATAGCAAAGGTTCAAGAGCTTGATCTGTTCTTGGATTGGCCAGGTGAGAGACGGGTTCGGAGGTGTCTGCGCAGTGGAATAAAGTGGCTGGATAAACGCAGAGACTTCAGTGAGAGGTCAGGCTATTGTCTAAGATGTGAGCTACGAGTCATGCGGCACTGTGCATGCGCGCAGACTCGGAGCAATACGGTGTTGAAGATAGAGACAGCCACAAGGATAAGTGCAATCACGAGCACAGGGACAGGCTTCCCCACGGGCGGCTTGTGTGGTCGGCGTGATTGGCGGCGTGGGGTGGAAACTGGAAACTGAGATAGGCTTGGAGGGGTGTGATGGGGGGTGCTGAGCACTCGATTGTGAACGTAGGGACAGACGATTGAAGGAGCGATTCAAGAGGAGGGTGGTTGGATTTCTCGAGAGAAGTGTTGGGTGCCGAGGAGGAATGGTAGAATGGGTGTTATGGTGTTATGGCCTTTATCAATGAGGCCATGCAGTCGTTAGTCAATACTACTCCCTGTTGGTGGTGGTAGGAGGAGTAAGTACGGCGTACTCGAAAATCGTGCGTCCTTGACTCCTCGGTCAAGACGTGCGCTTCATGCACTGCAAATGCATGGGTTTAAGTGGAATGGTGGGGCAATTGGTCGTGCAGGTGCGGGTGGCGGGACAAGCCTACTTGGAAGCAGACAGATTACCTATCAACCATATCAACCAGGCACCTAAGGGAACCCCTCAAGCCCCAAATCTCCAAAGCCCTTCACCTACTTCTAGGCTGACCTCAGGCTGCAGGTGACACGGATGACTGGCACGCGTGACACGATAATCGTGGGCACCTCCCCCGCCAAGCTTGATGCGGGTTCAACTCTGTGCTCGCCACGTGATGTCAGTATTCACGTGAGCTGCTTTATCACGTGATTCAAGTGTTTCTCCTGCCACGTGATCATGACCTTTTCAGCCTCCTTGAAGGTCGACCAACGCCTTTCCTCCCTCTTCCAATGTCCCTTTGAATCCCATCAAGCGTGTCCCTCCAACTTTCGCTAATTCATGGCTGCCAAAGTAGAGCTACCTTTTCTCTACCAAACCAGAACCATTTTCCGCGCGCACAGCTCTTCACATCATCTATGCACATTCCAAAGATCTTTTGGCCGCGGGCGACCATCCCTACAAAATCAGCAAGAGAGTAAAAAAGCACGCAAACTAAGGTTAAAGGGATGGATTCGAACGACAAGACCAAACATCCACAGCCTTGGTCAACCACTTCCGGACTCAATTACCAGCGATGGTATCAATATTAGCTCCAAGACGACCCTCACCGAGCCCAAGGCTTTTGAAACCATCTTGCTTGCCTCCAAATGGTCAGGACGCCCCGGAAAGTCGTTGCCTTTGGCCGATGCCATTGACCTTGATGTTGACAACATCCTCCAACTGTTCGGCACCGCTCGACCTTTCACATCACTTACAGAATCTGGACACGACCAACTGTCTTCCGCATCGAACTTTTGGCCCCCGGAAGACAACGAAACTGTTATCAGCGGGATTATCCCTCAGCGCATGCATGAAATTGCGAATGCCTTGCAATCAGCTGCCGCTTCGACCCAAAAACCTGGAGATTTAGCTCTATGGCATGCTTGCGAAGCCCACATATTTCCTCTTGGTGAAAAACTTCGCGGAAAACCAATCTATCAAGCACCAGAATTCTTAGGCCCTGAGAAGTTCACATTCAGCTCAGGGCACTCCGATGTGCCCTCCGAGATTCTTAAAGGAGAGAAAAAGCGCCATCGAGCTAAATTCGAGGCGAAAGAAAACGACCCACCTCCTACCCTTTTCGACAGAGCTCAACCTGTAGCAGATGCCAGGGTGGAAGGAACCCAGGAACACATACCAGATTCTGGTGAAGCTCGTGCCGTTGTGCATCATATATATCCCGCTGCTTTGCTTTACGCTCTCCGTCTCTTTGAAAGGGACTTCCCTTCCTCTCCATTCGCCTTCAATTTGCTCCCACGCATCCGTGAGCTAGGCCACACGAGTTATGTTCTTGGCGCCTCTACCCAGTTCTACAATTCTCTCATGTCGTTGAGTTGGCGCAGAAATTCATCTCTTCGTGAAATTCACAATCTCCTTTCAGAAATGGACCAAGGTTTTCTAGAGTATAATGAAGAAACCTACCGCATTGTCCATCACATTGTCAATGAGCGTGAGACAGCTATGATTGAAGAAACAAATGAAATTGCTAATCTTCCGGGGTATGTGAGGAACGGCAATTGGTGGAGAAGACATGAACAGGCTTTTTGGTATCCCAAAATTGTACACTGGTTGAACGCTGTGGCGGAACAATTGTCACAACCTGAGCCTCCCATCCCCACGACCGAAGAGCCATCACAAACCAAAGAGAGTGAGAGAAACGGCTCTTCTATCCAGCCCTCAGTTGATGAAATCTACAATCATGTTGTGGATGACCCATCGCACAGCCTCAAGCAGACTTGAAAGCAAGGGTACTGGATTTCCCCCACCATATTTCAGGAATAGGATTAGGCTCCCTTGGGTGCTCTTCAGATGTACTATATAATATAGTGTATAAATATTGGATCGCGGCTCGGGCGGAAGCTAACAACATCATAGGTTGACACTGGCTCAGCGCACCTTTCGAGATAGCTAACATACCCCCCAAAGCCTCCACTACGAAGGGGCACAATTTTCTCTACATTTCCCGAAGACTACTCGTAGCACTTGTACATACAAAACACTAGACAAGGGCAGGAATCGACATTCACTCCTAGTCGTATAATTCTATGATCGGTAGTATTTGCCAAGGTTCAGAATTCGAGTTGATTTGCGGTCCCAGAGGACAACTGTTTCATTCTGAGCCTGTCTGACACCCCCCAGACTCTGTTTGAGCAGAGATTGATTCCAACCAGGAGAAAAAAATGTGCTATCATACAATCCAATGGGCACTCTTGAGCACTCGTGTCGCCAGCTTACTCGGAGTGATTCGTTTCTTCTAAAAATGCATCTATCTCGTCCCAGTCAGACCAGATCAAAACATCTACGAAAACATTCCAATACATCATCACAAAGAAGAATCCGACTTCAGGTTCAGTTCAGGATATTCCGGAGGACTCCAGGACGGGTCGTCCTTGGTTTTCCCCCAGTATGCGTACCTTTCGAGCCTGGACGCCACCCATAGAGCCGAACGCAGACCCCAAAGACCCAGCTGTGAAGTAGGGAAGAAAAAGCCCATGGTCGTCCTTGAAAATTGCTGGATCTCGGCGAGCGGGTCGCGCATGATCTCGTTGTACCCCTTGAGTGCACCAGCAACATCATTCCCGTGTCTTGTCAGCTCTCCGGAGAGTACGTACGCACCGATCACACACCCTGTGACCCCCAAACCTGTGAAAGGGGTCGGGCAGTAGCCTGCATCTCCGATGAGGACGACTCGGCCCTTATACAGCTGCTGGACCTTGATCTGGCCCATCTCATGAGAGTAAAAGTCCTGAGCACTAGCCATCCCGCTCAAGAGTCTGCTCGTCTGCCAGCCAGCATCCTTAAAGTTCTCCGCCACGGCTTGCTTCTGTATCTCCAAGGACTCGTTGTAAGCAGCTCTCATCTTGTCCATATCCTTCATCGTGAAAAGTAGTACTTGGGTCATTGGTCGATCGCTGTTTCTCGTGAAAACCATCCTACCTCCGACAGCAATGTATGCCTTCGCGAGTGACCCTTCACCTTCAACCCTCGGGATGCTGTAATATGCAGCGTAAACGCCTAATGATTTGAAGGCGGCATCGTTTTCCTCCGTTCCAAAAGCAAGACGTCTTGTCCGCGACGACTGCCCATCTGCAGCGACGACTAGATCGTATCGTTCCTTATTCCCATTTGAGAAAGTGACATCCACCCCATGTTCGTCTTGGCTAAGCAGTTCCACTGAATTACCAAACTCGTACTTCAAAGCCCCTTTATTAGCAACCTCCTTTTGCAGCCTCTCATTCTGTTTTAAGCTAGCCTCATATAGTACCTTGACCACATCGCCGCGGATGATCTCGTACTCGCTCGTCAGCGTCCGCCCTCTCTGTCCTGACGGGGAGACCCCGAACTGCGCAATGACCTGGTTATCGGCATTCATGACCTCGAGACCAGTTTCATTGACGCAATGCGCTTTAAGCGTCTCAAACACACCCATTTTCTTCAATATCGGAACTGCCTGGTTCTTGAGATCAATCTGCTGGCCTGCCGTGCGAAGAGACGGGGATCGCTCCAGGACCGTGATGTTTCTAGTAGGGTCTGACCCCTGCAAAAGCCCCGCAAGTGCTGGGCCCGCTACGCCGGCACCCACGATGAGTACTTTGAGCGGCATCGCTGACCTGAGCGTCGAGCTTTGCTGTTGGGATTGGTTCAGGGTGTGGCTTGAGGCGTTTGTGCTGATGGCCCGGCCGGTCCACGGGAGGAAATGCTGATTGAGGGTGGTGACGAGCGCGAGGACGTGCCGATTCATATACATTTGCGGTTTCTCGAGGATGGGGACTGGCTTCTTCAAAACAGCAAACACGCACTGGCTCTAATTCTAGAGGATCCGCTTCCGGCGTGCACCTGGTTTAATATGCTGTTGCCCAGTTCGGCGATATATCAAGCAGAGGTGCGAACCCAGCACCAGTGACACATGTACGGGGGTCTCTCGAATTAGCAATCACATCCGGTGGTTGAGAACTTGGGGATAACGGCAAGCCTGTGCTGCGAGCCGACTATGTGGAGCGGGACTACCCAGTCAGGAGAACCCAAGTTTGGCGGTTCAAGGCACCCTCAGATCGCAGGCACCAGGTGAGAGACACCGAGAATTAAAATATGAAAAGATCAAACGATCGAAAATTCGCAGTGAGGAGCCAGATTACCCAAACAACACCTTCCATGAACATGGAAGTACTGTGGCTCGGCCGAAATCTCGTGGTATTCCCGTAGCATGCGTCCCTCCGCCACGCGGCGGAGAAAAATTGACCACCGAGCCCGGGTGCCAAATAGGGGTCTGGGAAGCCCGAGGGCCGGACGAGCTAATTGAAACAGCTGACGATGTTAGTTAGATGATACATGAGCAGTAATTAACTTTTCTAGGGTAGTTGGTCGTAGAATTAAATGGTGAAGGGCCTGGCTCAACGTTATTATTAAGTGTCGACGGTGAACCGTTACCTTAAAGTTTCAAGACAACGACATCTCTTCCTCCCACTGGCAACATTGATATAAAATGCGAAAATAGGCATCCCACCCATGAATTTACGGTCGCCTTAAATAAGAGCATTGAGAAACCGTCGTTCATAACACGATGTATAACTAATATTCGACAGGATGTTACAAAACCCGCGCGCTGCACGAGGCTGTGAAACTCTGTATTCTCACTCCGGCGGTATGGTTCTCCAGCCACGGCCCATTCTCTAGCGTATGCTCATCTTACAAGGAACACCTCTAGCATTAGTATCTATCCGACCCATGAACGGCAGCATTATGAACGAGGTCCTTCTGCGAAGGCGTAAATTCCGACATTGGATATGCAGGTCGCTTGCAACTTGCGTGAGCTTGGCGTTGGGGGAGGATGAAGAACGCCAACAACGCTCCGATTAACAATACTCCTACCACCGCAGCCGCGACGCTAATTCCTATTTTAGCGGCCTTTGAAAGGCTGGAACCCGTTGACTGCGCTGGATCTGCATCTGAGGAATCTGTGGCTGTTGATGAGCTGCGCGGCGAATCCGAGCCGACTGGGCTAGGAAACTCGAAATCCTGGGTATAAGAAGCTCCAGCGTACGAAATTTCAGAGTCTCGAATGTTTCGGTCGACTGTTCGGTTGTCTGGGTTGAGGACCCTGCGGTGTTTGTCAGTCACATGATCCTCTGCATCTTTGGGGTGTTCAACCTACCCATCGATAATGTAGATAGCTCCTCCGGCGAACAACCAATCCGGTGTTGAAACGATCCTGGCACTATTGATGAACGCATGGCCGTTTGATGGGAATATGGACACTTCGGAACCTTCGAGAGTCATGTATGTCCCATTGAGTGGCTCTTCAAGATCGATCACCAACCGCTGGTCAATCGTGTGATAAGCGACAACTCGATCCAAGTCTTCTCTGGTCATCTTCTCAATCAAGTTGCCGATTTCTCTGACAGAATGATTCATAGGTAGGAAGACCGTGATGTCTGAGAGTTGGTCCAATGTTTGTGGTGCTTCAGAGCCGGGAACAGTCATTTCTGCTTCAACGAACGCCCCGGCTGTAAGGAAAAGGGCATGGTCTGCGGTGTCGGTGAAGGTTTGAGGCAAGGTGAGAGCTCTGTCGACCACGTGGATGATGCCAGAATTAAACTCAACTGGATCACCGATCGTTGTTGATCTTTGAAGAAGTCCAGAGATGAACCTTGTTGTCGTGGTGATCGACGAACCTTGTGTCACAACCATCTGGCCACCGGTGACATTTGCGAATTCGGATGGTTGTAGCAGGCTCGGTATGCTGTGACGCTCCCCAGAACCGAAGCTTTTATACGTGCCATTCAGTATGTGATACCTCAAGAGAGCCTGGTTCGCATCCTCGTCGACCTCGACACTCGTAATATCCGTCGTCCCGGTGAGTTGGTGAAAGGCATTGTTATCGGGTGCTAGCAAGGTAACATTCTCAAGGCCTTCAAGCCACGAGACAAAGCCCTGGGATCGGGTAAGGAGGTATGTCAGATTTGATAGCTCGGCGTGAGCCTTGAGTGTTTCGATAAGAGCTAAGTCTTGAGCAGCGACTAATGTTACACAGAAAGCGACTATAGCGGACAGGAACACCATTTTCACGAGAGTGTCGCGGTCGAGGAGGTGAGAAAAGAAACCAGGCAAAAACAAAAGGTCTAAATCTGCTCACATCGCGGTTCGACTCGCCCAACTATATGTTATCAGGGCACGGAGTATTTCCCTCCTCCATCAACTTAGTAACATGGAGCATAGCTTGGAGCTATCTTGCTCCAAGAGAATAGAGAGTTGGCCAGCTTGAGCAGGGCTCTTGGTACGGGCCGAGCAAGAGTGCAAGCATGCCCCTGGCCAATAGCTGCTCAATAACTTTGCGCAAGAATGTGACCAGACAGCTAGGATATGCTACACTATTCCAGGAAAATCAGAAAGGTTCAGGACCATTTGGCAGGGCTCAATCACTTAGCTCGGTTCTCAATATTCTTGCATACCGCGATTCCTGGGCCGTGAACTGAAAAAGAGGTGGTGATAAAGAGCAGGATTCTAGTTCAATTTCCTCGTACGGCACTGGAACATGCCTGGTCTAAGTGGTCTGCGCGAGTTCTGCGTTTGTTTTGGTCCGGGCATCTTGAGTCCCTCCGTCATTCTCCGTCTGCAGGCCATCGCGCTGGCAATATATCTGGTTCACGCGTGAAACGCAGATTGATGGTTGTAAACAGATAAAGACTTAGTATACATAGTAAGCAATACCTATGAAACAACGTGTTAGCTTCCACGAAGACAACCACATGCTCCCTCCTACTGCTTCGAAAATATGGCGCACATTTTCATTCAAATGGGGCTTAGCGGGATAAATGTGAGCAAGTTTCAATCTCCTTGGATCAGACAACCACTTGGAAATGAGCAAGATTCTAACATCTTGGGTGAACGCATCCTAGCTCACACATATTAGGCCGTGGTGGCTGGGGATCGATATTCTAGGGGTTCTACACGGGTGGAACTTCAGTCAATGGTTGTTTCAATGGCCTTATCTCTGGGGATGCTGCTCCTGGGTATGAAGTACCCCGCTACCTGAGCTAAATAATAGGGGCTTGGCAAGGCTGGCGCCCCTTTCCGGGTTCTGCCAACCAGATTCTGTCGCTCTCCCTTGTGACAGCGGCCAGCCCACAATTCCCAGCCATGAACACAACCTCAGAATCTCAAAGATTCTTTCATTATGGGAGGCTATTCATATTGTGTCATCTGACTCAGGTTCTAACCTGCACCCACATCTGTTTCGTTGTGCATAGGCTTTCCCATTGATGTTTACAGCATCACAGTGGAATTGACGTTTTCACACTTGTCGGACTCGTTTTGGCACAGCCCGTTCACCCAATATTTCGACCTCAGAGTCGTATTCAGCGCCTTTTTCATCATCACCGTCATCCTCATCATCAGATATGACGTATTTCATTCGCTTTTTGAGGGGCTTTACCAGGCTTCCATGGTCTTTGGAGTCAACTTCCTTCTTAATTCCCGTGCCTGACCTATTGGGAGGTGTGTCCACGAGTTCGGCGGGACGGATGTCAGCGGGGGTGCTCAAAGAGACACTATCATTCAAAGATGTAGTGGCGGACACGTTGAGTGATGGATCCAACAGCCAGGGCCGTTGGTTTATAGTGTCCAGCCATGCCTTGCCGATCGCACGACCTAAAGCGGCCCCAAGGACCCACGGGACACCATTTCCAAGCTGTTTGTATTGATCTCTGATATTCCCTGTAAGTAGAAAGCGATCGGGCAAATCCATAGCGTGACGTGCCTCCTTGATAGAAATAGTCCGATGCTGTTGATAGTGGAGAATTTCTCCACTATGTCTGCCATCCAGTGGACTGATCAGGCAACAAACGGTTTTGAAAGGCTTTTTCGTATTTATCCTTCGTAGACACTTACTATTCTTTGACTGCTGTTCTTTCGAGAGAGTTTTGAACCACCTAAGTTGAGATGGAAGCAACCGGCCCAGCCTAACCGCTTGTGCTACGCCGAGACCGGCTGGGTTGGATGGTATTCTCTGAACAACATGGCGAAGGTTAACCCCCTTGATAAAGTCAACTTTGAACCGATGTAGTGGGATATGGTCTGGGTCAGAGATATTCAAAATTGTATCATTTGTGAGTGGGGCTAGGCCAGAGATTGCCTCTTCACAGGTCTGCATCCTCATCTGGCCAAATTTATCACCATGAGTCTCTTTTAGATCTTCTGGAAGAATCGCGTTTGGTGCAGCAACCAGGATAATCAGCCTTTGCCTTGAAGAGGCTCCACCTAGTGTTGATACAATTGGAAATATCTTCCGCACTTGATAGCCAAGCGCGACAAGATGGCAGATGGCTTGTGCACACGGATTTGGACGAAGGCTGTCCATATTGGGTACATTCTCAATAAGCCCATATGATGGTAGGAAGACTTCAAACCAGGACAATGTATGAGCGAGAAGCGAACAATTCTGTTGAGATTTTCGCGTCGCTTTATTTGAGTTCAGCAGCGAATATCCCTGGCATGGGCAGCCCGCGGCAAGGCATTCGGTAGGGTGAATTGGCTCTTGCCCAGTCATGATTTTGGAAAGACAAACGTTGACGGAGGCTGTCACCACTTCAGTCTGATTAAGCTCATCATTGGCCTTGTATGAATTCGCAGCAGTTTCCCAATGTTCGATAGCTTTAATTGGTCGGATGTACCCACCTGAAGCCATTGAGTGCTCAAGAAGTCCCATGCCACTGAACAACCCAATAAGAGTAATGGGGACCTTTTTCCGAGAGGGAAAAGACTGTGGGGTTTTCTTAGGTGCCCCGTTGAATCTATGCTGGCAGTGGCATCCAAGTTTTGTCGTCTTGTCTGCGCTCAGATGGACCTGCTGGTCTTCATCGAAGCGGCTATGCACAAACAAGACAGCGCCATCAATTGCTCGATCGCTGAAGGTTGAAGCACTGATAGCACCGACCACATCCTTGACAGGCACAGGCTCACAGTTACATTCACTACTAAAAAAGAGCTCGTTGCCAATTGGGTAGAAGCCCGTTCCGCAAAGTGTTTCTGAAGGTCGAAAGAGCCAAACAACGGCTAGTTCGGTTTGCGAAAGGACCTCTCGGACCCATGCATAGTACATCATGTATTCGCGCTTTTTTTCGCAGTAAATTCGGACGATTATGACCTTGTCGAATAGCTCATCTGCACTAGACCGAACGGGCTCATTTCTTGTGCTTGCTTTTTCTAGGAAGTAATCTGCCAACGAGATCTTGTAGTCTGAGCGATTATGATTCACAAAGTGCCGACTTTGATCAACCGCGAACTTATCGGGAAATCCCCACCGCTGGCGGCGTCCTTGCCGGAATCTCTCTAACTCATGGCAAATATCAACCACATCCAGTAATCGATATTTATCTTGCCATTGAGGAAATTTCTCATGGAAGCAGGCTGCGACATTCGCGGTCACGACAGTTTTTTCTAACTTCGACTCAGCTTGTTGATCATAACTCAGAGGGCCGGCTCCGATTTCATTCCAAACTGGATGCTGCCAGAATCTATTGTCGTTGTCATCAGCCCGACACAACGAGTAGACTTGATGTCCTAGAAATTCACAGTACCAAAGTACATCTTTTCTAAGGTCAAGTGGCTTTGCAGAATTCTTGTCAGCATTCTTGTCACGCTGTTTTCGCCAGCTTTCCAATGAATCTCCATGCCAGATCTGTAACTGAACCCAGAAATTGGATTTGAAGTCCAGTAGAGATACCTTTTCCCCGTTTTCGAAGGACCAATGAAGGTAGTCAATGAAGAGCTTAGTAAAATCGGCCAACCATAGAAAGTTGTGCCAGATCATTCTGTAGCCTCTAGCCGGATCCCTTAGTCGGTACCAATAGTTTTTCTTTGAGCTAACCTCAGTTGTGATCCATATAGCTCCCAAGGTGGTGTGCGTTCGAATATCCTCATAGTTGCCAAGAGATACAGAGTCAACATAACCCCGGATACGTCGTTGTTGATTCTGACTTTTCAAAACACCTTCGACTACCCAATCGCCAATTTGAGGGTGGGCCGCGACGATGTGCATAGATTCATATTGACCCTCAAACCCTTTTGGGTGATCTGGTGCTCGATACACGCAGAAATCGTAAAGGTCCATTTCGAGGAAATGATCTTCAGAATCACCGTCAAATGGTTCATCCATAGCAATTAGTTCTTCTAGAGCAGCAATCTCATGCATTATTGGGGGGCCTGGAATTAACTCTCCAGAGAGTACTGGTGGATAGTTTTGAGCAAGAGCCCCCTTCGTCTCCAGCTCTAAAAGTTGGTTTCTTAGCTCCATAAGTTCCCCCTCCAAGGTGTGATCGGTGAATGATATTGGTCTGTGCTCCTCAGAGAGGTCAACGTAGTCGAAATCTTGCAGTAACGCGACATCTTCTCTTTCTCCTTCCGTGTCGGACTCGTCGAGATTAGCCAACTCATTAGCAAGATTCCTGTCGTTCTGATTCAGTTGCACTGATAAAGAGTCTGAAGGATCATCACTGGCAGCAGCATCATCATCCTCAGTAAAGCTTAGATTCTCGTAGTTGTCATCACCATCGCTGTCACTCGGTGTAGACGAGATCTCATACCGCAACGGCGGAACCATATTTATGAGCCTATGGCAATCACTTATTTGGTGGCCTATCGGATGAATATGTGAATACCCATAAAGAGAGTCTCCTGTCGCTGAGGCGAATATAGGTTCGGATACTTTATTGGACTTAATCGGGATTTTTAGGATTGTGTGGCAGAGGAGGGCGAAGCTGGGTGTGATTTTCGACAAGGATGGTCATAAAGTAGGGGCACCACTTAATATTGTTGTTCTTGGACCGATCTGAAAAAAGGAAGATCGATTCTTTGGGATCGGTAGTTATGTTCACAAATTGACATGTACACTGTGCGAGACACTTGAAAACTCGGTTTAGTATGGGGATAGTTGCCGTGATAAGGGAAACAAAAGATGGGTGGTTGAAAAAGGTCTTGCCTAGACAATATATAGTTGTCAAGGAGGAGACGCCTAGATTAAGTACAAGCAGTAGCTGCAGCATACCGCAAGTGAAGATCTTGTGCGTGAAGTATGAGTAAACAACACTCTTGGATTGCTATTATAATGCTTGGAAAGAATTGCCCGGCCAAATTCTTAGGTTGACAATGAGGTGGCGGTGAGATAGAACTGAAGCTCTTAATAGCTGAAGAAGCAGATGTTCCGATTTAGCATACATTGTATAAAACTCACGTAATCGCGGACAGGCCAATATTACAAAGAGACCTCTCGGTTGGTTCATCAAAGGTCGCCATGTAAGAAACTTTGGCTGATTTGGGACCAAGAATAAACAAACTCGAATACTGCCAAGCCATTAATATTCCAGCGCCACCAATTGCCTTATGCTCCTGCTTTAGCTAGAGACCTGCCTAAGGTTTCGTAGCGCGAGGCACTACCATTATTATTCTACTACACTCATACGAGTTCGGGGCTGTACTGTAGTACTGTAGTTCTGTCGTTGTTCTTATGCGTTCTATTCATTATCGGATCTTCAGGTTCCAATTTTTATTCTTATTGCAGTCAAGCCCGAGTTGGATCTCTCAAAAGGCTTGCTTAAAGTGTGTACGAAAACTCCCGGGCTATTTTCCCAAGACATTTTTGTGCTTCATGTAGATGTCCTAGTATCAACGGGCATCAGGTCGTTACTTCTTCATAAAAATTCATTCAAAGTTGTCCTCTCCACCTTTCCCTTTTCTACGAGAAGAAGAGCTCATCAGATCAAATAAGCGACTTTTGGAGGGTCCGTCGCGGCTGCTTGGTAGGGTTCTCGGTCTGACCTCATCAATTACTTCGAGGGAGGCAGTGGAAGAATTTGTGGAGTTCGTCAAAGCGCGTGCATCTGTTCCGCGATGAGGAAAAGGTATTCGTCGATCCCAGGCAACCGAAGCGGAACTTGAAGGCGTGGTATCACCCTCTCCAGCGATAGGTGAGAGCTCAGCATTCTTGTACTCTAGGTCGGTAAGAGAGTCCGCGGTTTGGGGAAGAGCAGTGATTTCGTTCTCCATCTGCGCCCTCATCATTTGATCTTCAAGCTGGTTGTTTCGTCCAATCTTCTGTTGGTCATTGACGACTCTTTCCCATGTATGCTCTGCTGTTTCATCTGGTCTTTCTGCCTGCTCGGCTTCCTTGAAACAGTCTTTGCTCCTCTTTGCCAGCTTGGCGCAAAGCGTATGGAATTCTCGAATCGACTCATCTTCAATTATTTCCACGTTTTCTGGAGCTCGACTTACCCACAGATCGACTAGTTGGGCCATGAGCTTAGCGTGATCTAGGAGAAATGGAAGACATGGAAGGCCTTCTCTGGACAGAGGAGGTAGTCGACTCCTTATCTGATTGGGTGCTGCGAATTGAGGCTCGAGATTTGACGATGTCATTTGTGACGAACTGACAGCACATATCTCATCCACGAATGCCTTGAATTCATTCGACGATGCTGCCAGGAACTTGTTCATAGGTTCCATCCATGGTTCCTTGGTGCCAAATTTGGCGGTATTTGCAAGAACGTTGAGAGATTTTGCGATCAGTGTGAATGTTCTTTTGGTGCGATCTGGGGGAAGATCTATAGGAATTAGCGTTCAAACACTCGACCGTCACCAATCAATAACTTACCATGTATGAGTCCAAATAGTTTCGGATTGAGGATTGCTGGACAAAAGAAGCGTAAGAATAGAAATCCCGAAACGCTAGTATACTTGACCGTTCTAATGAAAGAACCGTATCTATCTTCAGCACATGACCTGACATGTCGGAATATTAAGCGAAGTTCCACCGGACAACGTGAAGCGGACACGTGGATAGCCTTCCAAATCGTACTGGTGAGGAAAAGGAGATTCGCCCAGTTTTTGTCCAGCTGTTCTTGGGTACGGACTCTGTTGGGATCAACCTCGCAATCAGGGTCACGCTCCATGATTTTTCGTAGCTTGTCCCCGAGAGTCTCTTCTAGGTAGCATTTACCTAGTCGTCGCATGTGAGCATCAAGAGCTTTGGTGACAAGAGAGTTTCCACGGAAAAGAAGATTCGCTTCCATGGTCGCGGAGCGACTGAGATCCCTGACCACCATTTCTCGCTGTTCAGCAGACTCGTATGAGTCATTTGAATGTATGCGGCCGCTAAATCTCATCCGCATGGGTGGTGTTTCTTTGTAAATGCCATCGATTTCTTCTTCGACCAGGTTACTGATCCAATCACGAGCAGAGCCGGACGCTTGAAAAATATCCAGCAGGATTTCAGAGAGCTGTCGAAGATCGGGCCCTAGTAGGGCTGCAATTTGTGTTGTCAGACCATTGGAAAAGATATGAAGCATCGACGTTAGTTCTTTGTATTCGTTCTCAAGAAGGATGACCGATTCGTTGAGCGCGACCCGGACTAAGAGCTGGCCGACTCCTTGATCGTTGTTGTCCAATAAAGGCCACCATTTGTCGACTGGACCTTGGTTCTCTATTTCATCTATCGGTAGATCAACGCGCCCAAATATGGGATCGTGTGACGAAATCTCAAGACCACCAAGACCCGACAAGTAGCCAGCATCAGCAGATATATCATAGAGTCCATCGGCGACCATGGTCCACTCTTTTTCGGCAGGGTTGGCGATCTTAACAGCCAACACGATTTTTGTCAAAGAGGGAGGAATATCCTCGAGGACAAACTCTTCTGCCCAAAAGGCGGTTGAAACACTTTGTTTCGTAGTAGTCCGGGCACGCAAGTCTTTTCCAAGTATGACTTCTGCGTACACGCTCTCATTACTGCGATCTTCTTTCGAGGATTTCCCTTTCGACTTGTTTTGCTCATAATGTTGGGTTTGGGCAAATCGATTGATGAACTTCGCTTCTGTGATTTTGACAGTAAGTGACCGTTCTATGCGAAACATGTCACGAATTGATAATCTGGACACATTTTGACCCTGGGGGTTTGGGGAAGATTGTGCAGCGTCTGGTCGAATTTGCTCCGGTCCGTATAATTCGGGTACCGTAAGTGCTCTCAAGAGTACGAACCATGCCTGGAAGGCGGCGTTGGTCTCAAGACAGAGAACCATTGGGCGCGATATCCTGGTTGCGGCTGGCTGCACGCGGTATTGGGGGTATACCGCTATACAAAACCGCATGTTGAGCACGCTCTCGTCTAATCTCTGAACCGCACAGCGTGACAGCTGTGAGAGTTGTGTTGCACATATGACCATTGCATCGATATCATCTAGAAGGCGAAACAAACCGTTCTCATGTAAAGTGCTGCTAACTCTACGCCAAAGATTGGTTTCTTCCGGGAGTGTTTGACCATGCCCATTGAGAGATGATCCGATCTGGGAGCCTGAAGGTAGTGGACCATCCCAGAGTAGCATCTTGCCCACTTTGACAATGGCAGTGCTTTTTGGAGTTGCCATATCTGATGAAACTCGTCTTTGAGCAACTTGCTTCTTATCCACGGCCAGGCCAGTTGATTGAGGCTTGACCAGTTTATTGTGGATCCCTTTTGGCCTCAATGGTTGCCAACAGAGGAGTGCTGCGAGCCAAGAGTCAAAGGTCTCAGGAACGGGTGGACGTAGCTGATAACCAGTTCCTGTAGATGCGATCAGAACGCTTAGGTAGGTGCTTTGTGTCTCATAATCATAATGTGTTCTGACAGTACACCCTCTCAGATCGGGTAATAACGTCTTAGACTGAGATACTTCGCCCTTTGTTTGGCAGACAAGGCTTCCTGGTGCCACATTGATTGCACAATAGCCAGATGCCCAGGCGGTGGTATGAAGGGGTCGGAAGAAGAGTATGCCATGCATACGGCCACAGGTTGTCTTCATGAGGTGGAGTATTTTGGCCGAGTCAATATCGAGGAGTTTCGGGGAATTAAGGCTGTTTGAAGCCATCGGGAGCATGTCTTCTGGCGAGAATGCTCGCCGCGGAGTTCGTGGTGGATTCCTGGTACCATCCTGCTCAAGGCTGTCTGGACTCTGGACCACCGAGGGAAACCCAATGGAGCTATAGGATTCAGGCTCACGTGAACCAAGGCCTCCAGTTGTGGTAATTGATCCTAAACGCTTGCGGGTCTTGGATATGAAAGAGTTCGGAGAAGAGTCTAAAGGGGTTTCATCCTTTGCTCTAGCCTGGGTCTGGGCTCGCCGTCGACGCCGTTCAATTGTATTTTCTTCGTCCGTGTTGGACACCGAAGTGGAATGTTCCCTCCTGCGCTGGGACCCACGGGCCCTCGGAGGGGCAAGCACCGGAGAATTCACCAAGTTGGTGTCTGTAGAGGAACTGCGAAGAGTGGTGGTATTGTTTCCAGAGCCAGATTCTGGTGTCACAGCACGAATAGTGACCTGTTCCGTCTCTTCAAATATTCTCCCATGCCGATCTTGCGACGAAGCGACCCGACTAGTGCGTCGTTGACTATTCTGGACTCTTGACCTTGTAGTTCCGACGTTTTTCGTCTCGTCTCGCTCATTTGACCTCATTGTGGTGAAGTGTAGAGGGTCCTGGCGTTATGACTCGTGCCACACTGCACGGTCCTCGCTGGATTACTTCAGATACGAGTTTGGCTCAGTCAGGAAAACCTTTTCGCATCCGATGGTCGGTAGTGTGTCAAAAGGGAATTGTTCGTTTTCCTTCGACGGGTTCGAGCCAGGACTTGATTCGAGCATTCAGGCATTTGCGCGAGCCAAGAGCAGAATCAATCCCAGAACGAAGTGCCGTCGAGAGGCAATCCCGAGAGCAAATTCTACTGTCAGCACGGCATTGAAAAGGAGATTGCTGCGAGTGGATGTGTGCGATGCCAGAGGCGAACAACCCGAGGACCGCGATTGGATTGATGGAGGTAGCCGAATGCGACGGCAGGGCAACGTTTCAGTGACAGAGCTGCAGCTACAGGGAATGATGCACTGGAGGGAGTGAGGGAGTGCGAAGGCCGACAATGGGGATGGAATTGAGCTGAGTTGAAGCCTTATGCAGGAACGTGTGATGCGACAGAGCAGAGGTAGGGTGGGAGATTGAGGAGATCGATTGGGTGCTGGATTGGGCCTGCAAGAGGAATATTACCGTGATGATGGGCGAAGGATGATGGGTTGGTCGATTACTGTCCTGCGGGCGGGACTTGGACTTGGATGGACTTAGGCCTGGCACCGAGTTGGGAGGACTTGGGGGTCGACAATATTAGTAACGAAGTTACAAAATTGGTGGTTAGTGGGAAGAAATGCTGGGGGGCTAGTTTAACTAAAGTGCCTAGTAGGAGCGGAGTATCTAAGTAGTTAGGCAGGCCGGGGCACCTCGAGGCACTAGCACCTGTTGGTGGTTGTGGGGTTGCTTGTAATTACTGGCCAAATCCTAGTAGGCCTCTCACTTAGTAGGGCTAAACCGACATAGGCGTCCCCAGGTACCACGGGAGCACGAGTTATTGCCTTCTCGCCCCTAGCCCTCCTCGCTTCCAGCCAAGTTTACACCCGTACAGAGTAGTTAGGCTTGTCTCTTTTAATCCATCCTCTTAATTCCAAAGTGAATGATCTACCCCTCCCGGAACGACTGGGTGCATACTCTAGAGGCAACGCTCAGCCTTTCCATCTTAGCGAGGACACAACTTTTCTCCAAAGGACAGATGATTCCGGTCCATTTTCTATCCTCTCCAGTGGTCCGGATTGTATCTCGAGCCAATGGGACCTCATTGTCCAGAACGTTTCTCCTTCCAGGAGATAAACGTTATCTGTAACCTAGCAATCAAACAGCCTCCCTGTGTCCTGAACGTTGATGGGGCTTTTGCTAATCCTTGTTGGGGATCCTTGTTTATTGCCACAGTTCTAGGAGCATTACACTTTGCCCCGAGGTCTCTCTCATTTCTTGCACGTGCTTTGCTGATATCACGTGCCGCATGTGTTCGGTCTTTCATTGTTCCGGGGGGCAAAAGTTTCTCTGAACATCGCCCTTCACCACTTAGGATCACGATCATGAATTAGTCAACAACCGACTAGGTAGGCAGGACATGGGCCCGTGTATTATGGTGCGCACATCAACTTGACGATTTCTCGTTGTTTATCACGAAAGTCTTAATCTACCTCACACTCATCTGAGATTGACGCTGCTGCGACCGACATCATGTCGGATGGTAAGTTTGCCATCCAATCGATCCCCGACCTCTCACTGACTTCCTCAGCCGACTTCGATACAGTTCGGCGCCTGCAGGCTGAGCGCAATTCTCAAGCCGCTGGCAAGAAAGGTTCAAAGACCTTTGACCCTTCCAGTCAGCGCACTGACTCTTCCACCAAGGCCTCTTTGACTGAGTCCTTCGACACACAGCTTTACGACCGAAATGGCACCGACAAATTTGCCGGTTATCATACCTCCCTACCTACCGATGATGATGACGAAGAGATGCCCGACGCCGGCGATAGCAGAAGGCTTATTGGACAGTACACTGCTACAAAGGACCAGATGAACGAGTTCTCGAGAGGGAACGGAGTGGAGGAGGAAGATATTCTGCTTGGGCGTGAGAAATCTGCCAGAATAGCAGATCGTGAGACTGATTACCAGAAGCGAAGATTCGATCGAGGCCCACTCACTCCGACACGAGCCGATCCTTTTGCTGCGAATAAACATGCTGGAGTCAGTGAGGGTTCTACTTATCGCGAGGTTATGCAACTCCAGGATCTTGAGCGCGAAGAAGAACGAGTAAAGAATCTTATCGCTGAGAAGCAGACGGATAGTGACACCGCCGCAGAGCATAAGCCATCCCTCAAGGAAGAAGCCAACAAAGAAAACGCAGACGCAGGATCAACCGTGGAAGCGACGGGAAGGAAACGTAAGAAAAGATGGGATGTTTCCAGTGAAACTACACCAGCTGTTGGTGCTGCTGAGGAGAAGAAGCGCTCGAGATGGGATCAGGCTCCGGGCCCGGAAGAAGGTTCAACATCGACAAAGCGATCAAGATGGGATCAAGCACCTGCTCTGAGTTCAGCTACTCCAGCGGGCACTGCGGGACTTGCTACACCCATGCATCCCTCTCAGTCTGCATTCGGTACTGATATTACAGCCCGAAACGCCTCTTGGTCTGACGAAGACCTTGATTTGATGCTTCCTACGGAGGGCTATACAATCTTAGAACCGCCCCCTGGTTATGCACCCATCCGAACAGCCTCTCGTAAATCCATGGCGACCCCTGCAGCAGTCAGCAGTTCCGCTGGGATCGGTGGGTTCATGATGCAGGAACCAGAAAATCCAAGAATGATGGGTAAACAGCTCCCTACCGATATTCCTGGCGTGGGTGATCTGCAGTTTTTCAAAACAGAGGATATGGCCTATTTTGGAAAGCTTGTCGATGGTGCGGATGAAAACGCAATGTCTGTGGATGAGTTAAAAGAGCGCAAAATCATGCGATTGCTTCTAAAGGTCAAGAACGGCACTCCGCCGATGCGTAAGACTGCATTACGACAACTGACAGACAATGCTCGCCAATTTGGAGCAGGACCCTTATTTAACCAAATCCTTCCATTGCTAATGGAGAAGACATTGGAGGACCAGGAGCGGCATCTTCTTGTGAAAGTTATCGATCGTGTTCTTTACAAGCTTGATGACCTGATCCGACCATACGTCCACAAGATCTTGGTGGTTATCGAGCCACTTCTCATTGACCAGGATTACTATGCTCGTGTTGAAGGTCGAGAAATCATCTCGAATCTTAGTAAAGCTGCTGGCTTGGCCCACATGATCAGTACTATGAGGCCTGATATTGATCACGTCGACGAATATGTGCGAAATACAACTGCCCGTGCTTTTGCTGTGGTAGCATCAGCTCTAGGCATTCCCGCACTTCTTCCATTTTTGCGCGCCGTCTGCCGGAGCAAGAAGTCATGGCAAGCTCGACACACCGGAGTGAAAATTGTCCAACAGATTCCAATTCTCATGGGCTGTGCAGTTCTACCACATCTCAAGGGCTTGGTTGATTGCATTGCTGATAATCTCAGCGACGAACAAGCCAAGGTGAGGACCGTCACGTCTCTTGCCATTGCTGCCCTCGCAGAAGCGGCGAATCCTTATGGTATTGAGAGTTTTGACGATATTCTCAACCCACTTTGGACTGGAGCTCGGAAGCAGCGTGGTAAAGGTCTTGCAGGCTTTCTCAAGGCTGTTGGATATATTATCCCTCTTATGGACGAAGAATATGCCAACTACTACACCAGTCAAATTATGGAAATTCTTCTGCGAGAATTCGCATCTCCTGACGAAGAGATGAAGAAAGTTGTTTTGAAGGTCATTTCCCAGTGTGCGAGCACTGATGGTGTAACGGCTGGATACCTAAAGGAACATGTCCTACAAGAATTTTTCAAAAGTTTTTGGGTCAGACGGATGGCACTTGACAAGAGGAATTATCGACAGGTTGTAGAAACAACTGTAGATCTGGGCCAAAAGGTTGGCGTCAGTGAGATCGTTGAACGAATAGTCAACAACCTCAAGGATGAGAGTGAGGCCTATCGCAAGATGACAGTGGAGACCATTGAAAAGGTTATCGCATCTCTCGGCGCCGCAGACATTGGTGAACGACTCGAAGAGCGACTAGTCGACGGGATCCTACATGCTTTCCAAGAACAGAGCATTGAGGACATTGTCATGCTCAATGGGTTCGGTACAGTCGTTAATGCACTTGGAACTCGATGCAAGCCTTATCTGCCACAGATTGTCAGTACGATCCTTTGGCGGTTGAACAATAAGTCTGCCACAGTGCGTCAACAAGCCGCCGACTTGATATCTCGAATAGCAATGGTGATGAAGCAGTGTGGCGAAGACGCACTAATGGGCAAACTGGGCGTGGTGTTGTATGAATATTTGGGTGAAGAATACCCTGAAGTTCTCGGTTCTATCCTGGGTGCCCTTCGCTCCATTGTGACTGTGGTCGGCATCAACCAAATGCAACCTCCGATCAAGGACCTCCTGCCCCGTCTCACACCCATTTTACGAAATCGGCACGAAAAGGTGCAAGAAAATACAATCGATCTGGTCGGCCGAATCGCCGATCGCGGACCAGAGTCGGTGAACGCACGCGAATGGATGCGTATCTGCTTTGAACTTCTAGATATGCTTAAAGCTCATAAGAAGGGTATCCGACGAGCGGCAAATAATACCTTCGGTTTTATCGCCAAGGCAATCGGTCCACAAGATGTTCTAGCCACGTTGCTAAACAATCTTCGTGTTCAAGAACGCCAATCTCGTGTCTGCACGGCCGTTGCGATTGGTATAGTTGCTGAAACCTGTGCGCCATTCACCGTCCTACCAGCATTGATGAACGAATACCGCGTTCCCGAGCTGAATGTGCAAAATGGTGTGCTGAAGTCACTGTCATTCCTCTTCGAGTATATTGGCGAGATGGCGAAAGACTACGTCTATGCAGTAACTCCATTGCTTGAAGACGCACTCATTGACCGCGACCAGGTCCACCGACAGACAGCGGCAAGTGTTGTCAAGCATGTGGCCCTCGGTGTCGTTGGTCTTGGCTGTGAAGATGCAATGGTTCATCTTCTCAACCTACTCTATCCCAATCTCTTTGAGACAAGCCCTCACGTCATCGACCGAATCATCGAAGCGATCGAAGCAATAAGAATGGCAGTTGGAACAGGCATCGTGATGAACTACGTCTGGGCGGGGCTCTTCCATCCTGCAAGGAAAGTGCGTACACCGTATTGGAGGCTGTACAATGATGCATATGTGCATTCGGCTGATTCAATGGTACCATACTATCCCAATATGAAGGACGAAGGTTTGCCAAGGGACGAGCTCTTTATTGTGCTCTGATTGCTTTTGAATCCAGCACCATATTTGAAATTGATGACCAGGGCGATTGGGACACGGAAAACAGTTGTCGCTGTTTTGGGCTACGCGATGCATTGTTCCCTATGGGCGAGGCTCGTTCTATGTATTTCGAACACTTGTCTTCATACCTAATTTTACCTGTCTCTCAAACCTCCCAGTTTTGTTCTTTGCGTATCAGTGAAGCCGGCTAGAAAAACTGACCCACCAGAAAACGATGACGACTGGTTGCTGAGTCCCTTGCTGTAACCTAATCTTGAATATAGGTGTGCCTAGTAATCATGGTGGTCGGTAGGAGTGGAGCTGCTGGCGTCTAGATTTGGTCTATGCTAAAGGATCTCTGGAACCCATTAAGAATGGTGAGAATATGGAAATGTTCATGATGGGGTGGTTGATGTGATTTGGGAATGATGCCTCTGTCATTTCGTCAACAACTGACTGGTTAATTCTACGCAACTAAGGGTCTGGGCTTGCAAGTACGGCTTGGCTGCCTTGTCCCTGACTCCCTGGTCGTTTCGTTGCTTTCCCAGAGTCGACAAGAGGGCATCAAGGTATTATTAGTTAGTACTCGCGTTCACATATAAGTATTAAGACACGAAGGGAAATATTTTTTGGTGACTTTGTATTGTCTATCAAGTGACTATTTTGGCAAAGGGTAAAGCTCGTCATCGCACTCGGCCCCTTACACAGTCCCCTCTCTAGAGAGAGGGCTTGTAAGCTTCGATTACTCCTAGGTTTACCCTGCCTAACTAATGAACAAATTGCGTTCCCAAAACTCCTAGTTATTCTCAATGCGAGCGAACCGGAAATCCAATTTGAAAATTTGATACCGCCGCCCTAGAAGGAAAAACACGTACTCGGAATGTTGAAAAAGCAGAACAGTAGGATGTGAGGAAAACTCACCTGCTCTGGCAGCCGACTTATTTATCGCTTCTTGGTCACCTCGAGGATGCCAATCTCGATCTTGGCATCGCCGGTGTCGACCTTAATTTGCATAGCGTGCATGCCAACAGTGCTAGCCCGACCAGCCTCTTCGCGCATCAGGCCAGTGATAGTTCTATCATCGCGCTGAATCATGGCACGCTCATTTCCATTGACACGAGATCCTCCCTTAGTAGAGTGCTTGTAGTCAGAAGGAACCAGATGACCGGACTTCACGCTCTCAAAACGAGATGCTGGAGCACGGGTCGCATTGTAGGGCACCAAGGCACCTTCATCGTAGCGAGAAACCTCTTCATCCTCGTAGATCGTAGGAAATTTAGCAGTGCGATCACGACGAGTAGTAGTAGCGTTCTTGGCAGTTGCAGTTGAAGAGCTCACTGCGTCTGAGCCAATCATGGAGCCGGCCTTTGTAGCCTGCTTAGTTGAGGATTCGAGAGCGCGTTCAGTGTGAGGAGTCTTGCTATCACGAGTCGACATATTATCGTACTTGGACTGCTTGGACACCATGGAATTCATAGTAAAATCGCCACGGCGAGTGTCACGCTCAGCAGGTCTCAGAGTATCTCGATTAGTCTCACCTCTGGATTGAGAAGGAACATACTTAGTTGACTGCGCCACCGAATCACCTCGACGACGAGTCTCGGTCTTACTCTCTTGCACCGTAATAGTAGGAGGCTTAGGAGTCATGCCTGCTGAAGGGTGAGCGGAACGAGCAGCTTTAGACTCCGCAAGCAAAGTTGCCGGCTGAGGACTCATCCTGAGTTGGGAGTGGGCTGGAATAGCTGATTGATGTGTGGAAGTCGTTGTTTAGGGTTGAAGGCTCTTTTGTAAGTGCGAGGAACCTCGAAAATTTCAGTTGTTGAAGAGCTGTGTTCAGACTGTGAATTCTTCGATTCTGGTATTGATTTGCTTGGTTGGTTCCTTGCAAAAGAGGCTTGGAGATCAGAACTTGAAGTTGCGAGTGGGAAGGGGGTTCTTATAGGAATTTGCCTGGATGTTGACGATACGTCTTTTCGAGTCGAGAGAGCGAAATTAGATAAAGACTCGACAACTGATTTGAAAGAATACATTGTTCGGTTTTTGTTTTTAGCCGCCAGACCAAGTAGTTTTTGAGGTGAGAAACAATGATGAACAAGGGACATCGACTCGACGGTTGAGGCCGTCTACTTGTGCACATGCATAATCCCACTTTGTTGAAGGAGAAGTTAACCACAAGGAAAGGGACCACAACTTTGTGCACTTTGAGAACAAGATGGCCACTTCAGCCTGGAATAATAAATTGGTGTCAAGAGAGGCTTTGTGACGTGTGGACTCGAGCCGTGGTTGGTAACAAAGAGCACTTCCCAATGATGGAAATCGCTACCAAGGATATCCAAGTTCACAGAAAACCACTTACCTGATTGGAACATCGTCCACGGGGGAAAGGATTTCGATACAATGGAGCGTAGAGAAAGAGGCATATGCCCCGGAGGAAGCTCGAAGTTCAGACAAGATGAGTGGGATTATGCAGCCTTGGTGCCAAGATTCAGCCTCGTCCGGGCTCCGGATGATCGGACAAGTTGGGTCCGAACGGTTTTACGCTGATGCTCAGCTGAAAGACGTGTGCCGAACACGACATGTCATCTCCAATATCTGCTCGAATGGATCCGAAGCAGATCAAATGCACTAGACCTCATCAGAATGTCCATCAACCTACTCGAACTTCCTAGTGAAATCCGGACTCAGATCTGGAACATCGTGTTCCAGAGTAAGATCGTGGTGCCCACTGAAACGCAAACCACCATTAGACAGGGCGGTTGTTTGGCCTGCCTAAAGGAGGACCATTTCAATCGAATCCCATGGTCGGAAGCGTTTCGTCCGCTTTTGACATGTCGACAAGTCTATGACGAGGCAGCACACATCCTATATGCCTCTGTTCAGGTCCACTTAGGCGAGAACATCTTTCATCTGAACAGCCTCAGACCGCCCTTTCCCAGCATCACTAGCAAAGTGCCTTCAGCTGTTGTATGGGTGCACACTAGCGAAGAAAATCGAGTACACTGGATTGAAGGTCTCAAGTCGGTAGGCGATGCATTTCCCAACCTGCAACACCTGACCATAAACGCCCACATGCGCCCGCCAGACTCCTATGAGAAGCTGATCGACGCAATTTCTCTTGCGATTCCCATCGTGAAGTACTCTCGAGACAAGAGAGATATGGAAGTCAAACTTCAGTTCGACTACACTTACGAGGACATCATGTTCGACAGCCCCTACCTGGGTGAGATTCGAACCACCGATGCCCTGGAGGAGCACGAACTGGTATTGCGTGATCTGATCGAGGACGACGCATTCATTGAAGCTGTGCTAGGAGATGACGAGGACGAGCAAGCGATGGTTGCTGCATTGTTAAGAACGGCTCGAGCGCATGAGCAACTCTGGTTTGAGAAATTGCAGCGGAACAGAGCCGCCCGGCAAAGGGCCCAGGAACAGAACCAGTCGGTGCCAAAGAGTCGCTCAAGCTCTACCGGAGCCACTGTGGACTCCGCAGAAGACAACTAAGTCTCGTTTGTTTGGCTGGTTGTCGAATATCAATCTAGGTGAGATTTATTCAAGGAGCACGGAGATACACTAGCAATATTGACTCGTTGAGCGAAAACGGGAAATGGCGTCTCTCTTTCTTTTTTCTTGCATATAGATCTGTATGCTGATTCCGCATACTTTGCAAAGATAGGCGAGGCCAGCGGAATCATCTACGGGTTTTGAAATAGGCTGTTTGCTTCTCTCTTTTCTTCCGGCCATCATCCTTAGTAGGGCGAAATGGTCACACGTTATTGAAATGGGCTTCTCAGTGTGACATGCTTCTTTATTCCATGACCAGGATTTCCTCCTCAGACTGTCTCTTCTTGGCTAACTTGCAGAAGCGCATCTCAATCCAAGGCTCATCAGACCCAATCTCAGCCGCATGGCCGCGAGCTCATCGACCCGCGATGACATCCTGAGCCAACTAAGTTTTGTAGGCAATCAGGGTACTCCACGCCAGAGGAAGGAGAGTGAATCGAGGTATACCATACAAATTTCAAACATCACTTGCTTTCTGGCGCGGTTGAGTTTCCCCTTTTCTCGGCTCGTATCCTCTTGGTCAGGCGCTGCTATGTGGGCCTCTGAGCGCGACTCAGGACACATCATCTTGATCCGAGTTCTTCAAATGTCCGAAGATGTCAAAGGTGTGAGCCTCTTCCGTCTTGAAAAGTTGCTGCTATAGCTTTCAAATGTTATTGATAGCTTTGTGGAAGTCTTGCGCTGGACTTACTCCCGCTGGGTCCTGATGAAGACAGTATTGTCTGAAGAAAGAGTATATTCGCGGCAGACATAATATCACGATTGAACTCCCAGTCCCACGGAAATACCCAGACTTCGGTTTGCAAACTAATTTCAGACAATCCAAACCATTCACCCAATTTGCCAGGCCATCTCCTCGGCCATGACATCTGCAAGTCCGCGTTTATACTTCTCTTCCCCGGAGCGAAGAGGCGGCCACTGCTTCATCTTGCACCGAAGCGCTTCAGCCTCTAGGATTGAGGAAGCAAGGTCACTTCAGCAGGATATTAGCGAGAGCATAAAACTGTCATAATAGCTTCCCGGAGAAGCTCCGATCAATGGCCAGGGAGAGAGGGAAGCGAGAGCCACGTACTCAATCTTTCCATGTATAACATATTCCTGCTCCGCAAGAACCTCTGCGAGTTCTGTCTGATGGTTGTGCAACAAATCGGTATTGGGCACTACCACGAGTGGGATCCCAACTCGCAAAACATCAAGGATTGAACCTGAACCTAGTATGGGACATTAAAATGGCAGACCAGGGCCCTGCAATCCAATCTCCCACTCACCTGCATGGCTGATGATCATCCCTTGACTCTCCTCGGTGAGCCCCTTCACCGCGGAGATCTCATCCCTCAAACCAGATTTGTTGAATCCGAACCCTGTGATGTTGAGATTCTGATCATCCACAGTCGTACTCAATTCCTTCGTTCTCGACTGGAAGATTCTTTCACCATCCTCGTTACCATATTGAACCCGTAGCTCTGCATATCCAGCATCATGCAGAGCAGTAAGAAAGTCTGATTGTAAGACAGCTCGAATCAAACTATTGAAGGGTGCGGTAGCGCCGATCGTAACAAAACATCTCTTCCCTGAAGTCTTACTTTTTTGTGCATTCGCCATATTCAAAATGTCATGATCCTGAATTCAATCACGGTCAACGACGTTCAGCCTGGTATGGCACAAAAATATGCAGATGGTAAAGTTGAATCCGGCGTCAGGAACCACGGGCTATCAGCCATTACTACGGCGAACCACAGTGTTGAGTTTTGAGCGGAGCACAGTGCCTCGAAGCGTCGGGTGCGGAAAAATAATATTTCCCATGAGCTCAACTCCGAGTCAAGTGTTAGACCACGTTCACGGCTTCACTCGCTGCGGACATGGCAACACCAACACGGCATCTTTGCCGCACATTACTCCAATTTAGTCGACGACAGCTGCCAGCGAAGCGGAAATGGCAGCCACAGTGCCTGCGGGCGACCCGAAGCGTTGCTCCTTGTTATCGACCATACTCATCTACTTCAATCCTCCGAGCAGACAAACCCAAGGATAGGGAACCAGAGCCGCCACTGGAAGCTAGGGCTGATGAGCTGGAACGGGCTGAAGAAGGAAAGGGTTCGTACTGGGTGGAACTGCCTGACCGAGACGAGGATGGCGAAAAGAGATATCTCAGGTTACCATCGGCGAAGAAGGATACCGTCGGGGGAGAGGAAGGATTTTGGATGAATGATGCGGATGCATTGAGATTCGAATCGGCCTATCCCCAAGTCCCAGACCCGAGTGAATATCTGGCACCCTCAGAACCCATTATTGCGGAAGAAATCACTTCCGAAGAGCTTGAGCAAATGAAAGCACTCCTTGGAGGCAAGCCCGGGGATCCCATTGGTCTCTACAACCATCTGATGGCGCTGTCTGAGTCTTTGGAACGAGAGGAAGATATAGACCCTGCGATACTGGACGAACTGGATAATGACATTGAAGATGACGAGGACGTGGACTTTCCAGTAGACACAATGAGATTCCACGAGATGGGTTGGTGGGCGACCGACGAAGGGGACGATGAATTTGCTATGGCTGAAGATGGCGATGACGATATGGATGATTCTCAGATCACATCTGTTGCACACAGTCAGTTGGAGGTGCATCGTGAAGTCAGAGAATATACTCGAGTCGTTGCCTGGGACATGCCACTACTGACAAGTACGTGATGTCCAATAATCTGTGATCGCTCGTGCTAACATGTGGTCAGACTTCGCAAAAGAATTCAAACCCCCAACCGAAAGCCAGCCTTTACGATTTCGATATACAACCTACATGGGTGAATCCCACCCCGCAGCAAAGAAAGTAGTAGTGCAGTTCTGTACCAAGGATCTGCCAGGGCTGACCGACGCGCAACGCCTGAAACTACTCAAACTTGTCGGGCCACGCTACAATCCCGAAAACGACATGGTGAAGATGTCCAGCGAGAAATTCGAAGCCCCAGCACAAAACAAACGGTACCTGGGAGACCTGGTGAATAAACTCATCGACGAGGCCAAGAACGGCAAGGACGATTTGAAGGATATCCCCCTGGACTTGCGACACGTCAAGCCGAAGAGGCGCATCAAGTTCCCAGAAGAATGGAATCTCAGCCCGCAGCGTGTCCAACAACTGCTACTGGCGAGAAAGGAACAGAGGCTGATTGCTGACGCAGCAGCGGCTGAGATTCTGGTGGATGGAAAAGATCTGGTGCACAACTATGTACAATCTCTGGCGCCGAGGAACCCAGTCAGTACTCAAAGTAAGCGCTTCATGTAAAACTAGTTCGCAAAAAATACACTTTTATTGTTTTTTCTTCTATGAAGAGTTTCTCATGAGAATAGGACCTATGGCCCACTGTTCATTCTGTGCTTCAGCCTCTCGGGGCCGAAGACAAATGTTCATCGCAACCAACCAGATTTCTTGAAAACTAGCCGTCAAGGCCACGCCATTTTTGTTGTCTGGAATGAAAATGTGACAACACACCATCTGAATGCTCTCTCTGCCACCCCGGTCTCCCAGCCTTGCTACTACTACCTGCCCCTTTTTTCAACCCCCCCCCCCTTATTTGGCCTTGCCCTTTCCTTTATCCTTTCTTCCACCGTGTGCTCCCCCCCGAACTGTTTTTTTTTTTCCCCTGTTGCGCCGATTGGCTCCAGGACGACGGCGCCGCGGGTTGGA
>Ga0105239_10000637_pt1 | contig 49871 bp, 45 predicted proteins | sample KBSC44metaG_FD_92761 | JGI IMG/M metagenome (GOLD analysis project Ga0105239, IMG submission 92761) | Corn rhizosphere microbial communities from Kellogg Biological Station, Michigan, USA - KBS C4-4 metaG | ecosystem: Host-associated > Plants > Roots > Rhizosphere > Soil | place: Michigan, USA...
AAGCACACAATGAATGCTGTGTTGCCGGGCTCAGAGATGGCCTTGACGCTGCCGTGGTGCTGGCTGATGATGCGCGAAACAACATCCAATCCCATGCCAGTCCCTTTTCCGATGTCTTTTGTCGTAAAGAAGGGATCGAAGATACGGGACTTGATCTCTTCGGGAATGCCGGGGCCGTTGTCGATGATCGAGACCTTTACGAACTCGTGGTCTTTTTCGGTCCTGATCGTCAGCTTTCCACGGCCTACCGCCTGCATCGAGTCAAGGGCATTGTCGATGAGGTTGGTCCAGACCTGGTTGAGCTCGCCCACCATCGCCGTGATCTTCGGCAGCTGCGGATCGTATTCGCGGACGACCTCGATATTTCCCTTTTTCAGCTTGTACTGCAGCATCGTCAGGGTGTTCTCGATACCAGTGTGGATCTCGATCAGCTCTTTAGCCTTCCCCTGATCCATATGCGTAAAATTCTTTACGGACTGCACCAGGTAGAAGATGCGCTGGGCGGCTTCCTGGATATCATTGACCATTCTTTCCGTCACCAGGTTCTGGTTCATCCAGTTGAGGACGGGAGAGAAATACTGTTCCTTGTCCGGCAGCTGGTTTTCGAGGTCTTCGAGGTCTTCGATGGTAAAGCCGTATTCGAGGAAGGTCTCGGCGATCTCGTCGCTGCACTCGACCTTGTGGTCGTCCATCCAGTCCCGCATCTCGTCTTCCCTTTCCGTCCGCTGCATCAGCGTCAGCTTTGGCCTTTCCTTCCGTTCGAGCACTTCGAAGAGCTTGTTGGTTACGATGTCCACATCCTTTTCGTCGACCCGCATCATCATGACCTCTTTGAAAGAGATGGGATCCAGCTTGAGGTGCTTGATCAGCGACTCCGAGCCACGGACTATAGCGGCTGCGGGGTTGTTGAGCTCGTGCGCGAGACCGGCGGAGAGCTTACCCAGGGCCATCATCTTCTCGTTCTGCTGCTGCAGAGAGGTAAAGGTCCGTACCCGGTTGGTCATTACGTGTACCAGCGCCTCGGTCAGCTCGTAGTGCCGGGCGACCATCTCCCGAAACTTTTCCTTCGGGAGGGTCATAACGTCGGCGGCTTCGAGAACCACCGCATTGACGCTGGCCTTCGCTCCACGCGAGAAGGGTAGGGCGCCGCCCACGTCCATTGGCAGCATCACGGCCACTTCCCGCATCTCTTTATTTTGTAACATATAAAGGCGGATCTTACCCGAGCGCAGGATATTCGTACCGGCGAGCGCGTCGCCACCCTGGAAAAGATAGGATCCTTCTTGTAGCGTATAGTGACGGCTGTTGTCGATCATCCACTGCAGCTGGGGGATCGGCACGTCCTTTAAGACTTCTATAGACTGGAGCCATTCGGCAGTAATGGTTTGCATGACAGCAATGTACTTAATCCGGAACAACCGGCAAAAAAGGACAGCTCCTGTATCGAAAACGTACAACGACTCCGATAAATTATGAACATTAATTTGGTTTTTAGTGTTTTACAAAATCGGCACTCAATTGGTAACTTTCCGGCAAACAAGGGCCTATGCTTCGAAATTATGTCCGGACGGCGATACGTTTTCTTGCCCGGAACAAGACATTCAGCGCGATCAATATTCTCGGTCTGGCGGCGGGCACGCTCTGTTGCCTGTATATCGTTCTCTACGTTACCGACCAGTTCGGCTACGATAAGCAGCACGATCACGTGAACGACATCTATCGCGTCACCAGCCGGATGAGTGTAGGGACCGCACCGGCCGCGTTGACGGCCTATTGTTCGCCGCCGGTGGCGCCAATGCTAAAGAAGGACCTCAGCGAAGTGCAAGAGTTCACGCGGGTGGTGGAGACGGATGGTTTTGGCGCCAGGCAGCACCTCCTTCAATATAAGGATAAATTCTTCTATGAGACTTCTGCGGCGTATGCGGACTCCACCTTTTTTGATGTATTCCGTTATCATTTCGTGGCGGGCAGCCAAAAGGCCTTGTTCGAACCCTATACCGTCGTTTTGCTGCAACCGGTAGCCCAAAAGCTATTCGGCGGTGCAGATCCTATCGGAAAGGTCATCAGCATCGACAACGCCTTTGGAAAGCACGATTTCACCGTGACCGGCGTGGTCGACGAAAGCCTGGGCAAGTCGCACCTGCACCTGAATATTCTGATGTCCATGAACAGCGGCGGGATGGGCGCTTTTGTCCGCGCATCCAATTCCTGGGCCGCCAATTCGCTGACTGCCTCGTATATACGACTGGCGCCGGGTACAGATGTGACGACCGTCCAGCGGCAGCTGCCGGCGTTTATGGAGAGGTATGGCGCGGACCAGCTGCGGAGCTTTGCGATGAAGAAAGAGTTGATCCTGCAGCCTGTCCGGACGATACACACTACGGCGGGATATAATCATGATCAGCACTCGGTCAGCAGCAGTTTCCTCTGGCTATTGCTCCTGATAGCCGCACTGATACAGCTGATCGCCTGCATCAATTTTATGAATCTGAGTACGGCCCGCGCCGCGCGCCGGGCGAAGGAAGTGGGAGTCAGAAAGGTCATCGGCGCCGGGAGATCGGACCTCGTCCGTCAGTTCCTCGGCGAGTCCCTGATGGTCTGTCTGCTGGCAGTGGTGATCGCCCTGCCGCTGCTGCTGGTGGCCCTGCCCTGGTTCAATCAGATAACCACGTCGGATATACGCCCTGCATTGCTGCTCGACTACCGGGTAGCGCTGCTCCTGCTGGGGCTCGTCCTCGTCACCGGTCTGGTGGCGGGCAGCTATCCGGCCTTCTATCTCTCCGCTTTCAGGGCGATCCGGGTCATCAAGGGGAATTTTACCAGCCAGGTCTCTGCCGCCGGCATCCGGCGCGGCCTGGTCGTCTTCCAGTTCGTACTGTCCATCACGCTGATCTCAGGCATCATTGTTATCTATAGCCAGCTGAACTATATTAAACGGAAAGACCTCGGCTTCGATAAGGACCAGCGACTGGTCTTTACCTTTTTTACAGACGGGTCGAGACAGCAGGTGCCGGCCTTTGCCGCCGACCTCCGACATCTGGCCGGGGTAAAGGAGTTCTCGATGGCGAACAACCACCTGGGCTGGTCCGTTCCCAACAGCTGGGTCTATTATACCAGCGGGCAGAGCAGCGCCACCGGACAGGATATCAAACAGATATATACCGACGAACATTTTGCCGCCGTCAACGGCATTAAGGTCATCGCCGGCCGCGATTTCCGGCCGACCGACAGCGGACGGGTGCTCCTCAACGAGACCGCGGTCCGGAGGCTGGGGCTGACGACGGCGAGCGCGATCGGCGCCCGCATCTTTCCCCAGCAGGACCCGGGAGAAAAACCTGCCTGGCTGGAAGTCGCCGGTGTCATAAAAGACTTCAACTTCAGCAGCCTTCACGATGACGTGGGCTGTTTTATGCTGCGTTTCGCGGACCCGACGGTGGGCCAGAACGTGGACATCCGGTCAGACCTCACGGTCAGCGCCGCAACAGCCGACTACGGGCGCCTGCTCGGTCAGATACAGGGACTGTGGGGACGACATTTTTCAGGGGTTCCGTTCGAGTACGCCTTCATGGACGATATCGTGCAGCAGCAGTATGCCAGCGAGCAGGTGCTGTCCCGCATCATCAATTCCTTTACGCTGATGGCGATCGCCATTTCCTGTCTGGGGCTTTTTGGCCTGGCGGCGTTCAGCGCCGAGCAGCGCAACAAGGAGATCGCTATCCGCAAGGTACTGGGCGCCAGCGTCGGCGGTCTGGCAAGCCTGCTGTCGCGGGATTTTCTGCGGCTTGTGGCGATCGCGCTGGTCATCGCTATCCCTATCGCATGGTGGGCTATGCACCAGTGGCTGAAAGGCTTTGCCTATCGCGTCCCGCTGTCCTGGTGGATGTTCGCCCTGGCGGGTGTGCTGGCCGTTGGGATCGCCCTGCTCACCGTGAGCTTTCAGGCGATACGGGCGGCGGTGGCCAACCCGGTAAGATCGTTGAGAAGCGAATAAGAAATGAATAGAAAAAGGCCCCCGGTTCATTGTGCCGGGGGCCTCGTCGTTTTAGCCTAGTAAGGCAGGATGAACGTATATGTCTTATTCTGATTGCTCGTATAAGCAAGCTTGAAGTAGTAGGTGGTTCCGGCGACCGGGCAACCTGTCGCATTCCCGTTGACGTCGAGGCCGAAGGTGATCGAGGTCGAGCCCGCGGCGTTGTTCAGGGTGAACTGTCCGCTGGTCAGCTGCCAGCCACAGCCAGCCTGTACCGTCAAGGGTTGGTTGATGACCGTAGTGAAATTGTTGCCAAACCTATTGGTTCCCCACTCGGAGATACCCGAAGTAGCGCCGTCCGTATGTGTGCCGCTCAGCGCTACCGCAAAACCATTTAGGTTGGTGTACGTCCGCTGACGGGCAACATGCCAGGTGCGCTGCGTGCCGTTGTCGAACGTGATGGCCATATTGTCGCTGGTGACCGTATGAACAATGGGCTGGCTGCTGGGCGTAAGGCTAACGACATTGCCACCCGTCACGTTCGTATAGAGATGCGAACCCGTGAGCTTGATGCTCTTGCTGTCGGTGAGACGGGTGATGGTCAGGTTGAATGTGACGGTGACCTGTGCGCCCTTATCCCTCCAGCGTACGCCGGCAGGAATGGAAATGGTGACTGTACCCGTGCGCTTACGGTTGAAGCCGCAGCCTTTTCCGGTATAGTTGATCGTAAGGGTACGGGTAGCAGACGAAGTATCGATGGTGACGATGGCGTCACAGATAGAGCTCTTGACAGTGTCCACGCCCATCGTCGCTACGCCATAGCGGACGGACGGAGTACTCACCTCGCTGCTGCCGGTGACGGTGGCTTGCTCACTCATCGCGGTGGTCACGTCGTCAAAAGCGGCATTGCTTTCGTTGGATACACGGGTCTGGTCATCGGACTGCGTTGCTGCGTCGGCGTTGGACATCGGCGCCGTGCTGTTGTTGTCACTGTTTTTCTTACAAGCAAATAAAACACCGGCAAAAGCAGTCGCCAGCATCAGTCTCGAAAGGCTTTTCATTTTGGGATCGATCCGGAATGAATGATTTTTCAATGGTCGGATCGAAGCTCGGGATCTCGCATTCATAAAGTTGGTGGGTTTTAAGTTTTCTCTAAAGGTTTTTCTTAGGACGAGCGGTAAATGGAATCGTTTAACGGGTGAGAAAATAATATATTATAACAAATTGGACCTTTTTACGTTATTGGCAGCATGACCCGACCCCTTTTAACCGTCGTCATGGCGTTGCTTTCCAGTGCCTTGTGGGCCCAGCCCTTGTGTAAACGATCTTCCACCTTATTCCAGTTCGACCAGCATAAAAGCCCCCGCAATTTCACCGAGAAGCTGGGTAATCACCCGCAATTCCCTTTCTTGCAGCAGAAGAATGGCATCACCACGCGTTCGGCATTTATCAGGTCGGTAAAGGATCCCGCCACCCGTAAAAAATATACCGTAACATTCCCGGCCTTCAACCAGCTGTTGCAGGACATCGGGTTTGTCCACGGCTACAAAGACCTGAAGGCCGCCAATGTGGAAAACCTCTATATCAATCCGGGAACCATCGGGAACCTGGGCTTCTTTAACAAGAAGAGTGATTATATATATGTAAGGCTGAACCCGGCGGATGAGGGCGAGGACGGCATCGCCGCCTGGCAGATCACTGGACCAACCGGCTGCACCTTTTATATCCTGCATACCTGCGGGAACGCCTTCTTCGCCAACGATCCGCTGACCGGCGGAGGCGTCGCCGGCTGCTGCAGGGACATCAAATTCACCGCCGGGGCCGATACGCTTATCAACAAACAGTCGCACCTGCGGCCGCTGCATATCACGATCCGCTTCTACCAGGCCATGGTGACGGCAAAGAAGAAAAAATACGACACGCTGGTCCAGCTGGTCCGTACTTTTGATACGACCTCATCCGTCAGCGACAGCATGGGCTATTTTTCAAAGGTCTCTGGCGAGCCAACGATCGACCAGTTCGTGCTTTGCAAAGACACGGCCATTCTCCTGCACGTGCCGCTGAAAGTGGATACCACCGGCGGCGGCGGCCTGACCTATGTCCTGTCCGATACCAGCTGGGTAAAGTCCCTGTCCAAAGACAAGGACGAATGCCACAAGAAATGGGAGATAGCAGTAGACGGCGGCGGCTCATTCAATTCCATACCTCGCTACGACAATACCACGCAGCATACCCGGACCAATGGCGCGCAGCTGGCCGGCGAGCTGGCGATATCGCGCATCTTCAATCACTGGTTTCAGGCAGGCATATCGGCGTCCTATATCACGCTTTCCTACCAGGACGATATTCCCTATGCCGGCTCGGCCCCGAATACCTACAATACCATCTACCCGGGAAAACCTATCATTCCCGTCCAGCTGTTCGGCAAGGCGACCATCGGTGGCCCGCAGGGCTGGCAGTCCAACATATCGCTGTCCGCCGGCGCGTCGATACCCGGCGGCAGCAAGATCACGGGCAACGGGAATACACTCACGGTCAAGCCTGATACCAAGGTTGGGCTAACCGCGGGCGTGAAAATGGGTGTGGCCTATTTCTTCAGCTGTAAGTTCGGGATGGCCCTTTCCGTCGGCGGACAGTATTTCAACAACAAGGCATCCTCGCAGACCTATCACCTGATCGCAATGCCGGTGACGCTGGGGATACGGTTCCGGTGGTAAGTGCTATCTTTACTACATGTCACCATACACTATTCCCGCACAGACCCGCATCGGTCATGTACACCTCAAGGTCAGCGACCTGCAGCGTTCCCTGGACTTCTACTGCGGCCTGCTGGGCTTCGAGCTGATGGTCAAATACGGCGAGGAAGCGGCCTTTATCTCTGCCGGCGGCTACCACCACCATATTGGCCTCAACACCTGGTACAGCAAGGGGAAGCCCCCGGCACCCGTGGCAGCGGCGGGACTATTCCATACCGCCATCGTCTATCCCACGCGCCGCGACCTGGCTATCGCCCTTCGCCGGCTGGTGGAGGCCAACTACCAGCTGACGGGCGCATCCGATCACGGGGTGTCCGAAGCCCTCTATCTCGACGATCCTGACCGCAACGGCGTTGAGCTTTATTGGGACCGGCCACGCGACCAATGGCCGGTGGACTCCGACGGCAGGCTGACGATGTATACGCACCGGCTCGACCTCGATGCCCTGCTGAGGGAGGCTGAATAAGCCTTTCCGCGGTATACGTACTCCTGGTTGTTTTCTTTTTGTGATTTTTTTTTTACGATAAGGTTAAGTTAGGCTGCGGATCACAATATCTTTCAGGGTCATGAACTAATTTCACGTCGTAAACTCAACTGTAATGAAGAAAAACACTGTTCTGGTTATCAGGCTCCTGTTAGTTCCCTTCCTTTTATTGATCAGCATTGGCATGCTGACCGCGCAGTCCGGCGGATCGGGTATCAGCGGCTTTGTCTTTGACGAAAGCAGCAAGCCCATCGACGGCGCCACCGTAGCCGTAAAGAATACGGCGACCGGCTTTAGCGCTACTACCGTCAGCGACAAGAAGGGCTATTTCACCCTTCGCGACCTGCCCGTCGGCATTTATACGGTAGAGATCTCCGCCGTCGGCGCTCAGTCCACCATTATTAAGGACAACGTCCTGAACTTAGGCGACCGCCTCGTGCTGCACAAGATCACGCTAAGCAAGAGCGCGACCACCCTGCAGGAAGTGACGGTACGCTCCAACAGCTTTAACAACAGCGTCGACCGTCTCGGTACGGGTACGGCTGTTACCGGTGCGACGCTCAGAAAGATACCCATTGCTACCCGCAACTACACCGACCTGATGTCGCTGTCGCCGCTGGCCAACGGCGCATCCCTGGCCGGCGCCAAACAGAGCGGTACGGGCTATATGCTGGATGGCGTGAGCAACCGCCGCGCGCATTTCTCCGGCATTACCGACGCCGCCTTCTCCATCTCTTCGGAGGTCATCCGGGAGTTCGAGATATCCACCAACTCCTATGATGTCACCAACGGCCGCGGCTCTGGTGGTGTCGTAAAGGCGATCACCAAGTCCGGTACGAACAAATTCTCCGGCTCGGCCTGGGGTTACTATGGGTCCAACGACCTGGCCCAGCATACGGACGCCAACGGACACGCCCGTACCCCCCAGAACAAAGTGGGTCAGTGGGGCGGCTTGTTCAGCGGACCGCTGATCAAGGACAAGCTGTTCTTTATCGTTTCCTACGACCAGTATGAGAACAAGCTGCCTTTCTCCGCCTTTGACTATAACCTGGCCGGCTCGACCCAGGTGGCCGCAGAAAAGGCGCTCAAAGTCCCCAAGGCGGCTATCGACTCCGTCGTCAACTGGATGTATAAGAACGGCTTCCCCCAGATACCGCAGTACGGCACCATCGGCATTACGCAGAAGACGCAGAATGCCTTCGTGAAGCTCGACTACAACCTCAACAAGAAGAACCTGCTCACCCTGAAATACAACTTCCTCCGTTTTGAAGACCCCAACAAGCTGAAAGGCAGCGGCCTGCTGTCCACGCAGTACGTCGGCGTCGAATACCAGAACGGCGTGATGCTGGGTCTGCGGACGGAGTTCAGCCCCAAATTAGTGAACGAGCTGAAGGTGAATTTCTCCACCTACCGGAAGTTCCTGCATTTCGTAGGCAACCACGTACCCGAAGGCTTCGTGACGATAACAACCCCCTTTGTCGACGGCTCGGCCAACAAGAACAACTTTCAGCTGGCCTTCGGCGACCAGAACTGGGTGCCCGAGCGCGACGCCTCCGACGTGGTGCAGATCGTCGACTACCTGCGCTACAAGGTCGGCAACCTGAACTTCGTCTTCGGGACCGACAATAGCTTCAACCACATCACCGACCGACTTTCGCACGACCAGCAGGGACAGTTCTACTACAACAGTCTGACCGACCTGTACAACAACAACCCCTACCGTTTCAACCGGAAGATATCCCTGACCGGCGACAACCCGAAGATCAGCGTGCCGTTGATCGAGTTGGGTGCGTTTGCGCAGATGGAGACCAATATCCGCCCGAACATCAACCTGACGGTGGGTCTTCGCTGGGACGGCCAGATCATCGGCAGCGCCCCGACCTATAATGCGCAGCTGGAACGCGAGCTCGGTATCAATACGCACGTGGTGCCCTTCGATGCCAAGAACATCCAGCCCCGTGTCAACCTGATCTGGGACGTCAAAGGCAACGGCCAGGACATCGTGAAATTCGGCGCAGGTCTCTTTGCTTCCGAGATCACCACTCAGCCGATAACCTTCGCGCATATCGACAACGGCGTGGACTTCCGCCAGGTAGATATCTATAACAATGTTCCCAAGCCCGACTGGGCGGCCTATCAGAAGGACTTCAACCAGGTGCCCGGCCTCGCGTACTATAATACGCTCAACAACACCCAGCCCGCTACCGTGCTGGCCATCGACAAGCACCTGAAGAACCCGCTGACCTTCAAGACCAACCTCAGCTATTATCACTATTTCAACAGCTGGTTCCGGATGGGCGCCAACATCTACTTCGACAACACCTGGGATAACTTTTATATGAAGGACCTCAACCTGAAGAAGACGGCATCTTTCGTGACCAACGAAGGCCGCGAGATCTATGTCGATCCCAGCTTCCTGACCGCTGACAAATACAATAAGGGCAACAGCTATTCTATCCCGCTGGCGGCTTCCCGCCAGTTCTCGGATTTCAACCAGGTGCGCTATTTCACCAACGCCAGCTGGTCTTCCAACTATATCGGCGCGATGATCGAGGCAGCGTTCCAGATCGGCAAGGACGGTAGCTTCAGCGTCAGCTATGCACGCGGCGCCGCAAAAGGCACGCCTCCTTATGACAACGGCGACCCGCGTAACGCCAACTTCTCCGTCGGATCTTCGTACTATACGTATGCTTCGTACGGCAAGAGCTGGTACAGCGACGGCGACCAGAAACACAAATTAGTAGCGCTGCTGCTGAGCCCGTCCATCTATGGCTTTACGATCAGCAGCTCGTTCCAGGCATGGCAGGCTAACCGCTACACCGCTATTGTGAACAATGACATCATTGGCGAGAATAACAACGGGACGGACCTGGCCTATATCTATAATCCCTCCGATCCCAACACGCCCGCCAATATCCGCACGGGTATGCAGACGCTGCTGCAGACGACCAGCCCGTCATTCCGCAAATACCTGACAGACAATTTTGGCAAGTTCGCTCCCTACAACGGTGGCATCATGCCCTGGCGCACACAGTGGAACCTCAGCGCCGCCTATGACTGGAAGCTGACCGGCACGCACAAGCTGACCGTTCGTTGTGATATCTTCAACGTATTGAACCTCCTGAACTATAAATGGGGTGGCTACACGACGATCACCAATACCAACCTTTACAACGTCAACGGTTTCGACCAGGCTACGCACTCTTTCACCTACGACGTGAACCCGAACGCCGGAGCGCCGTCGAAGACAGCAGCCTATTATACCGTCCAGTTCGGAGCCCGGTATTCGTTCTAGTATTCTATTGAATTCTCATAGGGGGGATGGCATCGCCATCCCTCTTTTTTTATTCACTCCCTTAAAATCTTATCCGGGATTTGACGTTATGTAGCCGAGAATCACTACTCCCAATATGAGAATTGCCTTTAATGCAAGATTTGCATTACAACGCCAGATCGCGTGGCTGTTAGTTTTTTCCTTTTGCTCTCTGGCTTTTATAGGCTGGCTTATTTATTCCAACAAAAAGAACGTAGAGAATACCACATTCTGGATCAATCATACGTACTCCGTAATCACCCAGATCGACAAGATCAAGGTCCGTATCTCGGACTGGGACCGCGTCTCGGGCGAGTCATCCAAGCCCGCTTTTTTTACCTCGCTCGACAAGGATATCGCCCTGCTGAAAGAGATGACCACCGACAACCCCGGGCAGCAGGCGCTGGCGATCAGCCTCTCGGGCATCCTCGACACCCTCCGGCCGGCAACCGACAGCAGCACACGGTCCTCACTGAAGAACACGCTGCGGACGATGATGGCGAACGAAAGGGACCTGCTTTCCCAGCGGCAGCTCGTCACGCGGACGGCCGACAAAAAATCGACGCTCCTGCTGATCAGCGGCAGCCTGCTGGCCTTTCTGCTGATCTTCATCATTCTTTTAAGGCTTAACAGGGATATCGTACTACGAAAGGAGGCGGAGCAAAAACTCCGTGAGAGCCAGTCCTGGCTGCAGGCCATCCTGGACAATACGACCTCGCTGATCTATATAAAAGACCCGGCTGGGCGTTATATCATGGTCAACCGCCGATTCCAGGAGGTCATCGGGGTAAAGGATAAGGACGTCGTCGGAAAGACGGACGATTCGATCTCGACACCGGAAGCGGCCGAGCACTATAAGACGCTCGACGAATACGTCCTTCTCAGCGGCAAGTCGGCGGAGATAGAAGAGGTGGTCTCTTCCAACGGAACGGACGTACACCTGCTCTCGGTCAAATTTCCGCTGCTCGACAGCAGCGGCCGGACGATCGGCATCGGCGGCGTGGCGACAGACATCTCCGAAAGGGTAATGCAGGAGCAGCAGCTGATCGCGGCCAGAGACGAGGCGCAGACCGCCAGGGGTATGCAAGAGCAGTTCCTGGCCAATATGAGTCACGAGATCAGGACGCCAATGAACGGCATCCAGGGGATGACCGACCTCCTGCTCGAAACATCGCTTACAGCCCAGCAGCGGGAGTTCGCGGGGGTTATCAAACGGTCCGTCAACAATCTCCTCGTCATTGTCAACGACGTCCTCGATTTCTCCAAGATAAAAGCCGGGAAGCTGGCCATCGAAAAGATCGAGTTCCGGCTGAAGGACGTCCTGGACAATATATTCGCCATGTTCGAGCACCGGATGAGACAGCATGGACTCGTCTGGCAGGTAGATATGGATCCCGCCATTCCCGAGGTGCTGCGGGGCGATCCCTACCGCCTCAACCAGGTGCTGATCAACCTGGTCGGCAATGCACTGAAGTTCACCGAGCAGGGGCGCATACACGTTGACGTACGACTGCAGGAGCACGTGACGGGCCGGGTGGATCAGCAAGAACGCGCCGCGGGCCGGGTGAACCTGGTCTTTTCCGTTACGGATACCGGCATTGGCATTCCCAAATCCGGCATCCCTCATATCTTCGACCATTTCTCCCAGGCAGGGCTTGACATCTCGCGCCGATATGGCGGAACAGGCCTTGGACTGGCCATCTGTCAGCAGCTGCTGCAGCTGCAGGGCGGCGATATCAAAGTGTCAAGCGTAGAAGGGCAGGGAACGACCTTCGATTTTCACCTGCCCTACGAATACGAAGAGCTGCATCCGGCCGCGGCACCGGTTCCGACCGTCCTGGCCGACTATAGCCAGTGTCTGGCCGGCAAACAGTTCCTGGTGGCGGAAGACAACGAGGTCAACCAGCAGCTGGTCGATCACGTCCTGAAAAGAGGCGGGGGAGAGGTGCAGCTCACCGGCAATGGGGAAGAGGCTCTCGGGCACCTGCGCCAGGGAAAACGATACGACCTGATCATCATGGACCTGCAGATGCCGGTGATGGACGGCTATGCGGCTACCCGGGCCATTCGCAGCGAGCTGGGGCTGGCCACGCCCATCATCGCGATGACGGCCACGGCCCTGGTCGGTGAGCAGCTGAGGTGTTTTGAGGTCGGGATGAACGACTATATGACCAAGCCTTTTGAATTTGCAGAGCTTTATAAAAGGATACTGGGCCTGCTGGAGCCGGTGTATATGCCAACCAACTAGTCCTATTCTATTTCAAATTTACTGATCACTTTTTCTTCTTCCAGGTCCACGAGCCCCTGGTATTTCCTGATGATATCTTCGTCGATGGCGCTCTCCCGGTTGAGCTCCACCAGGAATCGGCGCTGGTTCTCCAGCAGGGAAACATATACTTCGCGGTATCGCTGGAGGTCTTCCCGCCGGGTCTCTACGCTCTCCTGTTCATTGGCATAGCGGCGCAATAGCTGCTGGATATAGCTGTTATTGTCTGTGTTTTCCTGTTCACGAAGGAATTTTATGCTGAATTCGGCGATCTTTTCACCGACCATCCGATCCTGCTCCGCCGGTGGCTTCCGGTGGTCGGGGTCTTCAAATTTCACTTTCCGGACCAGCCAGGGCAGGGTCAGCCCCTGGACAACAAGCGAAAGCACGATGACCATAAAGGTGATGAACAGGATCAGGTCTCTTTGGGGGAAGGGCTGACCATTGGACAGCTGTATGGGTATCGAGAGCGCCGCCGCCAGCGACACAACGCCCCGCATGCCCGCCCAGCCCAGCAGGATCGGTCCCTTCCATCCGGGGCGATTATCCGCGGTCGTGATATACCGGCTGATGAAGACGGTGAATACCGACGCCCCCATCGTGCTCAGCAGACGGGCGACGATCAGCAGCCCGGTGATCAGGACGCCGTATTTAATAGCGGCCGGCAGGCCAACCGGACCCAGCTGTCGGATGATGGTGGGTAGCTCAAGACCGATCAAAAGAAAGATAAGTCCGTTGAGCACGAAGCTCAGCGTGGTCCAGACATTGAGGCCCCTCAGCCGGCTGCGGTGGTTCTGGAAAAGATAATTTCGGGAGGAAAGGAAAAGCCCGCCGCTTACGACGGAAAGTACCCCAGAAAAATGGAAGGTCTCCGCGACGATATACATCACGTAGGGCGTGGTCAGCGACAGCACAATGTCCGAATTTATGCTTACGGGCAGCCATTTATGGGCGGCATAGAACAGCAGTCCGATCGCGATGCCGGTCACGATTCCCATGACGATCACCACGACAAAGCTCAGGGCCGCCTCATGAAAGATAAAATGCCCGGTGTCCACGGCTATCAGCGCATACCGGAAGATGATCAGGCCCGAGGCGTCGTTCAGCAGGCTTTCTCCCTCGAGGATGGACGTCAGCCGTCGGGGCACCCGTACATTCTTGAGCACCGAGGTCGCCGAGACGGCGTCCGGGGGAGAGATGATGCCCCCAAGCAGGAATCCCAGCGCCATCGTAAACCCCGGGATGACGGCGCTGCTGACGATAGCCACCACCAAAGAAGTCAGGATGACGATAAGGACGGCAAAGCTGCTCACCACCCTGCGCCACCGCCACAGCTCTTTCCAGGAGGTAAACCATGCCGCCTCGTACAGCAGTGGAGGAAGGAAGATGGTAAAGATCAGCTGCGGGTCGATGGTGATGACGGAGAGACGCGGGATAAAGCTCAGCGCCAGCCCGCCGATCAGCAGGATAATGGGGGCCGCGACCCGGAGCTTTTCCGAGGCCATGACCAGCAATAAGATGATCAGGATAAGAACGATATAGATGCCGAAGGTCTCCGTCATAGGTTCATATGTTTCCGTAAAATAAAAATAGCTAAATTTATCATTGCCAAATCATTGTTAAAAGCCTATGAAGGTATTCCTGCTCTTTTTTTGCTATGTTGCAACTCTTTCCGCGGCTGCGCAACCGGCATCCGACCTCCTCAAGCGTGGGCACAGCTATATGGAGAACCCCTGGCCTAACAAGCGGCGCCCCGACAGCGCGCTTTTTTACTATAACCAGGCCCTGGCGCTCAGCGAAAAACAGCACGACGACCAGTGGATCAACAAATCATTACTCACCATCGGAGACCTGGCTGTCTCGAATGGCGATCTGACAAAAGGGAAGGCCGCCTACTTCCGGGTGATAGAGCGTTACCGAAAGCAAGGCGACAAGAAAGGTGAGGCAGATACCTGGCTGGCGCTTGGGGAGGCGATATCGGTGAACATCAACAAGGAGAACCTGCCCGAGCGGCTGCAAAGCCTGGAGAACGCCCGTTCGCTGTACCAGCAGACCGGCAACGCCATACGGGAAACTCAGGCCTTCCAGGACATTGCAGAGACCCATCTCAACCAGGACAAGTCGGACCTCGCCGAAAAAGAGCTGTTCCAGGTACTGGACAAGTACAAGAAATTAGGCTATAAGAAACTGCACTACACCTATGACCTGATCGCGGAGGTCAGCAAGCTCAAGGTCGACCTCCACAGCGAGCTGAAATACCGCATCGAGGCGATCAGCAGTATGGAAGCTACCGGCGACTCCGCAGAGGCCGCCGGCTATTATTCGCGGCTGGCGCTGGTATACGCCGACCTCGACCGGTACGACCTCAGCCAGACCTGGATACTCAGGTCGATGGCGACTCTGCGGCAGCGCCGGAAATACGAAGACTACTACGGGGACCTCAGCCTGCTGGTATATGACCTGATCAAGGTGAACCGGCCGCGGGAGGCCATCGGCTACCTGGAAACGGCCGTCCGGGAAGTGCCGCCGGCCAACCTCGCCCAATGGGTTGACGTCAACGAGATGTTCGGCAACTGCTATGCCGCGATGAAGTCCTACGCCCGGGCCGAGCAGTATTACATGGACATGATGAAGGACTACAGGGTCACCAATTTCAACAAGGAGTTTTATCCGAGCGGCTCCTGGATGATAACGGACTTCATCCACTACTACCAGGTGATGGCGACCTTCTATATCAGCCTCAGGCAATTTGCCAAGGCCGGTCCGTATGTGTCCAAAGTCCTCGAGCTGCCCCAGGGTTCCGTCCGTCCCATCACCTTGTACAAGTTCTATGAGATGCAGTTCCAGGTGGACTCCGCAGCCGGCAACTATATATCCGCCATCCGCAATTTTGAATTGCATAAAAGGTTGAATGACTCCCTGTTCAACGCCACCCAGAGCAAGCAGATCGCCGAGCTGCAGATCAAGTACGAGACCGATAAGAAGGAGCAGTCCATCCAGCTGCTGGAAGCCCAGTCCAAGAGCCAGCGCGCCGAACTGCAGAACGTCAGTCTGCAGCGGAACATTACCATCGGGGGCGTCGCCATGCTGCTGATCATCGCGATCCTCGCCTACAACGGCTACCGGAATAAGCAGCGCAGCAACAGCGAGCTGCAGGTCAAACAGACCGAGATCAACCAGCAGAACAAGTCGTTGCAGTCCCTGCTGCAGGAAAAGGAATGGCTCCTGCGCGAAGTACACCACCGCGTAAAGAACAACCTGCAGATCATCATCAGCCTGTTGAACGCGCAGTCGGATTTTGTGGACAATCCATCTGCTATCCACGCGATCCGGGAGAGTCGTGAGAGAATGCAGGCCATCGCACTTATCCACCAGAAGCTGTACCAGCCCGACCACGGCCCGAGGATCAATATGGGCTCCTATATCCAGGACCTGGTATCCTATCTCGAAAGTAGTTTTACCAGCACTAAGGGCATCTATTTTCAGCTGGACATCGACGAGATCAGCCTGGACGTGTCGCAGGCCGTCCCTCTCGGGCTCATCCTCAACGAAGCCATCACCAATGCCGTCAAATACGCCTTCCCCGGCGGCCGCGCCGGCACCATCGCCATCACCCTTCGCCGCCAGGGCGCTCGCAACATCCTGCTGAAGATAGCCGACAACGGCGTCGGCCTGCCGGCGGATCTCGACCTCGCCGCCAACAATTCGCTGGGCATGCAGCTGATCCGTCTCTTCGCCGAGCAGCTGGAAGGAGAGCTCTTCTTCCAGGGCAGGGACGGGGTCCAGATAAGCCTGCTGTTCAGGCAGGAGTTTGCCGCGACGATGCAGCACGTAGTCGCGTAGGATGGCGCGATCAGCCGGTTTCGGTCCACAGCCGATTTACTTCAGACTCTTAGCCGGGTTGGCGAGCGCGGCCCGGATGGCCTGGTAGCTGACCGTTAGTACTGTTACTATCAGGGCGCCCGCCGCAGCAGCGGCGAACAGCCACCAGCTGATCGAGGTATGATACTCAAATCCCGCCAGCCAGCGCTGCGAGAAATACCAGGCCAGGGGGATGGCAAGCGCGCAGGACAGCAGGACCAGCCCGGTGAACTCGCCGGAAAGCAGCCGCCAGAGGTCGAATACCGAGGCGCCGAGTATCTTTCGCACGCCGATCTCTTTCGTACGCTGTTCCGCGACAAAGGAGGCCAGCCCCGACAATCCCAGACAGGAGATAAAGACGGCCAGCAGCGTAAAGAGGTTGACCATCTTCCCGAGCTGCTCTTCATCGGCGAATTTCGCAGCGTATTGCTGGTCGGTGAATTGGTAGTCGAACGGGCTTCCGGGATTCATCTGTCGGAATACGCCTTCGATGGTGGCCAGCGCGGTCCGGATGGGCATCGAGGGCCGGATGCGGATGTCGATGAGGTGGATCGCATGCGGATTTAGCATGAAGAAGGTTGGTTCGGTCGTGCTATAAGGCGACTCTATGACCATGTCTTTGACGACGCCCACGATCTTGACCGGATTCTCGTGCCAGCGGATATAGTCGCCAGCAGGATGGTCGTAGCCGATCAACTTTGCCGCGGCCTCGTTGAGGATAATAGCGTTGCTATCTCCTGGCGCGCCCGGGATAAAATCCCGGCCTTCCTTTATCTTCCAGTTGATCACCTTTCCATAGTCGGCGCTGACGAACACCGTACCGATGGCCTGGTGCGAGGTTGGGTCCATTCCCCTCCATGTATATCGCAGCATTGCGTTCTGGACTTGGGTGGGAGGGCTGGACGATCTGGCGACGGCGGCGACAGCTCCCGTTCGGAGCAGCGCGTCCTTCACTGCTTCAAAATGGTCCTGCAGCGCGGGGCTGTTCATCTCCACCGTGATCAGCCCTTCGCGGTCATAGCCGACTGGCCTGTCTTTGGAATACTGCAGCTGGCGGAAGATGATGATGGCTCCGATAATGAGACCGACGCTGACGGTGAACTGGGTCACCACGAGGATCTTTCTTGGCAGCGAGGCGGAGCGGCCTGCCTTGAAAACGCCTTTCAGCACTTTTACCGGCTTGAATGAGGACAGATAAAAAGCAGGGTAGCTGCCCGCCAGCAGGCTGGTGACGAAGGTGAATGCCGCCAGTAGCAGCCAGAACGAAGGCTCGCCAACGGGTATGGTCAGCTGTTTGTTCGCCAGCAGATTGAATGTCGGTAGGATCAGCCAGGCCAGCAGCAGGGAAAGGACGAGGGCAAAGAATACGCACAGGAACGATTCGATCAGGAACTGAACCACCAGCTGCCTCCGAAGTGACCCGATGGTCTTGCGGATACCCACTTCCTTGGCGCGGTGTTCGCTCCTCGCCGTGCTGAGGTTCATAAAATTGATACAGGCAAGCAGGAGAATAAAAAGCCCGATCAGGCTGAACAGCCGCACGAACTCCGCGCGACCCGCCACCATCCTGCCGTCGACGAAGCGGCTGTAGAGATTCCATCTGTCCATGGGATGCAGCAGCAGGTCTTCCCCATGTCCCCTCATAAAGGGTTTGCTAAGATCTTTTATCTGAGCCGAAAGCAGCGCCATATCGGTTTTTTCATTGACCTGCAGGTAGAGCGCATAGTGGTGGTCGTACCAGTCTTCCTTCATGGAATCCGCGGGATTGTCCTTGTTGTCCCATGCGAGGAGGAAACCGAGTCCGGTAAAGCGGGTATTTTCCGGGATATCCTCGTATACGCCTTTCACGTGCATGTCAGTACGGTCACCGATGCGCACGGTCTGATTCATAGGGTCGGCCTGACCAAAAAGAGCTTTGGCGGAGGACTTGCTGAGGAGTATCGCATAGGGGTCGGCGAGCGCCCCGCGGCTGCCGGCAATCATTTTCAACGAAAACATATCAGGAAAGCCCTGCTGGGTCCAGAAGCCCCGTTCGGTAATCTTTTTGTCGCCGGTCGCGAGCGCAGAGGAAGGATAGCCGACGAGGACCGCGTCCTTTATCTCACCCGGAAACCTACGCTTCAGTTCGGCGCACATCGCCACAGGCGCATTTTCACCCGCATGTCTCACGCCGTTCTCCGTGCCGATGGACACGATATCCGCCAGCCGCCGGTGATTGACAAAGGCGTGGTTGGCCGTCAGTTCATCCCTTACCCAGAGGCCGATCAGCAGGGTCACGGCCATGCCTACGGCCAGACCGGTGATATTGATGACAGAATAGAGCCTGTTCTTTTGGAGATTGCGCCAGGCGATCGTAAGATAGGTTTTAAACATAGTGGTCTTTTTTCTATTTTGCGCGGTGCTATTACCAAACCCTTATACATGAAAATACGATATTTCGTCTTTCTTACCCTGCCAATTATCATATCCTGCGCGGGACACCCGGTTCCGGATAAAACGCCGCGTGTCGCTATGGCGGATGCAACCGACACTGAAGACGATCCCACCACGGACGGCTGTGTCTTCGACACCACTACGTGTGCCGGGCGGAATATCAGACAGATACATCGAGGTTCGACGATGAGGCCTATTGTATCGACAAGGTAAAATGGATGGCAGAGATGCAAAATGGTACTATATACAAGACCCCGACACGACGGTGACTGACCACGTGTATGATGGATTTGGAATGTGGAAAGCGGGGGGTAGGGTGGAGATCGCTGTCAGCGGCTACATCAACTAGCGCCATGCAGGCCGGCCTGCCCTTTCTTCTCCTTGCTCAGTACCCGGTTGGCGATGATGACGGCAAGCAGCATGCAGAAGGCCCCCAACAGAAAATGCATGCCGGGAAATTGGAACGGCGCCCTGCTGCTGGTGAAATAAGCAAAAATATTGTTCATGATCAGCGGCCCGAGGACGGTAGTCAGACTCATGAGGCTGGTCAGTGACCCCTGAAGCGCTCCCTGTTCGTTAGGCGGTACATGGCCCGATATAACAGACTGCAGCGAAGGTCCGCATAGCCCTCCCAGGCAGTAGGGGATCAGGAAGGCGAACATCATCCAGCCCTGGTTGGCAAAGGCAAAGAGGACCAGGCCGACTGTATAGAGGGAAAGACCAAGATATATACTTTTTTCGTTGCCTATTTTAGGGATGATGACGCGCGTAAGACCGGCCTGCACGCCACCGACCAGAACACCTACCACCGTCAGCGAAATGCCGATCATCTTCTCACTCCAGCCAAAACGATAGCTCGTAAAGAAGTTCCAGTTGCCCTGTACAGACTGAGCCGCAAAATAGATGAGGAAAAAGCTGAATGCAAGACCGCCGATCTCCGGATGCAGGACCAGGTATTTCAGCGAGCCAAGTGGGTTGGCGCGTTTCCAGTCGAAAGGACGACGGTTTTCCTTACTCAGCGATTCGGGGAGGATGAAATATCCGTAGATGCAGTTCAGCAGACACAACACTGCGGCGCCATAGAAGGGGGCCCTGATCCCCCATGTCGACAACAGGGCGCCGAGGGCAGGACCCAGCACGAAGCCAAGGCCAAAAGCTGCGCCGATCATGCCGAAGTTCTTGGCGCGGGTCGTTTCGTCCGGGCTGACGTCGGCGATATAGGCTGTGGCAGTGGTGAAACTGGCCCCTGTGATGCCGGCGATGATCCTTCCGATAAAGAGCCAGCCATAGGCGGGCGCAAGCGCGAGGATTAGATAGTCTATACCGAAGCCCAGCAGCGCGAACAGCAGGGTAGGACGCCGGCCATATTTATCACTCAGGTTGCCGATGATCGGAGAGAAGATGAACTGGGTGATCGCAAACGCCGACAGCAGATAAGCGCCGTAGGGACTGGCCTCATTGACCTTTATTCCCTTCAGCTGAGCGATCAGGTCGGCCATCACCGGAATGATCAGTCCCCATCCCATCACATCGATGAGCAGCGTAATAAAAATAAAACCAATGGCGGCCTTTTTTGACGTTTGCATAAAATATAAGGTTTGTACTTTCGGCTTCCCCGTGGGGAAAGTGCAAACCTACGCCTCATTTTGTAAATATAGGGGTGGTGAATGCGCCAATCTACCGGGGAATTTTGCCGCCTGTAAAAATATCTTTATTTTGTTGCCATGGCTTGGTATCCGATCGTAAAATTCTTCCATGTCCTGACGGCAATTATTGCTGTCGGATTTAATTTGTCGTATATCGTTTGGTTCGCCAAAGGCAAAATGGAGCAGTCCCACCTTCTCTTTGCATTGAAGGGCGTTAAATTGATGGACGATTATATCGCTAATCCCTGCTATATCCTCAGCCTGCTGACCGGCGTAGTGCTGGCATGGCTCGGCGGATACAATATTCTGGCCACCGGCTGGATATTCTACCCGCTGATCATATTCGCGATAATGGGTATCGTCGCATTCGGTTTTTATTCGCCTACGCTGTCTCGGCAGATCGCCATCCTGAAAGAGCAGGGCACCGAGTCGCCGGCCTATGAGGCCATCGACAAGAGACAGATCCTGCTGGGGATCATTTTATTTTTTCTCGCGTTGCTAATTGTCGTGATCATGGTGGTCAAGCCCGCATTGCCGGCATTCTGACCCCGGCACATAAATTTCCGGTATGTCAAACAGAAGAAAGTTTCTTAGAAACGCGCTGCTATCGGCGGGCGCGGCTCCTGCATTCTCGTTCCTGCCTTCGGCTGCGATGGCTGAAGTTGACACACCCGCGACCATATCCGGCGTTCGCGGTGACCCCAGCGTCCTCAGCAAAAAATTAAAGTCCTTAACCCGCAACACGGTCTGGCGGCTCACCGATCAGATAAAAGTCAATTTCAAGACCTTTCACTGCCAGGGCATGGTGAAGATCGGCGAAGAGTTCTGGGTATCTTCGGTAGAAGTGGAGCCGCCGGCTATGGGGGCCTGGGACCGCAGCAAAGGAAAAGGGCATTTGTTCCGGATAGACAGCAAGGGGAACCAGCTCGCCGATATCGCGATCGGGGAGGGAGCGATCTATCATCCGAGCGGCATCGATTTCGACGGAAAATATATCTGGATCGCGGCGGCGGAATACCGGCCGGACAGCCAGGCGATCATCTATCGTTTTGAGCCAGGGAGCCAGCAGCTGAAGGAGCAGTTCCGCTGGCAGGACCATATCGGCGGCATCCTGCGCGATCCGGAGACGAATACCCTCCACGGCATCAGCTGGGGTTCCCGACGATTCTACGAATGGCCGATGGATGCCCGGGGCAATGTCCGGCTGCCGGCGACCGGCGCACACCGGGATATCGCAAAGCCAAACAATTCATTTTATATCGATTACCAGGACAATCAATACATCGGCGGGCGGGAGATCGTCTATACCGGGCTCAACGCTTACAAAAAACCGGACGGGACGAGGATGGCGATCGGCGGCATCGAGGTGATCGACATGCGGCTCGGGCTGCCGGTGCACCAGGTGCCGGTCGAACTGTGGTCGCCCGCAACGGGCGCGATCATCACCCAGAACCCGAGCTTTTTCGAGGTCAGGGCCGGGGTGCTAAGGGCCTGCTTTATGCCGGACGACAACGTCTCTGTCATATATATTTACGAGGCCGATATATAATATAGTCTCGGGCGGCGCTCCGTTATGCCAACGAAGCTTCGCGCAAGCTGCATGAGCTGGAATCTATCGGGGACATCACGATCTATGAAATGATCGTTATAAAAAAGAATGCCGGGGATGAGACCAACGAAGAAGATAGCCAAGCTGGAGCAGGACCTGCAGGAAGTCCTTGAGAAGAGCAAGGAGACAGTGAAGGAAGTGGAAGGCTGATCCCACAGTTTTCCCTGAGCGTCATGGATCGCAAGATAAAGATTTTGAGTATCTTGGCGGCATGCAATCTTCCCAGGCGGGTCCCCGATCCGGAAAAACCGATGCGAACGTCCAGTCCATTCAGATAATGAGGGCGATCGCCGCTGTGCTGGTAGTGCTTCTGCACATCTCTACTAAATGGGGGCAGTTTGGCAACGGCAAGCCGGACGGATTTATCGTAGGTGCATCCGGCGTCGACCTCTTTTTTATTATCTCGGGCTACATCATGTGCTTTTCTTCCGACGGCCGGCAGCTGAATTTCAACCGGTTCATGCTGCTCCGGATACGGCGGATCATGCCGTTCTACTGGCTGACCACGACGATAGCGCTGGCCGTCTTTCTCTATAATCCCAAAATGGTCAACTCCTCCGGCGGGGAGACGAGCATCTGGGCCTCGTACGTCCTGTTTCCCAACGGAAAAAAATTCCTCAACGGCAATGGCTGGACGCTCAGCTTTGAATTTTTCTTTTACCTGATATTCGCCATTTTCATTTACAAGGGCACTGACAAGGCGATGCGGTTCTCGTCGATCATACTATTGCTCCTGACAGGGCTGGGTTTCTTCTTTATGCACGACGGCTTTGCCCTGAATTTCCTCACCAACAATCTGTACTTCGAGTTCGTGCTGGGCATGGCCTGCTTTTACTGGTTCAACAGGAAGGGCGCGCAGTTCGGTGCAGGATATAGTATTGCGCTTTGCGTCTTGGGAACCCTCGTGCTTGCGGCGGAACAGTTCGCGCACATCCCCCACCAGGAAGAATGGAGGGGTTTTCTCTGGGGGATCCCGATGCTCTTCATATTTGCCGGACTGTTGGGTCTGGAAGATCCGATCCGGCGGGCTTCTTCGGGCCTCAAAACCCTTTTTTTGGGAGTGGGCGATTCTTCTTACTCTCTCTATCTGATCCATCCCTTTGTACTGAGCGGATTAGCCAGGCTTCTGCAGCATTTCAACGCGGCCTCCAACCTATACCTGTTCACGGCGATGCTGCTGATCCCTACGGTTATCGCAGGCCATCTGGCTTATCTATATATTGAAAGGCCGCTGACTGCCTTTGCAAAAAAAGTTTTTGCGCCTTCCCGGCGCGAGCTACGGACCGATGCCTCCTCCGCGGACGCGATAAATCACTAAAACCCCAGGCCGGATAATATCAAAGGGTGATCACAACCTTTCCCTTGGTATGACCGCTCTCCAGCTGCTGATGGGCCAGCGGTATCTGGTCAAAGCCGTATGTCCCGGAAATATGGCTGCGAAGCTGCCTCTTTTCCAGCAGCCCGGCGATGGCCCGCATGTCATCGCCGTCCGACGCCACCTCCATCCGATACAGGAATTTCCTGCTCATTAAAGCCTTGCGGGAGAGCCGCTCGTCGGGGAACGCCACCAGGCTGATCAGCTTTCCCCTGGGCTTTACTGCCTGCAGCGAGCGTTCGAGGTGTAGGATATCGGGTATGCTGTCGACCACGAGGTCTGCGTCCCGGACGATATCTTCAAAACGTTGTGTGGCATAGTCGATATGCTCGTGGGCGCCAAGACCCAGCACAAAGTCCCTGTTCGCCGCAGAGGAAGTACCGATCACATAGGCGCCCAGCTGTCTCGCTAACTGGACGGCAAAATGCCCGACCCCGCCCGCCGCCGAGTGGATCAGCACTTTGTCGCCGGCCTTTACACCCGATAGGGGTACCAGGGTCTGCCAGGCGGTCAGGGCGGCCAGGGTGGCGGCAGCTGCCTCCGGATGGGTGACCGCGGACGGTTTTAGAGCCAGTTGGTCTTCCCGCGCGGCTACATATTCAGCATAGGCCTTGCCGTGACCGGTAAAGTTGACCATTCCGAATACTTCGTCTCCCTTGCGCAGGCGGGTGACGGCGCGCCCGGTCGCCGCTACTACGCCGGAGATATCCCAGCCGAGGATCACCGGGGCCTCGTCCTTTTGCAGATGCAGGACAAGACGGAGGAAGTCGCCGTTCTTGCGAAGTGTGGCGTCCACCGGGTTGATGCTGATAGCCGCGACTTTTACCAGGACTTCGTTATCCCCGATGACGGGCGCAGGTATGTCTTCGATAACCAGATTTTCTACGCCACCGGGGCTTTTCAGGATCATTGCTTTCATGAATATGTGTTTTACTGTGCAAATTTCCGTCCTGAAAGCAAGTTTTTCTTGTATGATCCGGGGTTAAATAGGTAATTTTGGGGGTATGCTGGTACACAACCTTTTTGAACCATACGAGATCGAGTACAAGGAGCTCGACGAGTGTCCGGTGGGCTCGCATAAGAACACTTTCTTTGAGCTGGTCTATATAGTCAAAGGCGTGGGGACCCACTGCGTCGAAAAGAATACTTTTGAGTACGACGCCGGAACACTTTTCCTGCTGCTGCCTCAGCACATACACTCTTTTCAGGTGAGGGAACGAACGTCCTTCCTGTTCATCCGTTTCAACGATATCTACCTCAAGGCGCAGAAGGTGAAGAGCCAGCACAGCCATCTGGGAGACTGGATAGAAAAGCTGGAGTATATCCTGGAGAGCAACTACCACCTGCCAGGTTGCGTGCTTCAGAACAGGAATGATAAGCCGCTGGTCGGCGCCCTTGTTGACGGCGTGATCAGGGAATATGTAAACCAGCAGGAAATGCACCGGGAGCTGGTCCAGCAGATCGTGAATACCATCATCACCATCGTCGCGCGCAATATCCGGATCATTGGTGCGACGAACCCGAAGACAGAGAAAGACCATTCTTCGGCAATCATCCGGTATATCCACGAGCAGATACCCTTCCCCGAAAAGCTGAAGGCCGGAGTTATTGCCAACCATTTTAATATCTCCCCCCGGTATATACACGAGTACTTCAGAAAGCACACCGGTGAAAGCCTGCAACAGTATATCAACGGGTACAGGCTCAGGCTCGTGGAGACGCGGCTCCGGTACAGCACCATGCGAATGAGCGAGATCGTGGACGAGCTGGGGTTTACAGACGAGAGTCACCTCAACAGGGTTTTCAAAAAGCACAGGGGTGTGAGCCCGTCGGCGTTCAGGAAGGGGGCGCAGGCGGAATGATATCCATACCCAGTTTTAAGTATAGTCTGACAGCGGGTGAGTTGCCTTTGATGACTTTCAGATCGACGGCTGCGGCTCCGCGTCCTTTAAAAACAGAGAATGCATGCAGTAACAGCGACGCTGCGATCCCCTGATTGCGCCTGCGCGCATGGACGGCCAGGTCTTTCACGAAGCCGCTGGTCCAGCACTGCGCCACCCCAATAATGCCCTCGGGGTCACGTGCCAAAAAATCAGTGACGGATCGAACTCTGCATCAGACCGAAGGCTGGCCCACCATTCGGAAAATGGCGCTACCGTGCCCTGTCCACCACTATACGCCATGTCGAGCAGCGCATGAACCTCCGCTGCCGCATCCGGCGTCAGTCCGGTCAAATAAACATCCTCGGGCCAATCAGGAGGCCCGAAGGGGACGTCAAGCGTCTTCCGCATGAGAAGAACTGTGTTATCCGGCATTTCACACAACCATCCCTGCTGTCAAATTAAGGATCGTTCCAGTTATCGCGCTGCCTTCATCAGAGGCGACAAAGACCGCGGCGCTCGTCAGCTCGTCGAGCGTCGTCAGCCGCCTCCTGTGCGTCCTTCCCACCATGGCGGCATGGAAATCCTCATAGCTTGTACCGTGTGACCTGCCATGTATGGCATATACCTCATCGATCAGAGGCGTCTCGGGGAGCGCCGTCGTATGCAGACATACAGCGCGTATGCCATCCCGTCCGTATTCCGCGGAGATCGACCGGCAAAGCGCCTCGATAGCGGCCCAGGTGAGTGGCATGGCTCCGACGAAGGGCTGGCTGATCCTGCCCGGGGTAGGAGTGTGCGCGATAATAACGCCATTCCCCTGCCTGACCATCCGCCTGATCGCCGCCCTGGTGGTAATAAAATGGGACTGGGGATAGGTCGTCAATGGAAGGGAGAAGGCCACCAGCGACAGTTCGGTCAGGGGAATTCCCTGGATGCCCGTCTGAGGTATGCCGATAGCAATGTAGGATATGTCGATCTTTCCCGCCGTCTTAACGACGGCAGCCATATGCGCTTCCACAGCCTGCTCGTCGAGGGCATCGAGCTGAGCGGTCTCGATGGCTCCGCCGCTGACCCTGATCTCATTGGCTGCCGTCGCAAGTTTTGACGGGGTCCGTCCGGTGAGAAAGACCATCGCGCCTTCACGGGCAAACGCCTTTGCAATTGCTACTCCTGTCGTACCGTCGCCATAGACTACGGCGACCTTTTTGTCCAATCTTTTCATTGCTTGATTTTTTAAATGATCGGACAAAGCTAACTGCACCGGGCGTTTCCGAAGGGGCGTGAACTGGACTTTATAACGGGGTAATTTGGACCGGCGGCTTACTCGTATTGAGTCGGCCAGGGCTGGCCCTTACCCGTCTCACACAGCCGCTTCAGGCTCCTCAGGAACTGCCCCCAGGTGAAGCTGCACTCCGAGAAACCGGGCGTATATTCCCGCCAGTCGTTGTGCTCGAAGATCACCAGCGTTCCGTTGTCAGCTTTCAGCTGCTGCAGTTGACCGAGCAGCTCGGGGTGGGCCTTGCCCAGTGTTGCCTTGTCGCCGGTCTCGAGCCGGAAAGAGATGGTTGTCCCGATCCACTCGTCCGCGCCTGCAATGCATTCCCATTTGACCTCCGCATCGGGCTTCAGACCGGTGATCTTCATTTCTTTGACGTAATCAAAGTCGGGAAAGCTGAAAGGGAAACGGGCAGTGCCATTCAATTCCGCTTTGGCCGTAGCGGCCGGCGTCCACCATCCCGCCAGCCCTTCCTGGGTGGTGAGCGCCCGGTAAACTTTCTCTGCCGGTGCTGCAATAAGTACATTCTGACGAATACTTTTCATGTTTGTAAATTTACTGTAAAGGTAACCGATCGGTTACATATTGGATAAGGGGCCGGATGGACAATTTATGGGGGTGATTTGGACAACAATATGATCATTGTTTGTGGCAGGCGGGAGCCGACGCCACAGCTAGTCGATATGTGATTCCAGCCATTTGACCGCGGCCTGCACCTTTTCATCGTTGGGAATATCATAGAACCTATCGGCGGCCGCGAACTGTATGTCCGGTCCGATGGCCTCTTTGTAGATATTCCTTTTCCTGTCGGCGCTATACCCGACCGAAAGATTCATGAATGCGGCCTGGTTAATGGGAATGCCGGTATTGACGGTGATGTATCCGGCCGTTCCGGCGCCCAACAGAACGGTGTTCTTTCTCCCCTTGAATGCGATGACGAGACATTCGCCGGAACTTCCGGTTCCCGGACCGGTAAGGATAACTATAGGAATGTCCTGGGCATTGTTTTGTCGTTATAGAAAAAGGCCCCATGGAAATCATCGATCGATTTGTACAAATACTCCATTACAGGGCCAAGCTCATAGGGGTTATTTATGCCTTCAGCCATGGACAGGGCCTTGCCACTAATTGTATCCCAGTCAACGGTACCGGCATTGACGGCATTGTTCTTCATGAATAGCCAGTATTGCTCTATATTGCATTGGATTCAGGTTTCGGCACAAGCTAGGAAAATAATATGACAATAAGGGCCTGTACAACAGCAGATATTGACCTGGTGATCCGGGTTTTGATACAGTCTTATCGGGAAACCTATACCCATTTGTGGTTTGACGACGGGGAGAGCTATATTCAGGCCAATTTCAGCGCAGAGCGGCTGAACGGCGAGCTCTCGGACCCAAATTCGGCATTCTTCCTGGCATATGACGGGCAAATCCCTGTCGGCGTGATCAAGCTCAATATAAACAGTTCGTTGGGCAGCTATTCTGCAGATAAAGCGCTCGAGCTTGAGCGTATTTATTTTATAAAAGAAGCCCTGGGAAAAGGGATGGGTAAGGAGGCGATCGATTTTGTCGAAAATTTTGCCAGGCAGAGGAACAAATCCATTGTCTGGCTGAAAGCGATGGATAGCAGCGCAGCGGTTAAATTTTATCTCAAAAAGAACTTCCGGATCACGGGAGAGGCCTGGCTTAGCTATGAGGTCATGAAAGACAAGTACAAGAGAATGGTTGTGATGGTGCTGACATTGTGACGATCATTGTATTTTTACAACCTTTCGGGCAGTAACAAGTTCGGGCCTGTCGCTGTTGACCGAATCGGTAATGCTCAGTAATTGCCGGAAATAATTGCGGGCCTCCCCCTTGTCGTGCGATCGCAACGCCGCCAGACCCGCTCCGTATAGACCGTTGAACCGATTCGGGTGCTTCTGCAGGTCGGCGGCATAGGCTCCCAGCGCCTTATCCGGCTTGTTCAGCTGCAGCAGCATATCCCCCAATAGTTCACGCGCAGGGAGAACTTCACAGGGCGTCACCGGATGCTTTTCGGTCCCGTCCTCCATGTCGGCGGCAAGGCTCATGGAAGTCAACGCTTCGTCGGCTTTCCCCTGCTTTAGCGCCATCCACGCTTCGGATGTCCTGATCTGTATCAGCACCTGGTTGGCCTTGTAAATGTCCTTTTGTTTCGTCAGGGTGTCGTAGATCCGCTGCAGCGACGTCAGCTCCACCTTCGCCGAATCGACCCGACCGGTATGGACAGCGCCCATCAGCCGGGTGAAATGAACGATCGCTTCCTGCCATGGATAGTCCTTCCACGAAAAATTTACAGGGGTGATCTGCAGGCCGGCGGCTTCACCCCAGAGCCTGTTCTCCAGCAAATAGCGCGCAGGGATAGCGGCATAAGCATAGGCCACTTTAAAATTTACGGGGTATATCGCATCGATCGTTCTCAGATAGTCCCACTGTTGCATAGCAAGCCTGTCTTCCCCCTTTTGCAGGTAAGCATAAACGAGATAGTCCAGACCATGCAGCTCCTCGTCCCAGTGCCCTTTGATACCGGCTGCTTCGGCATAGCATTTCGCAGAGGAGATGCTGGCCAGATTCGACCGGATACACTCGTCCCAGAGCCCGAGCCGGGTGAAAATATGGGAAGGCATATGCAGCGCATGCGCGGAGGAAGGCGCCACCGCCGCGTATCTTCTCGCTGCCGGCAAAGCCAGCTCTGCAAGCCCCGGATAATCATAAGTGTGGATGATATAGTGTACGATCCCCGGATGATTGGGGTACTGCTGATAAAGGGCGGTCAGGATCGCCCCCGCCTTTCTTTGTTTGGCCAGCGTCTTGTCGCCAGGATCGGCCGCGGCTGTCAGTGCCAGGGCATAAAATACAGCCGCTTCCTTGTCACGGGGAAATGCCATATAGATATTTGCCATTGCCGTTTCAAATCGTACACACCTGGCGTGGTGATCCAGCTTGTCCCAGTCGCTGTAGTACAACGAAATTGCATCGATATAGTCCCGTTCTCTGGAAGCCTTCTGTGCTATGAGGCGGGCGATGGCCAGCGCCTCGCTACCCTTCTTCAGTTCCGCCGGCGTCGGGGGAGCCCAAAGGGGATGAAAATTGCTCATTGCGATTCCCCAATAAGCCATTGCGCATCCCGGGTCTTTGTCGATGATCCGGGCAAAGACCTTCTCTGCCTCATCGTACTCAAAAGAGTGCAGCAATGCCATGGCCAGGTTGAAATCGCCACCGGCTATCTTGCAGGAGGTCTCGAATGCAACGGAGCCAAATTCCTTTTCCGGAGGCCCACAGCTGATCAGCGCCCCCTGTTTGAGATGCATCTCGCTGATAATCTCTTTGGAGGGAATGCCCCTTTCCCCGCAGCAAAGCAGGAAAAGCGAAAGGAGTACAGGCAACATGCGGTCAGTCATGGTCGGGCGCGTTGTTGGAGTCCTTTAAGATACAAAATCGGCACCGAAAAGACAATCCCTGTGTCTAGTGGCGGATCAGGCTACTTCTGATAGTTGAACATCCAGCGGACCCCGTATTTGTCGAGACAGGTGCCCCAATAGGCTCCCCAGAACATATCCTGCAGCGGCATGATGTCTGTGCCGCCGGCAGACAACGCATTGAACAGCCTGTCCGTCTCTTCTTTGCTGTCGGGTTCGAGGCAGATCGTCGTGTTATTTCCTATTTTCAGTTGGTGGCCCATGGATTCCAGCATATCTGTGGCTTGGAGGATAGTCCCGCCGAGGATAGGCAAGGCGATATGCATAATGGCATTTTTCTCTTTTTCGGGCAGTGGCGGCATTCCCGGCTGGGGCGGGACGTCGGACATCCGGGATACTGGCCCGACCAATTCTGTTTTGAAGACGGACTTGTAGAAGTTAAAGGCCTCTTCGGTGTTCCCCTGAAAGTTGAGATAGATGGATACTTTCGACATGGCAATAGCTTTTGATTTAGAACGTAAAACTACAGCACACTGATCAATTTTGCCTCGACCGCGCCGTTTGACTTGAATATGGGGCATCCTTTGGCGATCTCGACCGCTACTTCCCAGGAGTTTGCCCTTATAACAGAATACCCCAGAATGGATTCCTGTATTTCGAGACTGTGCTCGTCTGAGCTTTTGGACAAACTATCCGGCTCGGCCCTGAATACAAATAGAAACTCTCTCATGTATTGTTTTTTCATCTATATCAATTCAATTCCCGGAAAAAGGACATAAGAACGGAACTTTTTTTTAGCACGGAAAAAATAGTTGGAGAATACTGTCCTGATCTTGTCGATCCGCGTGACAGTATTGTAAAACCATTATTTACTAAAAAAGACTCTAATGAAAATGTTTGGACAAACCGATCCCGGCAGACGCGGATTTTTAAAAATCGCCGGTCTGCTTTCGTTAGGTATTTCGCTTCCAGGGCTTTCAAATAAGCGTGCTTGCACCATCGAACACACTATAGAGATACACACCGGGAACAAGCTCACGGTCCTGGTCACCGTATTTACTGTGCAGCCGGAGAACGAAAAAAAGCTGATAGAGCTGATCGAAGAAGGAACCTCCTCCCTGTTCAGCAAGCAGCCAGGATATATCTCGTGCAGCGTTCACAGGGGAAGCGATGCCAAACACCTGGTCCTGTATGGCCAGTGGGAAAGCCCCCAATCCATCGAGGCCTTTCGCAAAGTCCCCGAGATCGGGGAATACACGAAGAAGATACTGCAGCTGGCGACGTTCGAGTCTGTTGTCTGTAACGACGTTCCCTACGTTCACCATAAATAAAATTGAAAAGACTTGAACGTTCTGAGCACGGGTGGGACCAGAGGTGGGCATATAGGGTCCGGAAAAACACGGGCCTCAGTGTGATCCTACCTCACCCTTCGCTTTTTTGAGACGCGCCCATCGCTCCACAGCATGGCGATCTCCTGAAAAGCCCCTTTGTCGTCTTTTTCGAACACGACGTGTACATTCTCATCGAGCACAAATTTGTCACCCGATACGGGGAGTAGTTTGAATACATCACCTCCTCTCTCTGCATTCTTGCAGTAGAGCTCTCCATGGTCGACATAGAAGACCAGGCCGCCTTCGTAGGTTCCGCAATAGGTTGCCAGGGATGAAGCGGCCGGGGTTTGCTGCGACTTCCTGGCGGTCAGGTCGTCCAGCAGCCATTGCCCTTTCATTTTTTCTTCGCCGGTTGTCGCGTGCTGCACCCAGTCGGCGAAAATGGCTTGTTTTGCCCTGTCGAGCGCTAAGGTGGAGCTTACGGGTATATCCGGATAGACACCGGTGCCTTCCCAGTCAGTGTTCGTATAGGGATTCAGGCTGCGCGCAAAAGGGATATCCGCGACAAATCCCATGGCCACAGGCACAGGCCCCGCGGGGTGTGCGCCGCCGCCCGTCGTATCGCCGATAATGACTGCCCGGTGCAGCGCCTTCATACCATAACAGAAATCTTCGCCGCCCGAAAAAGTATGTCTGCTCGTCAGGATATACACGGGCATCTTTAGCGTCAGGCTGTCGACGTCCGCCGGATCGACATAGAAGACCTGTTTACCCCCGGGACTGATGATATCATTCCAGTGATGACGCTCCGGAAAAAAATAGCCTGCGACCGTGCAGACCATCGTCGGACTCCCGCCGCCGTTGTCCCTCATATCGATGATCAGCGCATCGGTATTGGCCACGAACCGGAATGCCCCCGCGAAAGTAGGCAGTGCCTCTTTCACAAAGCCGACAAAGCCGTTGAACTTGACATAACCGATATTCCCCGGCAGGATCTCCGCCTTACTAAATGCGAAGTTCCGTTGCCGCGCAAAGGCCAGCCCGAGGGAATCTCCGATCCTGTGTCGCTCGGCGGCGCCAGTGGTATCGGCCAGGTCCTTCGCCAAACCCGGCGCATAGTTGAGGTGAAAATGACCGTCACGATGCGCTTTTTGCAGGTCCCGCTGCAGGCGATCCGCCAATTCCCGCGGATCCCGGATCGCGGCATATGCCCCTTTCTTATATTCTCTGTCGAGCCAGGCCGCCATTTTTGCTGCCGTATCGGGAAAAACATAATGGAGCTTTAGCACCTGCGCCAGACTGTCGATCACAAGACGGGTAATAGCCGGCGTAACCTGCAGCTGCGCTTCCCGCGGCGCCTGCGGGCCCTGTGCCCGGGAACACCAGATTCCGAGATACTGCAATAAGAGTAGCAAAAAAAGTCCAGGCCACTTATTTTTCATAGTAAGTTTTTTCCGGTGATGCAAAAAATCCTCAATTGCATAAACGTTCCCGAAATTTATTCTTAACCCGGGCAGCGGATTGGGTTTGTGGGGAGGATACCGCCGCCTGGTACAACCGAAAGTATACGAATCTGATGGCTAAGAAAATGTACCCCCTTGTCAGGTCCTATATCGTCAATGGCAGATCGATCGACCGCCCTTTCACCGACCAGCATATCCAATTGTACCACTATCCCTATAGGTCGACGTCCCAGTATGACAGCGGCCTTTAGCGCTTTACCATTGAAAAAATGAAAAAGGCGCCAATAACCAAAATAATTATTATCTCGAAAGACAACCGCCACGAGATATCCCTCGTAAAGCAGCTTTTACGGAGTCGCACCTGAAAGCCCTGACCATAAAATAAAAAAACAACTATCTCTTCAGTATCGCCGTAATCCTGATCTTGAATTCCGGAGGACACGCCTTCAATATCTTATCCCTCTCACTATCTGCTATACTTTTTGGAGTGATCCAGGCTTCCAGCCCTGTCTTATTGGAATTCTGGTCGTAGTTGTGGCGTATCTTGCCGTCCTCAAAAAAAGTGTAGTCGCTGTCCAGGTCGCCTTTGGGTACCGATATCGTGACAATTTCCTTCGAGCCGTTCATAACAAAGTGTTTTTCTAAGATTTATACGAATATAGCCTGCAGCGACGATAACGTAGCCAGAAAGACAAATATTTCGTTGATGTCTGCTATCTTATTTGCAAAGGTACGCCTAATTGAACGAAGCCCTTAACTCCAAAACGGCCGCGCGGTTGTGGCCGGGCAATGGGCTCCGTACTAGCCATCCGCTTTGCCTGAGTAAAGCCCAATCGTATTGCGGAAGGTCTGCGGCGAGACCCCGGTCTGTTTCCGGAAGAACCGGCTGAAGTAAACTCGTCGTCGTATCCAGTTCGGAGGCGATCTCCCTGACCGGTTTGGCCGTGAGATAAAGCTCTCGTTTGGCTTCGATGATCAGTCGGTCTGCGATCAGATCAGTAAGGGTCTTCCCGAAATGGAGCTTGCTCAGCCGGTTAAGAGTAGGTGTGGTTGAATTGAGAAGACCGGCATATCCGGCTGCGCCGTGGATCGTTCTGAAATGCGATTCGATCCCCTCCCGGAGAGCAATGGCCAGCGGGGATGCCGCTTGGTTCCCGACTGCCTCCTTCTGTTGATCCAGCTTGATCCGCGATGCATTGATCAAAAAGATCTTAAGGTAGGAGATCAGCGCATCCTGGTCCGGGTCTGTACGTGCCTGGATCTCGTCCCGCATCTGATTCGTGAGGGTCACCAGCGCCTCGGCTTCTCCGGGTGTCAGCCTGACCAACAAAAGTACTCGGCTTTCGAAGTCCGGAACATGGATAGAAAAGCCATTCACATGGACAATTTGGACATAAATAGCTACCTTGCTTTCCATGAACAAGCTGCTCCGAATTCCCGCATATTGCTTAGCGTACTTCCTACTGCATCCGGCGGCAAACGCGCAGCAGACGCCCGAAAAAATGGTGAGAGAGGTCCGCTACCTGCTGTACCTCCCGAAGGGATATGCGCAGGACAGCACCCAGCGTTGGCCGCTGCTGCTGTTTCTCCACGGCAGCGGAGAAAGGGGAGACGACCTGGAAAAAGTAAAGAAGCACGGTCCTCCCAAGCTTATCGCGCAAGGACGGGAATACCCCTTTATCGTCGTCTCCCCGCAGGCCTCCCAGAGTTGGGAATCGCAAGACCTCTATGACCTGCTGCAGGACTGCAAACGCCGTTACCGGGTCGATCCGGACCGCGTCTATCTTACGGGACTTAGCATGGGCGGATATGGCACATGGGACCTGGCCCTCAAACACCCGGAAGAATTTGCGGCGATCGTCCCGATATGCGGCGGCGGAGATACGGCAGACGCCTGGAAGCTGCGGAATATTCCCGTCTGGTGCTTTCACGGCGCAAAGGATAGCACTGTTCCGATCATCCGGGATCAGCTGATGGTCCGGGCCGTAGAAAAATACAATCCAACCGTGAAGTTCACCGTCTACCCGGACGCGGGACACGACTCCTGGACGGTGACCTATAACAATGACAGCCTGTACACCTGGCTGCTGGACCAGCGGCGGTTCCGCTACCGGCAGGCGCCGGTTGCTGCTTCTGTTCTGCGAACGTATACGGGAAGATATGTCGGACAGGACGGAGACACGGTCACCATGCGGCTCAGGGGCGATACCTTGTTTGCACAGGTACAGCACCACCCCGAGATGCCTTTAAGATCCGCCTCCCGGACAGTCTTCTTCATCAAGGAAGACGAACCCATCGATGTCCGGTTCGGTCAGAATGCCACCGGAAAAGTGACCGGCTTCACCGTGTTCGAGCGCGTCCGGAGGGAATACCGCAAGATCAAAGACTAACCGCGGTCATGTACAGGCACCCGGCTAATCCAATCCCAGCCTTGGTTTTACCCAGTCCACATATCTTCCCACCGCGTCCGTCGCCTCCGGTGCCCTCCCCACAGCCATCTGGAAGGTATGCTGCATTCCGGGGAAGATGTCGATGCGCACCTCCACACCCGCCTTCTTAGCCCGCTCCGCCAGGACTGTGCTGTCGTCCAGCAGCAGTTCGTCTCCTCCCACCTGGATATATATTGGCGGAAGCCCCTTCAGATCAGCATACAGCGGATTGGTATAAGGGTCCCGAGGGCTGCCTTGTGTACCAAGGTACATGCCGGCGATGTCCTTCACCCATTGCTTCGTGAACAGCATGTCCTTACCCTGGTTGTAGTTGCGCGAGTCCATGACGCCTTCCATATCGTACCAGGGCGATATCGGCATAACGGCCGCCGGGAGGGCCAAACCCCGGTCCCGGGCCGCCAGCAAAGTCGTAATGCAGAGATTGCCTCCGGCAGAGTCCCCGACGAAGGCGATATGCTTCGCCTTTATACCCTGATCGAGCAGCCACGCATAAGCGCTCACGGCGTCTTCCAGCTGGGCGGGGTAGGGATTCTCGGGAGCGTACCGGTACTGAATGCTCAGCGCCCTGCAGCCGATCGCCTTGGCGAAATGGGCGAATAGCTTCCGGTGGGTGTATATCGATCCTGAAATAAAGCCTCCGCCGTGAAAGCACAAAAGGACCCGGTTCGTCGAACACTGTTTCGGGATAGCCCAGAGGGCAGGGACGCCACCGGCGTCGACTTCGATGTAATCCACGCCACCCGGCTCCGGAGTAAGACCGCCCCATCCTTCATTGAAGTCCCGTAGGGCGTCCAGGGAGGCGTGCTGGGGCGCCGCGGCTGCGGAAGTGCGCCACCACTGACCGACTGCGTCGATTGGTTTGCTTGCTGTTGTCATTTGTTTAGATTTTGTGAGACAAAATTGCCCTCGCCCGCTGGCAAATAAAACCGGTATTTGTGACTTCTTGGGGGGGTATTTGTGACATGATTTTGCGCTAAATTTGGTCGGACCAATACACGAAACGCCATGAAGACTATTTCCCTGCTTATCCACGAGGACGTCTATACGTCCGCCATCGGCGGTGTGATCGACCTGCTCTACGGGACCAATGAGTACCTGCTGGAGTCGGGCCGCCCGGAAGCCTTCCGGCTTGAGCTGGTGGGCGAAAAAGCAAAGAATATCCAGCTGGACGTTCCAGCACAGTTCATCTGCTATACGACCATGGACAAGCTGAGCCGGACCGACCTCGTTATTATCCCGGGATTCAAAGGAGACATTTCCGCCACCCTCCGCAAATATGTAGACGTCGTGAGCTGGATAGGAGAGATGCATCGCAGCGGCGCAGAGATCGCCAGCATGTGCGTGGGCAGCTTCTTCCTGGCCGAGGCCGGCCTGCTGGAAAGAAAGGCCGCAACCTCCCACTGGGCCACCGCCGGCGAGATGCAGCGGCGGTACCCGCTGGTCAAAGTACAGTCGGACCGGATCATCACCGACCAGGAGGGCGTCTATACCAGTGGCGGCGGATTCTCGGCGCTGAAGCTGATCCTGTACATTATCGAGAAGTTCTGCGGCAGGGCCACCGCCCTGGCCGTCAGCAAACGGTACTCCATCGACATCGACTATACCAGCCAGGCGCATTTCGCCGTCTTCTCCGGCCAGCGCCAGCACGAGGACGAAGAAATACTGAAGTCCCAGTCCTATATCGAGGAGCACTACGCATCCGACCTGTCGATCGAGCAGGTGTCTGCGTTATGCCATACGGGAAAGCGCAACTTCATCCGCCGTTTCAAGGCTGCCACGCATAACACTCCCATCGAATACCTGCAGCGCGTTCGGGTCGAAGCGGCCAAGAAGGTGCTGGAGAACGAAGATTGCTCCCTGGACGAGGTTATGGACAGAACGGGTTATGAGGATATAAAAACTTTTCGGCTGGTCTTCAAACGGCTGACGGGGCTGTCTCCCAGGGACTATAAGAAGAAGTATTCGAGGATAGAGGCCGATATACCCGGAAAACCCCTCCGGTAGGCCGAGGTCGCCGATTTCATCGGAGGATAGTGCCCAAACTACAGTACTTTTGCCGGATGTTACTCAACTCCGAGGCCATTGCCGAAATGATATCCCGCCTGAGGATCGAAGAATTGAATGAGCTCCAGTCCGGGGCGCTTGCCACCGCGAAGGAAGACGGCGACTTCATCCTGCTCGCCGATACCGGGTCCGGGAAGACCCTGGCCTTTCTGTTGCCCGTATTGTCGTTCATGGACGAAAAGGCGGCGGGCACCCAGGCCCTTATCATCGTTCCCTCCCGCGAGCTGGCGCTCCAGATAGAGCAGGTATTCAAGACCATGGGCACCGGGTTAAAGATCACCTGCTGCTATGGCGGCCATCTCAGGGAGACGGAAGAGAACAACCTGATAGAAGCTCCGGCGCTTATCGTCGGAACGCCGGGCCGTCTCGCCGATCATATCCGCCGGAAAAATATCCATACGGGCACGATCAGGACCCTTGTTCTCGACGAATTCGACAAATCCCTCGAGCTTGGCTTCCAGGAAGAGATGTCCTTCATTATCGGCTCGCTGCCGGCTTTGAACAAAAGGATCCTCACCTCGGCGACGGCTGCCACCGAGATACCCGAGTTTGTCGGGCTCAGTTCAGCGCGGACCCTGGATTTTCTGTCGGGCGAAAAGACCGAAAGGCTTACCCTTCAGCAGGTATCCAGCCCCGACAAAGACAAGTTCGAGACGCTGTTCCGTCTTATCTGCAGGATAGACAACCGGTCGACGGTCATATTTTGTAATCACCGGGAGTCGGTGGAAAGGGTCAGCGCTATGCTGAAGGAAAAGAGCATCGTGAACGTCTATTATCACGGCGCCCTCGAGCAGCCCGAACGCGACAGCGCCCTGGCCAAGTTTCGCAATGGCAGCTCCAATGTCCTGGTCACCACTGACCTGGCCGCCAGGGGACTTGACGTCCCGAATATCCGGTATATCATCCACTATCATCTCCCGGCAACGGAAGAAGTATATACCCACCGCAACGGCAGAACGGCCCGGATGGACGCCAGCGGAACGGCCATTTTCATCCTGTCGCCGGAGGAGACCCTGCCGGCATATATTCCCGGGCAACCGGAAAAGATCGATCTCCCCGCCGCGACAACGCTGCCGGACAAACCCAAATGGACCACTCTTTTCATTTCCGCCGGTAAAAAAGACAAGGTCAACAAGGTCGATGTGGTGGGGTTCTTCACCAACAAAGGACAGCTGAAGAAAGAGGATATCGGGCTCATCGAGGTGAAGGACTTCTTCTGCTTTGTGGCCATCCGCAAGTCCAGCGTGTCACATATGCTGCAGCTGATAAAGGAGCAGAGGCTCAAGAATAAGAAAGTAAAGATCGACGTTGCGAAATAAGGGATCAACTATGAACAGCCCGGATATCATCATTGAAAATGTTCACCTCCAGCTGGATAAAAGCGACAGGTACATCGAAGGCAAGGTCGAGGTTGTCATTACATTGAAGAATAATTCCCAAACGTCGACATATTATATGCTGAAGCGGCCCCGGAATATTGAATATGATAAAGGAAGCCATACCTTATCCATCGACCTATACGAAAATGAGCCGCCACAGGATATTAGTTGCAGTCCTTCTGAACCTGAACAAATTGAAATCCTGCCCGGCGCCACGCTTCAATGGCAATATTTGTTGCCGGTGTGGATGAAAAAGATAACCCGTTCCTCCGGTTCAAGGGAGATCGTTGAAGTGTCAGATATTTCCGGAGTTCAAAATGTGGTTTGTACGGTGGCGTGTCATACGAGTCCCTTCCGGGTTGACTCTTCCCAAAAACCGGAAGAAGTGCTGGTGGCGCTTTCCAAATGGGGAGAAAAGGTCTCCGCGAGTTTCGAAAGAAGCCTTGTTGATCGCGTTAGCCAAACCAAAATTTAACGCCACCCCAGTCCGGGTGCTACGTGCTTCAAAATCGAGGACAGCACATGCACATTGTATTCAACTCCTAATGTATTGGGTATCGTCAAAAGCAGCGTATCCGCCTCCCGGATGGCTTCGTCCTGAGCCAGCTCTCTGATCAGCTGATCCGGCTCCCCGGCATAGCTTTTTCCGAAGATGGCGCGTTTGTCCTTTTCAATGAAACCGATCTGATCGGCTCCGTTAGTATCCCGGCCAAAGAGGTACCTGTCCTGATCGGTTATCAGCGCAAATATGGACCGGCTCACCGAAACCCTTGGCTCACGCTGGTGACCGGCTTTTTTCCATGCCTCTTTGTACAATCTGATCTGTTCTGCCTGTTGTACATGGAATGGCTTGCCGTTTTCGTCGAATTTCAAGGTAGAGCTCTGCAGATGCATCCCGTTCTCGGCCGCCCAAATGGCGGTAGCGTTGGAGCCGGCTCCCCACCAGATGCGTTCGCGCAAGCCCGCGGAGTGCGGCTCCAGTCGTAATAACCCTGGCGGATTTGGGAACATCGGGTGCGGGTTCGGCTGCGCGAACCCAACGCCTTTAAGCTTATCCAAAAACAGCAATGCTTTCCTGCGCCCCATATCGGCGTCTGTTTCCCCGGTAGCAGGTTCATATCCGAAATAACGCCATCCGTCGATGACCTGTTCGGGTGAGCCTCGGCTGATACCCAGCTGCAGTCGTCCGCGTGAGATCAGATCAGCGGCTCCTGCATCCTCCACCATATAGAGGGGGTTTTCATAACGCATGTCGATAACGCCCGTTCCGATCTCTATCTTGGTCGTTTTGGCGCCGATAGCCGAAAGCAGCGGGAAGGGGGACGCCAGCTGTGCCGCAAAATGGTGTACCCGGAAATACGCGCCATCTAAACCGATCTCTTCGGCAGCAACGGCCAGGTCGATAGACTGTAGTAAAGTGTCGCTCGCCGTGCGCGTTTTATAGGCTGGATGATTGGACCAGTGTCCGAACGATAAAAATCCTATTTTCTTCATAGCTCCCTTTTCGATTGTACAATTGCCGTTGTAAAAATAGCTATTTTATCATCCCGAACGCGGGGGCATTTTTGCGGCCGCAGCCCCTGAAAAGAACGACCGTAAATAGTCGGCTGTATCGCCAGGCTGTTCTTCCATTAAAAAGAGGCTGGCAGCCATTTGCTGTCCGGTCACATCCCTGCACCATTGTTTCCAGACGGATATCGGGTCCCCGAAGCCCGTTACAAATCCGTCATCCGACCAAAGCACAAGCAATGGGCACTGTATATGCTGATCGCTATCCCTGCTCGCCCGTTCTGCCTGCAGGTCGAACGAATTGCCAGCCCGGTATTCAGCGCACACCGCCTCTATGACGGCGCGTCTGCGAAAACAGCGGAAATAGTCGCGGCGCGCCGCCGGCAGAATGAACGCTTTCTCGCCGGACCATTTGTTCAGGATATACTCGAGGTAAAGATCATGGCTTGCCGCCAGTATCGATTCAGGTAAAGGATGAAGTTGACTCATAAACCACCAGTTGGCCAGCGCCCCTGCAAGGGAAAAGTCGATCCTCTCCGCAATATCGACCGTAGGAATGATATCGAGCATGGCAGCTTTCCATACCCGTTGCGGATAGTCCAGGCAGAGGCGGAATGCGACCCTCCCGCCCCTGTCGTGCCCTGCAACAAAGAACGCGGTATACCCTAGCTGTTCCATGAAAGCTACCAGGAGCCGGGCCATATTCCGTTTGGTATAGCGTTCGTCGCCACCTTCAGCCGATATAGACGAATCGCCGTAGCCCGGCAGGTCTGGCATTACCAGCGTAAATGCCGGCGTCAGTAATGGCACAACCTGCAACCAGGAGGCATGCGTCTCCGGGAAGCCGTGAAGCAGCAATATGGGCGGACCGTCGCCTGAGATGCTGTAGGCGCTCTGCGCATCCGGCAGCTTGACATAATTCGTCGGTAATAGTTCGGCATCCTGTTTCATATTCTTATGTTTAAATGCAGCCTTTCCCGCCAGGATCACCGCCTGATCGACAAGGCATGATGAAATATATTCCCGGGATCCCATTTTTCTTTGACCCGCTGCAGTCGCGCGTAATTATCCCGGTAGTAAAGAGTATGCCACGGAATACCCGAATTGTTCCATTCCGGGTCGGCCAGGTCTGTATCGGGGTGGTTGATCATACAGCCGCCGTTCTGTTCGTTGGGTACCGGTACGCCGCCGTAGTCGGCAAACAGGTCCTTATAAAAATTGCGGACCCAGCCAAGGCTCGCAGCTTCGCCTTCCGGGCCGACCCAACCTGTATTGCATGCAATATCGAGTATACAATCCCGCTGGGCCGAAGCCGTTGCTTCCGGCATTACTGCGTTTACGCGGCCGCCATAGGTCGCCATTCCCAATCCTCCGCCTACCGGGTCCGAGCTTGTCAGGTATTTGTATATCGTGGCAATTTGACTTTCTGAAAAAGGGCGGCGGAGCAAGGCGTCTTTGATCTTGGCTTTCACTTTGTCGTGCCCCGGCTGAAATAGCTCCGGAAAGGGACTGAGCGCAAATTGCAGCCAGGCAGTTTCTTCTATTTGTCGCGTATAATTTAAACCTAAGGGATCGGCGATCACGGCCAGATGCTCGTCGATGAGCTGCATTGCCTTCGGACCGGCCGTAGAAACGCCTTTCATTTCCAGCTTACCCAGGTTACGGTGATTCAGAAAGAGCAGGCTGAATAGCTGCTTGTTCGGAGATTCCGGGCCGCTATTGGCTTGCGCCCACGCCCCGAAATTTTCAACCAGCTGCGAGAACAGTCTTTTGTCAAACTTCTCCCAGTCCCACGACACCCTGAAGGTTGTAATGCTTTTAGGAGCTCTGGGAAGTGCAGTAGCGGGATCGGAGCCGTCGCTTCCCAATGACCTGAGCCAGCAGCGAGTAACGATGCCAAAATTCCCTCCGCCGCACCCGGTATGCGCCCACCAGAGCTCCCGGTTGGGATCGTTCTCCTCCCGCGTGGCAGTGACGATACGGGCCTTGCCCGATCGATCTACTGCGACCAGCTCGATACCGTAGAGGTGATCGGCAGCCAGACCGTATTCTCTGCAAAGAAAGCCAAAAGCCCCGCCAGGCACGTGGCCTCCGACCCCTATATTGGGATGCTCGCCGGCCGGCAGGACCACTCCCCAGCCCATGAAGAGCCTGCGGTACATTTCACCGACTGTTGCGCCTGCCTCTACAGCAAAGGCTGATCTCTCCTTGTCATAATAAATATTTGTCATGAACGACATATCGATCAGTACCTGCACCGCGGGATCTGAAACAAAACCTTCCAGGCAGTGGCCGCCGCTGCGTACAGTCAGTCTCCGATTGCTGTCCACCGCTGCCTGTACAGCATTCACTACGTCTTCGGCGGATCCTGGAATAAAGATGGATTCCGGTTTGCCTGTGAAACGTTTGTTGAACCGTTTTTCTACCAGCTCGGGATAGCGGATATCGTCTGCAGTGATCTTTTCCATATTTTTGAAAGGTTTATCAGGTGAAGTTAATGACAGGCAAGGAACTCTGACGCCCCGGCAATATCGCCAAACGACCATGCGGCAAAAGGCGCGCCAAGGCTCCGATCTACTATTTTCTTTTTCATGATACAAAGCTACAGCCGGCCGCGCTGTTTGAAAACTGAGGAACGCGACAAATAGGGGGTTGTTTGCGACGGAGGCCAGGGCGTTTCATAAAAAAACAATTGTTACCTTAAATGAAATAAAGATATATATGACCCAAAACAAATTATTAAGGATGGACAATGTGGGGATAGTTGTTGAATCCCTCGATAAGGCCATTTCATTTTTCCAGGAGATCGGCCTGAAGCTCGAGGGCAGAGCCATGATAGAAGGGGAATGGGCAGGGCGTGTTACCGGCCTTGGCGATCAAAGCGTGGAAATTGCCATGTTGGTCACTCCCGACGGCCATGGTCGGTTGGAGCTATCTCAGTTCATTAGACCGGCAGTTGTTTCAGATCATCGGACGGCACCGGTAAATGCGCTGGGCTACCTGCGCGCAATGTTTACCGTTGAAGACATTGATGAGCTTGTGATAAGGCTTAATGAAAAACATGGTGCTCAGCTGGTTGGTGAAGTGGTTCAGTATCAAAATTCCTACCGGCTTTGTTACCTTCGGGCTGCCGACGGGCTGCTCGTCGGACTGGCCCAGCAACTTTTTATCTGACCGTACACCGCACGTGCTTAAACCGGACGGTTTTACTTCCCGTCGAGATTAGCTTCATCATTTAAAAAAACCCGCCTTTTGTCTGTAACAATTTCCAGGAGTTTGATACTTACCAGGCATATCTTGAATTTCCTAAATTAATTACATCTTATGGGATATTTTACGATTGATCTTCCCGGCAAGATAAAGGGAGAAGTAAGATTTGGAAAAGTAATGAGAAAGGTCAAGTTGTCAGATCTTTTTGACCTTTTTAGCAAGAAGGGACCTAAAAGAGAAGAAAGGCGGGGTTATATCGTCAAAATTGGAGAAGTGCAGCTATATCGTCTGCTGAGGACAAAGGAAGGGGAGTGGCTAAACGACGGTGACAGCGGGTTCCCGGTTGCGGAAGATGATGAAATAAGTCTTGCCATTAAAAAGGCCATCGAGGAATATGAGCAAAGCCCTCATCATTAATTCAATAATCTGAAGAGTTGAGTACGAAAGAAACCCGTTTTTTGCAGCAAGTGGAGGCGCACAACGGGATATTGTGTAAAATATGTCGCATTTATCAGGATAATCCGGCCGACCAGCATGACTTATTACAGGAGATACTGTTGCAGCTCTGGTTATCTTATGATTCTTTCAGGGGGGACAGCCAGTTCAGTTCATGGATGTATCGTGTAGCGTTCAATACAGCGATTGTCTTCTTCAAAAAGGAAAAACGGCGGCAAGATACTTTTATTACTGCTCCATATAACCAACTTCCGGAAGAGTTACAGCCGGTCAGGGACCAGGGCGAGCAATTGAGAATTTTTTACAGGGCTGTACAAAAGTTAAACAAGGTCGAAAAAGCATTGATCTTTCTCTTTATGGAAGGCCAGTCAGGGAAAGAGATCGCGGCTATTTTGGGGATTACTCCTTTGAATGTGCGGGTAAGGTTGGGCCGCACTAAGGAAAAATTGAAGTACATAATTAAAACATTGGGTTATGAATTTTGACGACTTGAAGGGTGCCTGGGCAGATGATAAGACAGACGACATCCCTTTGGCAGTTAGAAAGATCCCACTAAATGAAACCGCTTCCGTTGTTTCGAGGCTAAGGAGCAACATGAAGCGGGAATTTCTTTTGCTGGTGATTGGTTTTGTATTCCTGATCGTTGTTGTTCTTTGGTCTCCCAAAAATATATTGTCCATATCTATTGTCAGCATGGCAATATTTCTTCTTCTGGTACAGGCGGGATACTATTTTTCCCGATTTCATCTTTTTTATAAAGCCATCGGCCGTTATGACCTTAGTTTGAGAAAAAGCGTTTATAAGATTTCATATGAATTAGAGTTAAATATTGAAATTTATAAGAGCTTTAATTATTTCGCTGCGCCCTTAGTTGCCTTGGTCCTTATTGGCAGTATGGTAACCTCCTTAATTGTTATATTCATAGTGCTAGGGATGGCTCAAATAATTTCATTTTTTCTTTTTAAGCTGTATATCCGGATCCGATACGGCAGGTACCTGGCAGAACTGAAAAAAATAATGGATGACCTCGAGACGGAAGAATAGAAAGGGAGGGGCCCGGCTCGAAGGCAGGGGAGGTTCATCGCTGATCTCATTGAGGAGGGGCTTTATGGATCAAATACGTCCCTATTTCCTGTGACATATCCCTTAACGCACGTTCGGTACCGGGGCTGGCGTCATTGGCCAGGCACGCAATGCCTATTTGCTGATCCGGGAAGAGCATGCAATAGCTGGTGCAGCCGAAGCTACCACCTGCATGCATAACAGCCCTGGTCCCGTCTGGCAATAACCGGGAGAACCAGAACAGTCCGATATCCTGCCCATTCTCGCTTGTATTGAAGAACACCGGTCGGTGTGCCAGCCTGACCGTCTCATCGCGTTCGTCAAGATTGTAGGCCATATAATTGGTCATGTCGGCAGCCGTGGTCCTTAAACCTCCTGCTGCGGGCAGTTCGGGCCAGAAAACAAAGGCGGGCATTACTTCCCCCTGTTCGCTATATCCGGTTGCCGTACGTGCAGATTCCTTTTCTGACCACACCAGTTTTGTATCTGGCATATGATAGGGCAATGTGATATATTTTTTAACCAGCTTCTCATAGGACATGCCATATACACCTTCCAGTAAGAGTCCGATCAATTGGGTGCCGGCATTGGAATAATTAAAGCGGCTACCCGGGATGGTATCCGGCTTGAACCTGGCGAGCTCCTTTAAAAAATTTTTCTTGGAATATCTCGCGGAATCAGCCATTATTTCGGCGGGTGTCTGCCCCTTGGGCAGGGCCGGCAGGTTCTTGGGCAAGCAGGCGGTATGGCTGGCTACATCCCGGATAGTGATAGGCCTGCCTGCAAACTGCAGCTCCGGGTAATTCCCCGGAAGGTATTTCCTGATATCATCGGACAGCCGGATACGGCCTTCGTTGACAGCCTTGGCCAGCAGGATGCCTGTAAAGGTCTTGGTGAAAGAAGCCATCTCATAGATCGTCCTTTCCGTCGGCTTGATTTGCAGCTTCCTTTTGATGCTCCCAAAATTGCAATAGTGTACCTTGCCATGGTCAAGAATGGAGATGGACAGCCCCACATGCCCCGGTTCATTAATGAACCGGGAACCAAGACTATATACCACGGAATCCATTCCTTTGTCTTTGGCTGAAGAAGCTATGGGAATGCTGTCTGGATGAGCTGGCAGGATCAATATCAAAAAGACGATCATTTTCATTATTTTGGTTCTATGCTTCTCTCAAATATACGCCACGCTATGTACTTTACAACTACGCCGCTCAGTTGGCAGGCACGGATTTGGATGAACAAGTGCTGTTTGAAAACTCTCTCCTCGTGATTCTGGCTGTTTTCGTGTACTATCATAAAATTAAGCGTTTAATTAATTCGCTTCAGGAAATAATGAGGTCTGCTAACTCGGGGTATTTTCTATTTCGGCGGAGATTTGATGTAGTAGGACAAAGCGACAGCATCTGGTTCAGTCATATTTTTTAGCTTGACACATTCCACATTATTGAATGCCTATTCAGCTGTAGTGCCGATTCAACTTTTCCAGACTCCAATGCTTGATTTTCCCGGTCCATTGGAACCAGTGATAACAAAAAAGTTCGGGCATAGTGTTTATAACGACTGAACGCAGGGAAACCTGTACTTCTTTCTAAGTGCTTTATGGCGTAGAGCGGATCGGGAGCGAGGTGGCGAAGGTGGTTGGCGAAATTGTTCCATTCGCCACCATTAACCGGCCACTTGTCAATTAAATATTGAAACGATAATCACGTCGAATATTTTTGTAATAATTTATTTTTAATATGTTATACAGAAATTTGTTGCCTGCACTGTTGTTCCTCATAACCTCTCCGGCCTTTTCTCAATCCAGGGGTCCATGGCAAGCCAGTTCTCCCGAGGACCAGGGGATTAACTCTGCGACCCTGGCAGATGCCTTAAAAAAGGCAAAACAACACGGAGATAACATTCACTCCTTATTAATCATCAAAAACAATCATATTGTTCTCGATGCCAGCTTTTACCCGTTCAAAAATTCATACGTACATGACTTGGCTTCTGTTACAAAAAGCATTACATCTTTGCTGATAGGAATAGCCATCGACAAGGGTTTTATTAAAAGCGAAAATCAGCCTATCCTGGATTTTTTTCCGGAATGCAAAAAAGCAAATGACACGCTAAAAGCAGTAACTATAAGAGATCTGCTTAATATGTCCTCCGGATTTCAATGTAGCTGGAATGATGGAGAGAGGGAATTGAAAGAAATGAGGGCTACTAAAGAGTGGGTGAAGTATATGCTCTCGTTGCCGTTTGCAAATTACCCAAATTCGCAGTTTTCTTATTGCAGTGGTAATTATTATTTATTGGCAGAAATTCTGCAAAGAACAACGAAAGTTAGTTGCCTAGAATTTGCTCAAAGCTATCTTTTTAAGCCATTGGCCTTTGGGGAATCCTATTGGCTTTCAAATTATAACGGAGTAAATCATGGCTGGGGCGACCTGCACATATCCATCTATGACTTTGCAAAGATTGGTTGTCTTGTGTTGAATGATGGGATATGGAACGATAAACAAATAATCTCGAAACAATGGCTTGAAAAAATTCAGCCATTGCACAAAGCTCACAATACCGAATCATATGGACATGGCTGGTGGCTGGACAGTGAGAATCCGGACGAGATACAGGCGGAGGGACGCGGCGGACAGCGGTTATTTATTTTCAAAGGCCGGAACATGGTCATTGCGACATTTGGTGGTGGCGGCGGCTATGACGCAGGAGATATTGACAACATCGTTTTGGATGCCATACAGGCTTATCGCAACGGGGGAAATAGTAACTTTTTATTGCAAAAGGAAATCAAGGATGTTGCAAAATCCAATACATCGGCTTTGACAGTGGAAAAATTTCCGGACGCCCATTTGAACAAGCGTTTTCTGCTTACTGATAATGCGATGGGTTTAAAAGGTATGCGTTTTGAAAAAAGAAAAACCGGCTATTATATCTTACTCGATTTTATTAATGGTTCCAAAGAAGAACATCCCATTGGAATGAATGATCAGTATAGGGTATCCAAGGACTACGAGTTCGGCTTGCCAATGGCTATTAAAGGAAAATGGGCCAATGATACGCTGGAAATACATTATAATCGATTATGTAGAATTGAAGATTATCGGTTTTCAATAGCCTTTAAAGAAGGGAATTCAATGGAACTGAAGTTGATCGAGCCTTCGAATGGGATTAACCAGACCTTTACCGGAAAGTCATTGTGATCCTGAGGAACAACAAATACGTTGGGCGAGTTTGCACGTTTTGCAGAGGTGAGTGAATAGAAAGGGAGCTACAGCATTTTCTGAAAATGAAAGCCTAATATCGCATAGCCCTCGTTGAAATAGAATTTGTGTGATTTACTATTCTGAACATAGGTGTTTAGCTCGATCGTCTTGCAATCGTGTTGATTTGCCCAATCCTGAATACAGGTGAAGAAAAATTTCCCCACGCCTTTGGAGCGCAAGTCGGGGTCGACGATGACGTTGTCTACCTCCAGTTGTTTTCCCGAATAGAAGCGGACGGTTATCCAGCCATTGGACATAGCTACCAATTTTTCATCCTGCCACAGGCCGAAGCAGTGATATGTTGGAAAGTTGAACATTTCAGCCAGGTAGGCCCGTATCTTCCCTGCATCCGTACCGGGATGCAATTTGTTGGCGAGCGGAACGATCGCGTCGCTATCCAGGGAGGTCATCTCCCGAAATTCGAAAGTGTCGATTTGTTGAGCTGTTTGACTGTGGGTCATAATCTTGAGTTTATCCGGATTTGTCTGCAGAGAGACTAAAAATACAAATTAGTAGACAAATTCCACTAATATTTTATATTTTTATCTCATGAAGGAACATCATGTTACCGAAATGCGGGCCTTTAATCGATTTTACACTGCCCTTGTGGGGGTACTGAATCGGAAATTTCTGAATGGCGAGTTGTCCCTGCCGGAGACAAGGGTTCTGCATGCCATTCATACTCAGGGAGGTATTACAGCTAATGAGATTGTTCCGATGCTACATATTGACAAGAGCTATTTGAGTAAGATTATTATCAGCTTCGAGAAGAAAAAGTTTTTGACGAAGAAGGTTTCGGCGAGTGATGGAAGAGCTTATGAGCTTCGATTGACAGCTGCCGGAAGAAAAGAATTTGAAACATATAATCGGATGAGCGATGAGTTTGTGGAACAGATGCTGGTGCAGCTGCCGGAGAAGGAGTGCGACGAGTTGGTGAAGTGCATGCGCAGGGTTACTGAGATTTTGGGGAAGGTAGGCGTGTAAATGGTCCATTCATTCCCAAGGGTTCTTGGGCGTGTAAAATTGACTTAAGCTCAGCGATCCCTTTTTATATATTCAGCTATATCAATAAATGGCGCCACCCATACCTGCGATTCGTTTTGTTTTAGAAATTGCAATAATTCACGGTGCGCTTCCAAAGATATATTAATGTTATGGTCTCCTCCCACTCCATGAAAAACAAAGACCAGCAGTGCATTACTTTCCATCGCTTTTTTCACTGCTGCGATCATCTGAGCGCCTGAATTTCCGTTCGGACCCATCCATTGAATGGTCACACCGCCAAAACCATTTACATCATTTGCATCTGGCGTACCATCCCTTACGGCAATAAAATTATTTTTCACCTTGTACAGGTAGGAAGA